>Ga0066704_10000208_pt1 | contig 18436 bp, 14 predicted proteins | sample GraSoiAngelo_153_FD_66458 | JGI IMG/M metagenome (GOLD analysis project Ga0066704, IMG submission 66458) | Grasslands soil microbial communities from the Angelo Coastal Reserve, California, USA - 14_1009_12_40cm | ecosystem: Environmental > Terrestrial > Soil > Grasslands | place: USA... | reverse complement strand
AGCGCCATGCGTTGGGCTTCGACCAACCAATCTTTCCCAACCAGTACGTGGCCTGGCTGGGCCACGTGCTGCAGGGCGACCTCGGCTACTCGATCACCTCACACCGCCCGATCAGCAGCGAGATCGGGTCGCGGATATTGAGCACACTCTTCCTGATGGTGACGGCGATGACCCTCGCGGTGGTCATCGGCATTCCGATCGGAGTGATCACCGCCGTGCGCCAGTACTCGAGGGTCGACTACGGTCTGAACGCCCTTGCCATATTCCTTGCGTCGACACCCGTGTTCGTGTTGGGCCTGATCGCCATCTACGTATTTGCCGTCAATTTGCACTGGTTGCCAACAAGCGACCAGCACACCGCCGGCAAGAGCGACTTCCCGGACGCCCTCTACCACCTCGTCCTGCCGGCGAGCGTCCTGGCGATCGTCAATGCCGCGCCGCTCGTTCGCTATACCAGAGCCAGCATGCTCGACGTGCTGAGCAGCGAGTACGTCACGACGGCCAGATCCAAAGGCCTCGGCAGCCGGGTCGTGATTCTCCGTCACGCCCTTCGCAACGGGCTCATTCCGATCATTACGCTGGTCGCCCTGCTGATCCCCGAGCTCGTCGCCGGTGCGGTCATCACCGAGCAGATCTTCAACTGGAACGGGATGGGCCAGCTCGCGGTGCATGCCGCCGATTCAAGGGACCCATCCCTGATGATGGGCATCATCCTCATCGTCGGTACCGCCGTGCTGTTCGCCAACATCGTGGCCGACATCGGCTATGCGGTCGCGGATCCTCGGGTCCGCTACGTTCGACCACGATGACGTTACGTTCGTTCGAGGTCGAGGCATGACCCAACGCGACGTGACCCGGCCGACGACGGTGGGGGCCGGGGTCGCCGGCAGTTGGTCACCGCTGGCCGACCAGCAGGTTGTGCTCGAACATGTGACGCCTGCGCGCGCCGCATTCCGGCGCTTCCTGCGGCATCGTCTTGCAATCATCGGCGTCGTCATCGTGACCACGATCATCTTGCTGGCAATCCTGGCTCCGCTCCTGACTCCCTGGCCACCGAACAAGATCGACTTCACAACCGGCTCGCGGCACGCCCCCAATGCGGCCCACATACTCGGCACCGACGTGTCCGCCCGCGACATCTGGTCACGGGTGCTGTATGGCGGGCGAACCTCGACGGTGGTCGGGTTCGGTGCAGTTGCGCTGTACCTCGTGATCGGGACGCTCCTGGGGCTGGCGGCCGGTTTCTACGGCGGCGTCGTCGATCAGGCCCTCATGCGCCTGACCGACACGATCCTCGCCATCCCGCCGTTGCTGCTGATCATCGTTTTCGTGTCCGTCGTGGGCCCCAGCATCGGGTCGGTCATCATCGTCATCGGGTTGCTGAACTGGGGACAGACCGCCCGACTGGTGCGTGGCCAGCTGCTCGTCGTGCGGGAGGCGGAATACATCACGGCCGCACGCGTCATCGGTGTCCCAGACCGGGTGATCCTGTTCCGGCACACCCTGCCGAACATCTTCGGCCCGCTGACCGTCGTGGCCACATTCGGAGTCGCGACCGCTGTGCTGCTCGAATCCAGCCTCAGCTTCCTGGGTCTCGGCGTCAGGCCGCCGGAGGCCAGTTGGGGAAACCTCATCACCGAGGCAACGAGCCCGGTGGTCCTCAACCACCTGCCATGGCAATGGATGCCGGCGGCCGCGGCGATTACCCTGATGGTTCTGGGCGTCAATTTCATCGGTGATGGCCTCCGCGACGCGCTCGATCCGAGAACGATCAGGCGCGGCTGACGGGTTTCGGCGTTGCGCGATCGGCGCCGGTGTGTCGGATGACGCGACAGGCGTCGGGAAACGACGGGAGGCACGACTTGCGCTCGCGTACGGCGGCAGCATTGGTGCTCGCAGCGGTCGTGGGCATAGCGGCATGCAGCGGCGAATCGGCTTCCGGATCGCCTACCTCCGGCCCTGGGGGTTCGACGAGCGCCAGCATCGCTGCGGTATCGCCGCCGGCCGTCAGCATGGACGGCGCCAAGGTCCACGTGGCGGGGGTCGGCAACGGCACGTCGCCGAAGTTCGACTTGCCCGCCGGCGACGTCGATATGTCGGTTTCGACGTGCCCGTCCAATGGCGTGATCCCATTCGTCTGGGTCTACGACGCGTCCAGCTCGCTTGCAGGGATCGTTACCGAGGCGTCGTACCATCTCCAGAACCTCAAAGGTGGCATGTACTACGTGCTCGTCTCCACCAACCCGGACTGTCAATGGACGGTCGACTTTGCGCCGAAGTAGTTCCTCGACGGCCCAATCCCACGCTCGACGAATGATCGACCTGCGCTCCGACACGGTGACCCAGCCCTCGCAAGAGATGCGGCGAGCGATGGCAGCGGCGGACGTCGGCGACGACGTCTTCGGCGAAGACCCGACGGTCAACGCCCTGGAGCAGCGTGCGGCGACGCTGCTCGGCAAGGACGCCGGCTTGTTCGTCGTTTCCGGGACGATGGGCAACCTGGTCTCGATGCTGGCGCATCTCGGGCGGGGCTACGAGCTCATCGCAGGAGCGGGAACGCACGTCGTCGACGGGGAGGCCGGCGGCCATGCAGTCGTCGTGGGCGCCTCGGCACGAGCCATTCCGGTGGGACCCGACGGCACGATCGATCCAGCTGCGATCGATCGCGCCTTCCGGGATCCGAGCGACGTCCACGAGCCAGTCACAGGCCTCGTGGTTCTCGAGAACACGCACAACCTGACGATGGGACAGCCGTTGACGCCGAGCTACACGGCCGAGGTCGCTGCAATCGCTCACCTCCGCGGAGTGCCGCTCCACGTCGACGGTGCCCGCCTGTTCAACGCCGCGGTAGCCCTCGGCGTCCCGGCCCGTGACCTTTGCGATCCGGCTGATTCGGTGACGTTCTGCCTTTCCAAAAGCCTCGCCTGCCCGGTCGGCTCGGTCGTCGTCGGCACGCGTGAGTTCATCGCCACGGCGCGCCGCGCCCGCAAGCTGGTCGGCGGCGGAATGCGCCAGGCCGGGATCCTTGCCGCGGCCGGGCTCGTTGCGCTCCAGCCCGGGCCGGGAGGGATGATCGCGCGGCTCGCCGACGACCACGCCAACGCCCGGCGGTTGGCCCAGGGCCTGGCCGGGCTGCCGGGAGTGATCGAGCTCGAGCCCCACCGCGTCCGCACCAACTTCGTGATCTTCGGCCTGGCCGGCCGTGAGAGCAGAGGCGCCTCGGTCACCTCCCGGGCGGCCTTCCTGGCGGGCCTGGCCACACGCGGCATACAGATGATCGAGTATCCGAACGGCTTGGTCCGCGCGGTGACCCACTACGGAGTTTCCGAGGCGGATATCGACACCGTACTCACCGCCGCGCGCGAGGTTCTCTCCGAATTGCGACCGCGCTCGGCCATGTCCGCGGCCGCCACCAGCTGACCGGACGGCAGCACCATCCCGTCTGGACCAACTCGATGGGGGCATCCGGTATGAGCTGCGGTCGGTGCCCGCTCTGGCTGGGTTCCGTCAGCCCGTCCGTGCCACCTCGCGTCAGTCCGGCCAGGTGAATGCGACGCTCAGCCAGCCCTCGCCGCCGGCTGCCAGGACGTCGTACATCGCAGGCGCCTCGGTATACGGTACGACGTGGGTGATCAGCGGGCGGACGTCAAGCTCTCCGCGCCGGATGAGGTCGATCACCGTCGAGTGGTTGCGCGACCGGGTCCACGGCCAATACGGGTGACTCAACCCGAATCCGGTCTCGTACGAGCCCACGAGGGAGATCTCTCTTCGCAGCAGTATGTCGAGGCTGATTGGGACAGTCGGACCAGGATCCGGCCAGGCCGCAGTCGCCCCGGCAACGACAATCCGGCCGCGGTCGGCCGCCGCTCGCAGCATCTCGGGCACGACGTCGATGCGCGAAGTCGCGTGAATCTGAACGTCCGCACCGGACGTCGGCTCGAGTCTCGCAGCCGCTGCACCGGGAAAGCGTCGCGTCACCGGGGTCGCGGCGTGGATCGAGGCCGCGACGTCGCCTGACAGCGGATTGACGGCGTGAGTCGCGCCGAAGACTCGAGACACGCGCAGCCGATCCTCGACGACGTCGACACCAATCAGCGGATGGGCGCCACTCAGCCGCGCCAGCCGTAACGCGATCAAGCCGACGACTCCCTGCCCGTGCACGGCCACCGACTCGCCAATCGCGATCCTGGCTCGACGAACGGCATGTAGGGCCACGTCGCCGAGGATGGCGAAAGCGGCGGAGACATCATCGACGTCGTCGGGCAGTGCCATGAGCCCCGGCTCCGACGCCTGCTCGTCCATCGATCCCGGGTCGGGCAGCATCGCCAGCCAATGGCTGGCATGCGGGCCCTCGCCGAGGACGCGGGCACCCGGTTCGACCTCCGATACGTTCCGCCCGACCGCCTCGACTACGCCCACGGACGTGTATCCAAGCGGCAGGTCGTCGGGCTCTCCGAGCGGCGCTCCCGAACGTCGAGCGCGAATCGCATTGACCTCGGTGCCGGCGCTGACCTGGGTCAGCCGGTTCCGCACGAGAACCTGGCGCGGGCCGGGCGGCGGCGTATCGAACGGTTCGATCCGAATCCCACCTGCCGGCTCAAGGACGATTCGGTGTCCGGCGGTCATGCGGGTGTCACTGTCGACGGTGTGGGCGGCCGTGGTCGTGGTAGGGATTTCGTCGGCGTCACCGGCGCGTTAGTCTCCCCAGCATGGACGGGAGTGCACCCGTCCGACAGGCGTTACGGCCATCGTTGAAGCGGCGCAGGGTCACTGGGAGGATCGATCCATGCTGGAGGTGCTGGCGAGCGGGCTCGTGTATCGCAATCCAAGACCCGAGCTGCGGCCGGTCCACACGTGGCATCCGACGATCGTCCGGTTCGAGGATGGGGAGCTGCTCTGCACCTTCGACCTGGCTTCGGCCGACGTGGCCCTCGACTACCGGACGTACGCGAGCCGCTCGCTCGATGACGGCACCACGTGGACCAGCCCCGTGCGGGTGCTTGCTGATTCCGGCAACAGAGCCAGTGTCCATAGCGTTCGCATCAGCCGGGTATCCGACGGATCCGTGGTCGCCTTCGGCGGTCGGATGTTTCGAGACGACCCCGACCGGGGCCTGATCAACGTGCCCACCTTGGGATACACGGAGATGGAGCTGATCACGCTCAGGAGCCGAGATCGTGGACGTTCGTGGGAGGGCCCGGTACGCATCGACCCCCCGTTGGTCGGCCCCGCCTTCGAGATCTGCCATGCGATCGTCGAGCTTCGAGACGGGCGGTGGTTGGGGCCAACCTCGACCTGGATGGGCTGGGATGGGGCGGCCCCGAATGGCATGAACGCCATCCTGCTGGTTTCGCACGACCAGGGTTCCTCGTGGCCCGAGTACATCGTCGAATTCGACCGCTGGGCCGAGCATGTCCTTCACTGGCAACAGTCCGTGGTCCAGCTGCGGGACGGGCGCCTTCTTGCCGTCGCATGGGCGGTGAGTCTCGACACCAACCGGGCCGAGCCGACGCCCTACGCCCTGAGCGAAGATGGCCGCGAGTTCACGGTTCGCGGATTCACCGGGTTCAGAGGACAGACGACCAAGATCATCGAGCTCCCAGACGGCAGGATTTTCAGTGCCTACCGACGCGACGACGTCCCAGGGTTGTGGGCTACCGTCGCGCGCCTCGACGGCGACCGCTGGGTCAACCAGGAGACGATCCCGCTGTGGCAGGGAGCGTCGTCGGGGATGAGCGGAACGGCCGATCCTGGTCATGAGCTGCTCCAGCTCAAATTCGGCTTTCCACAAATGGTCGTCATGCCCGACGGGCAATTGTTCCTGGTCTTCTGGTGCGAAGAGGATTGCATCAAGAACATCAGGTGGCTGCGGATCGCCGTATGACCGATGCCTCGCCCATCCCCAGGCCCGGGACTGCCGTGAGTGGCGGGGCTCACATGGGTTCCGGGCGGTTTCGCGACGACGTCCACAGCCGCGCTGCCTGAATGGGCAGCTCTCGAGGCCGCACCCCGGCCGCCGCGGCTACTGCGTTTGCGATCGCTGCGGGAGCGGCAACCACGGAGGCCTCGCCGATTCCCTTCGCGCCGAACGGTCCGTCCGGCGCAGGAACCTCGACGATGATCGTCTCGATCGGCGGCAGACTGCTCGCTCTGGGAATTGCGTAATCCAGGAACGTGCCGCTCAGGAGCTGCCCTTGCTCGTCGTGGATCAGCTTCTCGTACAGCGCCCAGCCGATGCCCTGCACCGTTCCACCAAGCATCTGGCCTTCGATCAGCGCGGGGTTCAGCGCTCGTCCTACGTCCTGTGCAACGACATTGCGCAGGATCTCGACTCGCCCGGTATCGTGATCGAAGCGAGCGTGAACGAGGTGCGCCGCGGACGAGGGAGCGAGGCTCTTCGGGACCGTGCGACCGTGGCCCTCGACCGGTGGATGGTGGCCACCGAAGTCGTGCAACTTCTCAGCCAGGGCGGCCAGCGACATGCCTCGGTCGGGGGAGCCACGCGGTCGGACAATGCCGTCAACGATCTCCAGGTCGGCCGGCGCGATCTCGAATTCCAGGGCTGCGAAGTCGAGGAGCTGCTGTCGTGCGTCGGCGGCCGCAGCCTGGATAGCTCGACCGGATGAGTACGTGACGACGCTCCCGCCACTCAGCGGCGATTGCGGAGCCCCGTCGGTATCGAGGCTGACCACCTTGACCTGGTCGGGGGCCACGCCGAAGGCCTCGGCGGCGATCACGCCAAAGCCGCTGACGGCACCCGACATATCCACGACGCCGGTGATGACGGCCAGCGTACCGTCCGGTTCGAGCCGGCAGATGGCGGCGGCCGGCTCCTTGCCTCCGGGCCAATAACCGACGGCCAGGCCGATGCCCTCACCGGGCGGGACCTTCTGGCGGCCGGTCCAGAGGGGATGCGCACGGACGGCCTCGAGGCACTCCCTCGCGCCAATCCCCGGCCAGGCTTCTCCATCGATCATCGGCGAACCCGCCTCGGCGAGATTGGCCAGTCGCAGCTCGACAGGGTCGAGACCCAGACGCTCGCCCAGCTCGTCGATCAATGACTCGAGCGCGAACGCCGCCTGTGGGGCGCCCGGCGCCCGATACGAGCCAGTCCCGAAGCGATTGGTGCGCACGCCGTAAGCGCGGACGTCGAACGCGGGCCAGGCATAGGGACCGGCAACGATGACCGCGGCGATCGCCTCGATCGTCCATTCGGTATAGGCCCCTGCGTCGAATGCCAATCGGGCGTCGATGGCCACCAGCTCACCCGATCGCTTGGCGCCGATCTTGATCTCGATGACGCTGGCTGAGGCCGGGTTCGTCGCCGCGAAGTCCTCCCGACGGGTCAGGGCGAGCCTGACCGGGCGGTGCAGCGCCAGCACGGCCCCAGCGACCAGCGGCTCGACCACGATCACCTTGGATCCGAATGCACCCCCGAGCGGCGCACCCAGCACGCGTACCTGGCTCGCCGGAAGACCGAAGATCTTGGCCAGCTGCTGCCGGCAGTAGAACGTGCCCTGGGTGCTCGTCTCGACGACGAGCGTCCCGTCGGGTTCCAGCCAGCCCGAGGCCGCGTGGGGCTCCATGTAAGCCTGGTACACCCAGTTTGTCCGGAACGTCCCCTCTGCGACCACGTCGCTTTGCGCCAGGGCGGACGTAACGTCTCCTTGCGCGTACCGCTTCCTGCTGATCACGTTCTCGGAAAGGTCTTCCTCTTCGAGCAGCGCTCCGACTCCACCCACGGCCGCGTGGGCCGCCTTGGCGGCCCCGGCATCGTCATCCTCGACTTCGACCAGCGGCTTGATCCGCGCCGGCGGAGCACCGGCGTCCATGGCTGCGTGCAGGTCGAGGACGGGATCCAGTCGCTCGGCGTCGACCGTGACCAGGTCGACGGCGTCCGAAGCTGCGGCCTCGCTTTCGGCGATGACAAGGGCGACTGGTTGTCCAGCAAAAACGACCTCCCCCCTGGCCAATGGCTCGAACATGCGCATGTCTCCGCGACCTGTGATCGGAAGATCCTCCGCGGTCAGTACCGCCACGACACCGGGTACGGCCAGGGCGGCGGTGGCGTCGACCGCGCGGATGCGAGCATGGGCGTACAGGCTCGGCACGACGCGAGCGTGCAGGAGGCCCTTCCGCGAGCGGTCGGCCGCGTACCTGGTGGCGCCTGTCACCTTCTCGAGCGAGTCGATCCGGGGCCGGCGGACACCGATCCCTCCCTCTCCTCCCGGGGTGGGGGGCACCGCGGTCACCCAGCCACTCCGCTCGGCTCGGTCGCCGCCGGCTTCAGGGTCGCGTCCGCCACCCACGAATCCACGACCGACCGGAGCTCGGTGGCGCTGCGCTTGAGAAACTCATGAAGAATGTTCAGGTCACTGCCGATGCAGAAGTGGCGGACACCCAGGTCGAGGTAGTAGCCCGCCTCGGACGGCAGCGTCAGCTCCGCTCTTGCCGGGATTCCCGCACGGTGACTGGCATCGATGACCCGCCGCTCGACAGCTCGAATCTCTGGGTCGATCCAGCCGCCGGGACGACCGACGCTCATCGCGTAGTCGGCGGGACCCCATTGGATCATGTCGATGCCGGGCACTGACAGGATCTCGTCGAGCTGCTCGACCGCCGACCGCTTCTCGATCATGAGGACCACGACGACATCTTGCAGCGCCTGCACGTACGATGCGGTGGCAGCCTGCCCGTAATAGCTCATCCGCCTGTCAGCCGCTCCATATGTTCCTCCTCCATCCGGGGAATCGGGGCGCACGGCCATCACGCATTCAAGCGCATCGTCCCTGTTGCGGACGTCCGCGAATAGGACAGACTGGAATCCCGAGCCGATCGCCCGCTGAGCCAGGAAACGGCGAGGCTCCTGGTCGAGCTTGATCATCGCGCCGAGATCGAACAGCTCAGCGGCGCGGCAGAAGTTGTCGAGCCCGAAGAGGTCGAACGGCGCGTACTCCGCGGAGAACTCAACATAGTCGAAGACGCCCGTATGTCCGACGATCTCGACGACCGATGGCCACGTGTTGTGCAGGTGCGTGGCGAATGATGGCCGGCCGGCGGCAAGGAGCTCTCGCAGTCGATTCGGGCGCATGCGTCAGACGGCGGCGGCCTCGACCGCGGGGCGGTCGAGGAGACCTCTTGCGGCTGCCAGCTCAGCCCGGCCGCCCAGTTGCAGCAACGCGAGATCCGAGGCGACGGTCAACATCCGGAAGCCCTGCTCGAGATACCGTCGGGCGATCGTCCCGTTGGCGCAATGAATTCCGGGTATCACGTTGTGTCGCTGACACGATTCACGGACCTGGTCGATTGCCGTCTCATGAATGCGCGCCTGCGATTCGCGCCAGTCGTCGGGATCCCAGGACAACCCAAGCGAGACCGCCAGGTCCGCGGGGCCGACATAGATCGCGTCCACGCCGGCCGTTGCGGCGATCTCGTCGACGTTGCGCAGTCCCTCTGCAGTCTCCACCATCACGATGACAGCGATCTGCTCGAAATCGGCCTGGGCTCCCGCGGCCCGCATGATCGGCCCCCGAAGCGGGCCCGCTGACCGGTGACCCCCCGGGGCGTACCTGACGGCGTCAACGGCGCGGGCCGCCTGCTCGGTCGTCTCGACCATCGGCACGATCACACCAAGGGCACCGAGATCGAGCGACTTGCCGATCAGCGCGGGATCGTTCGAGGGCACTCGCGTCGTCGGCACAGCGCCCTGGAGCTCGATCGCCCGAAACGCCGCGGCAAGACTGGCGGGGTCGCCCAGGCCGTGCTGCTGGTCGACACACACCTCGTCGAAACCGCAACTCGCCAGGAACTCGGCTACCTGGGGATCCGCGGTCGTCATCCAGGCTCCGAGCGATGCCGTGCCGCGAGCCCAGCGCTGCAGCAAGGGGTTGCCGAATCCCACCGACTCCTCCTGTCGAGCGCCAGTCGACCCGAGGTTCCACCCCAAGGCCTCGGACACCCGCGCAGATTGTCGACAATGTGAAGCATATCCGGTCCCGTGCACGGACTTCGGCCAGATGACTGAAAGGGGAGCGGCAGGCAACCAGCGGTTGACCCTCCGATGGTCGCGACGTAGTGTGCAGACGTTGGGCTCGACCGATCCTCTTGCGAGTCCAGGTGGGGTGGCGTGCCCGCAACCGAGGGAGGTTCGCCGGTGGCGTCGGAGCCGACGATCGAGCGTGCCGAATTTCGAGCCGACGCTGTCGACGGGCCCATCCCGGACGCCGCATCCATCGGCGCCGGGATCCGGCGCGAGCGGCTCCGCCGGCGCCTGACCCTGGCCCAATTGGCGGAGCAGGTCAACCTGACGGTCAGCGCGCTCAGTCAGATGGAGCGGGGCGCCAGCGATCCGTCGATCAACTCACTGCGACGGATCGCCCAGGCCTTCGGTGTCCCAATGTTCCAGTTCCTGATCGGTTCGGCGCCGCGCGGAATTGTGGTCCGCAGGGACAAACGGCGGCGGCTGACCTTCCCGAACCGCAAGCTCGAGTACGAGCTCGTGTCGGCCGACACGGCCGGCGAATTCGAGGTCCTGAGCCTGGTCCTCGCCCCTCACGGGACGTCGGCTTCGGCGGCCGGCAGCCACAAGAGCGAGGAGTGCTCGATCGTGCTTCGCGGCGCCGTGACGGCCGAAGTCGCCGGCCAGCTTTATGAGCTGGGCGAAGGCGACAGCATCAAGATCCACCGCGAGCTGCCTCATCGGATGGTCAACCGCAGCAGCATCGAAGCAGAGGTCTTGATCATCATCAGTCCGCCGACGTTCTGACGCGCGTCCGGACGCGTTCACTGGGCCTCGCGGCGAAGCACCCGCCCGAGGTGCAGGTCGGCCGGCCGGCCGCCATCCCACGCGAATCGGCCATCGACGAGCACCGCCTCAACGCCTGCTGCGAGCTGCGTTGGTGATCCATAGGTCGCCTGGTCACGAATGGTTGCGGGATCGAAGACGACGAGATCCGCGACGGCGCCGGGAACGACCCTGCCTCGATCGGTCAGCCCGATGATCTCGGCGGCCAGTCCGGTCATGCGGTGGATCGCCTCAGCCATCGCCAGGACGCCACGCTCGCGAACGTATGTCCCCAGCACCTTCGCAAACGTTCCGTAGCAGCGGGGATGGACGCTCGCGTCCGGACCCGTTACCGCCAACTGATCGGAGCCGATTCCGGTGGCCGGGAAGCGAAGCGCCGCCGTGACGTCGTCCTCATGCATCAGCTCAACGATCATCACTGTGGCGGCGCGGTCTCGTACCAGCAGGTCGAAGACGAACGTCAGTGGGTCGACGTGGTCGCGATTCGCCAGCTCGGCGACGCTGTGCCCTTCGATCCCGGCGAGGCGACGGTCGCCGACCGAGGCGATCCGAATCTGCTCGAAGCCGCCGGCTGCCTCGACGTAATTGCTCCAGCCCGGAAGGCCAGTGGCGACGTCAACCCGGATCTGATCTCGCGGCAGGTCCGAGCCGAGACGTCCGAACATGGCCTCGATGCCTCCGTCGTGAACCCACGGCGGGAGGAGTTGGCTGAGCATGGTGCTCCCGGCCGTGTACGGGTAGGCGTCGCAGGTGACGCGGGCGCCACGGCGGCGTGCCTCGGTGAGTCGGTCGACGGCCGCCCCGATCTTTCCGTGGCTCTGACGACCGGCCGATTTCAGGTGCGAAACATGGACCGCGGTCCTTAGCCGCCGCCCGATCGTCAACGCTTCGTCGATGGCCTCGAGCAGCCCGGCACCCTCGTTTCGAATATGGGAGGCATAGAGGCTTCGTGCATGCGGGAGGGATGCGCCCACTTCGACCACCTCGTCGGTCGACGCGAAGGATGCGGGTGGGTACACGAGTCCGGTGCTCATGCCCCACGCACCGGCCGCCAAACCATCGGCCACGGCGTCATGCATCTGCCGAGCTTCGGCCGTGGTCGGCGGCCGGTCGTCGAAGCCGAGCGCGGCCATTCGCACGGCGCCGTGGCCGATCAGCGGGACGCAGTTCACCGCGGGCCGCGCCGCGTCGAGCCGATCGAGGAATTCTCCGAAGCCCCGCCATTCCCAGTCGAGATCCGGGCCGAGGGCCCGAAACGTGGCGATCTGTTCTGCAGCGGTGCCCGGATCGGCCGAAAGCGGCGCGGGCGAGTAGCCGCAGTTGCCGACGACCTCACTCGTCACCCCCTGGCTGATCGAGTTCACTGCGCCGGGATAAGCGGGCAGAGTGAAGTCCGCGTGGGAGTGAAGGTCGATGAATCCCGGCGCGACGATCAGGTCGTCGGCACGCAGCCTCCGCCGGGCCGGTACGTCACGCGCCTCGGCCGCGACCGCGACGATGCGGCCGTTTGAGACTGCGACGTCGGCACGGTACCCCGGGCGACCGCTGCCGTCATGGACGATCCCGCCCTCGATCACCAAGTCGACCGCTTCGGGCACGGGACTGACCTTAATCGATGCTCGGATCGAGGGTCAATTCCGGCGCCGGATTCCAGTTCAACTGCAGTGCTGCCTGTTAGATTGCGCGAAATGGAGCTGGTCGACCTGACGGCATGGGCGCCGCGCGAGGGCGGCTCGCTCTCGTATCGAGTCGAAACTCGATTCGGGCTTGACTCGTTGCCCGAGGGCGCATCATTCGGGCAGGTGTCGGCCGTGGGAACCGACCCGGAAGGCAACGTCTTCGCCTTCCAGCGCGGCCCGCGAACGGACCCGATCGTGGTCTTCGATCCCCAAGGGCGGTTCGTGCGCTCGTGGGGTGCTGGGATCGGCATCGCCCACGGCCTGCGTCTGGATCCCGACGGAGCGGTCTGGATCACCGACGTCGGGTCGCATTGCGTCCTCAAGTTCAACCGGGCCGGTCGCCTGCTGCGGACCCTCGGGACGCCGGGCCGTGCGGGAGCCGACGAGGCTACGTTCGATCGCCCAACCGACGTTACGTTCGGGGCCAATGGCGTCGTGTACGTGTCGGACGGCTACGGCAACTCGCGCATCGTGCGCTTCGATCGGAATGGCCGATTCATCTCGGCCTGGGGACGCCCAGGTTCGGAGCCCGGCGAGTTCGCCACGCCGCATGCCCTCGCGACGGATCGCAAAGGGCGTGTTTATGTAAGTGACCGAGCCAACGAGCGCATCCAGATCTTCGACCAGGACGGGACGTATCTGAGCAGCTGGACTCACTTGGGCGCCACCCAAGGCATCGACATCACGGCGGGCGACGAGGTCTGGGTGATGACGTTCCGCAGCCTGGACGAGATCCTCCGGTACGACAGCATGCCCGGCAGGCTGATGCGACTCGACCTCGCCAGCGGCCGCGTTCTGGGGTCGTTGGATGCGCCCGGGCACTCGGTTCACCGTTCCGCGGCCGGCGACGTGTTCGTGGGCAGCCTGACCGGCAACGTGATCAGGCTGGTCGCCGCCGGCACCTCCGAAACCCCCGCGATGGCCCTCGACGAAGATCGCCCCGGGTGACAGTTCCGGGAGCTCCAGCAGGGGCGAGACGACTGCGCGGGGCAGCGGCGGCGACGGCCCGCTCTTCCGACACCAAGGCGGAAGGCCAGGCGCCTGTCTACGCTCGCCTCGGGGTGCGGCGGGTGGTGAACGCCCGTGGCTGTGCAACGCTCGCCGGCGGCACGCTGATGGACCCTGAAGTCACCACGGCAATGGGCGAAGCCGCGCGATCGTTCGTTCGGATCGGCGACCTGGAGGACGCTGCGAGCCGGATCATCGCTGCGGCCACCGGAGCAGAGGCGGGCTACGTGACCTCGGGCGCGGCGGCCGGGGTGACCCTTGCAACCGCGGCGGTTCTCGCGGGCATGGATCCGGATCGAATGGAGCTTCTCCCCGACACCGGCCACCATCCTAACGAGGTTCTCGTCCAGCGCGTGCATCGCAACCCGTACGACCACATGGTCCGCGCGGCCGGTGCTCGACTGGTCGAGTTCGGGGGCGACGGCTCGGCGACGCTCGCACGGATGACGGCCGAGATGAAGGCCGCGATCGGCCCCCGGACGGTGGGCGCCTTCTATCATGCACAGCTGGAATCCGTCGGCATGCCGCTCGCCGACTTCGTGGAGACTGCCCACGAGCACGATCTTCCGGTGATCGTGGATGCGTCGGTTTGTCTGCCGCCCCGATCCAACCTGCGCCGCTTCACCGCGACCGGCGCAGACCTCGTCGCTTTCAGCGGCGGAAAGTCCATTCGCGGTCCACAGGCGTCGGGCATCCTCGCGGGCCGAGCCGACCTGCTTCTGTCCGTCTCGCTGCAGCACCAGGACATGGACGTCCAGGCATCCACCTGGGCACGCCGTCCGCTGCTCGAGGCCGGGGTCATCCGAAGGCCGCCGGGGCACGGGATCGGTCGGCCCATGAAGGCCGGCAAGGAAGAGATCGTGGGCCTGCTCGTCGCTCTCGAGCGTTACCTCGCTCGTGACGAAGCGGCGGACGCGGCGCGATGGGGCAGGATGGCCGAGGAGCTGGCCGCAGGACTGGCGAGGATCGACGGCCTGAGCGCTGCGGTCGAGCCGATCCAACCGGACCGCCGGCCGGTTGCCAGCACCACCGTCACCGTGGACGCGCGGACCTATGGAAGGTCCGCGGTCGACCTGGTTCGGAAACTTGCAGACCTGGACCCGCTCGTGATGGTCGCCGACGGAGCGGCTGAATTCGGACGCCTCCGCCTTGACCCCGAGAACCTGCAGGACGGCGAGGTCGACCTGGTCGTCGAGGCTTTCCGCTTGTGCAGTCGAAGGGTCGCCGGGCGGCGTTCGGGGAGGCACGCGCAGCGGCCTGCCGCGCCCATATGATCGCCGGCAACGACCTCGGTCGGCAGGTCGTGACGGTGCGCGGACCCGTCCGCCCGGACGAGCTCGGCGTCGTCCTTTCCCATGACCACATCCTGGTCGACGCCTATGAGGTGTTTGGCGCCGTCGACTACCGCTGGATCATCGACGACGTCGAGCTGGCAATCGACGAGGTGGGCCGGTTCGGCGGGGTCGGCGGTGGAACCATCTGCGACCCGACAAACGTCGGCCTCGGCCGCGACCCGGTTTCGCTGCGCCGGATCAGTGAGGCGACGGCCGTTCACGTCGTGATGGGCTCGGGTTGGTATCGGGAGAAGGTATATCCCGCTTACGTTGCAGAGGAGCTGCCAGATCGACTGGCGGAGCGGCTCGTGAGCGAGCTGACGGAAGGCGTGGACGGCACCGGGATCCGGCCCGGATTCATCGGTGAAATCGGCACCGAGCGGCGAGGCATCAGCCCTGCCCAGGAGCGCGTCTTTCGTGCCGCGGCGCGCGCTCATCGGCAAACCGGTTGTCCCATCGTGACCCACACGACCCATTTCGGAGAACTTGCCATCGAACAGCTCGACCTGTTGAAAGAAGAGGGAGTCGCTCCCCGATCGGTGGTCGTGAGTCATCTCGGAGACCGCATCGGCCCGGCTGCCATTCGACCGATCGCCGAACGGGGAGCCTGGCTGAGCGTGGACAATCTCGGGTTCAGCGCCGGGTACGCCCCGCTCGAAGTCCGCGCCGACAACGTCGCCGCGCTGTGTGAGGAAGGGTTCGGTGGACAGGTTCTGCTCGGCAACGACATCTGCCAGCGCGACCAGCTGGAGGCGTACGGAGGTCCGGGCTACGCCAACGTCATTCGCAACTTTCTGCCGCTCCTTCGCGCCAGGGGCGTGAGCGAGGACCAGATCCAGGGGATGACGATCGACAACCCGGCGCAGGCCTTCGCCTACGAAGCAGAGGCGGCTCGTGTGCGCTGGCGTGCCCGCCGGGACAAGAAGTAGAACGTCCCGACCACCGGCCAAGGGCCGTTGGCGCCGATCAGCGTGGAGCGGTTGACGCACCGAGCGGCAGGTCGACAGCCTCGCCCGATGCGAACGAGCGCTCCGCTGCTTCCAGCATTTCGGTGGTCAGCAGCCCTTCACGGCCGCTGACGAGCGGGTCGCGCCGGGCCTGGATCGCGGCGACCACGTCTTCGAGCTGGCGAGCGTAGGCCTGCAGCCGTTTCGGGTCGACGGCGTCGAGCGGGTCGAATGGCTCCTGCTCGAAGATCACCTCCCAGCCGGCGGCGCTGCTCAGCTGCACCTGCCCGTACACGTCCAGGGTCAGCATGGCTTCCGAACCGACCAGCAGGTATTGGAGCCCGCTGCCCAGCCCGGGCGCAGGCAGCTCGTACGTCATCCAGACGTCCGCCATCGTGCCGTCTTCGAACGTGTAGGTCACCATTGCGCTCTCGTTCGGCACGAAGCCCGAATACGACACCGCCTGCCCGAAGGCTCGCACCGCTTGGCGGCCGAGCATCCAGCGCAGCAGGTCGCAGGCGTGCGCGGCCCAGGACGCGTAAGCCGTTTGGATCTTCGGGTCCTTCTTCCACATGTCGCCGCGGCTGTCCATGTCCCACCAGCCGACCTCACCGCCCGTGATGCGTGCCATCCGGAGGCGCCCGAGCCGCCCGGCCTGGATGGCTCGCTTGGCCGAAACGGGCGCGCCGCGAAAGCGATGTTGGGAAACGACCCCGAGGCGTATCGCGGCCGCGTCCGCCGCATCGACCATCTCGGCCGCCTCGGCGACGGTCGCCGTCATTGGCTTCTCGACGAGAACGTGCTTCCCGGCGCGAGCGGCCGCAATCGCCTGATCGCGATGCCCATCCGGCGGCGTGGCCAGCACGACGAGATCGACGTCGCCCCGTGCGAGCAACGCCTCGAAACTGGGCGACAGAGGCACGTCGTAGTCGGATGCGAGCTGTGCGGCTCGACGCCCACCGGCGACGGCGGCCAGGTGCGTGCCGCTTGCGTGCCGCCGAGCGACCTCGCTCCAGGTATGTCCCATGAACCCCGTTCCAAGGACGCCGACGCCGATCGTCATCAACGGATTCTCCTGCCATCCAGGGCTGGCCGATCTGACCGGTCATGGTGGTTCTTCATCTTGACGGCTGGATTGAAGTCGTACTTGATCTCCAGCCATCGATCGGTGTTAGTCTTCGAGCCTGTGTCGAGCCACGGCCGGCTTCGGCCACGGCAGATGCGTCCGGCAGCCAGGAGGAGGGCTCATCCGATGCGAAGTCATCAGGCGCCCGGCGGGTGGTCGAGGGTCACAAGTGTTTTGGCGGTGTTCGCGCTGGTGTTCGCTGCCTGCAGCGGGACCGCGTCACCTAGCCCGGCGGCCTCTTCCGGCGCCGCCAGTCCCTCGGCCGCGGGCAGTGCCAGCGCCAGTGGATCGGCGGCCACGACGGGCGGCACGTTCACGGGGGCTTGGGTGGGCCCGTGTTGTGTCGGCATCGCGAACGCCAACCCCCTGATCGCGGGCGGCGATCAACACTTCCTGAGCAAGATCTACGAGCCGCTGGTCACCTACAGCATTGATACGACGACGGGCGGCTACGGTGCGATCGTCCCGGCTCTCGCCAAGACCTGGGAGTCGTCGAGCGACGGGCTGACCTGGACGTTCCACCTGCAGCCGAGTGTGACGTGGCAGGATGGGACGCCGTTCACGGCCGACGACGTGGTCTTCACGCTCACGCTTTGCGAGAGCAAGGCCGTCGGCTGTGTCTACGGTGGCGGCATCAGCAACATCAAGGGCGCCGCCGATGTGAAGAGCGGCAAGAGCACCACCCTTGCGGGCGTGAAGGCACCCGACCCGCAGACGGTCACCATCACCACCGACCAGCCCAATGCGGCCATGCTGGACGCGCTCTCGGTCATGTGGATCGTCCAGAAGAAATCCCTGAGCTCGATCCCTCTCGACCAGATCACGAAGGCGCCATATTGGACCACTCCCGGACAGGCGGTCGGCACGGGTCCCTTCAAGATCACTGGCTACCAGGCCGGCCAGTTCATGGAGCTCAGCCGGTATGACGGCTATTGGCGTGGGAAGCCGGTCCTCGACAAGATCGTCCGCAAGGAGTTCAAAGACCCGGCGACTGCCCTGATCGCGTTCGACAAGGGCGAGATCGACTTCACCTACGTGACGGCCGACGAGGTCCAGCGCGAGCAGGGGAACGCCAACGCGACGATCATCGCGGGCCCTTCGCAGGTAGACAACGCGGTCGTCTTCAACCCGCTTGTCAATCCGGCATTCGCCAACAAGCTATTCAAGCAGGCGATGGAATTCGCGATCGACCGCAAGTCGATCATCACGAACCTGTATAACGGCAAGGGCACGGCATTGCCCTGCCTGTTCGGGAATCCGGCCTACGTGGCGCCGGATACCGAGATGTACGACTACAACGTGGACAAGGCGAAGGCCCTCCTGCAGCAATCAGGGGTGAACGTTTCGTCCTTGCCGACGTTCATCTTCGACACGTACTACAACGACCCGCTCTCGCTGAACGTCATGACGGCGATCCAGAAGAACTGGGCCGACGTTGGCTTGAAAGTCACCATCAAGCAGATGGACTCGGCCGCGTGGACCAAGCAGTACTACACCGACGGCAAGTCCCAGGTCTCCTTCCTGGGGGCTCAGAACGG
>Ga0066704_10000206_pt1 | contig 18453 bp, 15 predicted proteins | sample GraSoiAngelo_153_FD_66458 | JGI IMG/M metagenome (GOLD analysis project Ga0066704, IMG submission 66458) | Grasslands soil microbial communities from the Angelo Coastal Reserve, California, USA - 14_1009_12_40cm | ecosystem: Environmental > Terrestrial > Soil > Grasslands | place: USA... | reverse complement strand
GGGGCCGTCAGAATCCCTGCCGAGGGGCTAGATAGTTTCCAGGCCGACTTCCCCTTCCTGCTTGGAGCCGGCTCTGCCGACCCAGACCACGCTGCAACGCACGGAGCTGAACGGGTCTTCATCGAGGACAATTTCGACCGCTTGGCCGCGCCTTAGGTGGAAGCTTCCGCGAAGCCGGAAGCCTTCCTTCGAGGAATCGACGACCAGACAGGGGAGCCTCTTCTGGTCGCGATCCAGATTGATGACCACGCTCGCGCGCCTCTTCGACATCACCCGCTTCGAGCGGCGGCCTTTGGGGACAGGGAAGCTGGGCACTCTTTCACCCCCTGCTCTAGAAGTAGTGGTGGCACTCCTGGATTCGTTTCATTTTGAAACACCGGGTGCCCATACGCCGTACTTGCGTGTGGGGACTTTGTCTTCACCATTTTCTAGTTTCACTTTTCTGATTTCTAGTTTCTATTGTCATCCCGACCGTGGTGGAGGGATCGTGGCAAAAATCGTCCGCTCCACCATCGATGGAACAACTACAAGTGGCACCTCACGGGCACAGCCGACATCTTACCTTCTACGCGGTCTTCAGCTTGGCCTCCGGCTCCGGTTTCAGAACACAACCCAGGAGAGTTCTAAATAATTCCACGATTTCGTAGCGCTGCGATCCGTTGTGCTCAATGCGACACATTTCCAATATCTCGTCCGAAGTCATGGCTCGTGCAACTCTTAGACCATGCTTCTCCTCAAGGTACTCCGCCTCAGCGGATTTCTCTTTCTGGAGCAAATTCATGATGGTTTGCTTAACATCTGAGAAATCCCTTATTTCAGGCAGCTCGATCTTTAGCACCCGGGCTATGGCCTTCGGGTGCAAGTAATTCTCAATCTCTCTCTTGCGCCAGACGAACTCCCGACCTCCTTTCTCGCGCACTCTTTCGATAACTTGTCGTTTAATTTCTGAGAGTGGATCACCAGGTGAGTTTTTGTCAGAGTCAGCTATCAGGAAAAACATTTTCCTCAGATTTGCCAAATTCTGGGTACTCACAAGGAAATTGAGGTTGCCTTGTCCATAAAGTGGGAGTATCGCAATCGGCGCCCTATTTAGGTCTGAAGATAATTTCCCCTCTTTCCATAACGTTTCCGCAAAGGCTCTTAGTATCCGTTCGTCCGAGGGGCCGTCCACAAAAACGACAAGGCTGTCAGTCGTAATCTGGTCGTTAGGATTAACACCGAGCGCTTTCGCAATGCCAAAAGCTATTTCGGGATCCCGTGCCGGAGACACCTGACTGACGCGGCTTACGTTCGTAACAAGAAACAGATCGTTTCGCTCAACACAGCCGGCAATGGCGGGGGAGTGTGTGCTAATCGCGATTTGCTTCTCCCGGCTTTGTTCAGATAAGAATCTCAGCAATGTGCGTTGCGCGCTAGGGTGTAGATGACTCTCCGGTTCCTCAATAACGCAGAGACCTCCGAGAGGGGTCATGAGGGCTTGGTATGCTATTCCTAGGGCACGTCCAATCCCCGATCCGACTTGGCTCAGTCGAAGACGTAATTGATTGATCTCGAACTCGATACCTGTGGTGGTGCCTTCGACCGGAGCGCGTACCCTGTCGATGTTAGGGGCAAGCTCTCGCGCGAATTCCGATAAAAGCAGGAATTTCTCCTCTTCACCGCTATGTAGAGTATGAAATACAGAGGGGAGATTGCTTGAGTCGGGCGAAAGACTTAGCGTTCCCCCAAGACCGATCGAATCCGGGGGAACGTATCGAGAATCATGAAATCTCACTTTCCCCATATACTGCTGGAAGATCTCATAATAGAAAGCCTGGATGGACTGTGGATTCGCCAGCGTACCGAGATTCCGGTCTTCGAACTGTCCTCCACCTTGACGACGACGCCAGAGTCGAAGTCGAACTTGAAGGCATAGGAGATTGGTGGGTCGACACCTCGGAAAGTTTTGAACCTCCAATTCCCTAGGCGGGTGCCGCACCTTCGGTTCTAAGGGTGGCTCAACGCAGACATGTCCCAGATACTGAACTCGCCTTCGGCATAAGCGGCCGCCAAGCGAGCTCCCTTCCCGTCAAAGGCGACACGCTCAATGACTCGGGGGAACTGCGGATTGGGCGGCAGGGCCGCCTCGAAGGTATAGAGCCGCTCTCCCGTTGCCAGTTTGAAAAGCAGCACGCGTTTATTGGCATGCGCCGAAGCCAGGAACAGCCCGGAGGGATGAAAATCAAGCGCGGTGACCGCGGAGGGGGACAACCGGATTCGCCGCGGTTCGCGATCGCTCCCGGCCTCGCTTACCAGCACGGTGCCGTCATCGAGTCCCGCCGCGAGCCAGCGGCTGTCCGCCGACCAGGCCAGCGCCGCGGCCGTAGCGCGTCCAAAGCTGTGGTGCGGACCGTTGGAGTGGACGTCATAGACCCACACGGTATCCGCTGCCTCGCCGGCCGCTTTGGCCACGCCGACGGCCAGCCATTTTCCATCGGGGGAAAACGCCAGGCTGAGGATGGGGCTCCGCTCTTTCAACTGAAGCGTCAAATTCCCTGTGGCGATCTCCCAAAGGGTGACCGCGCCGGTTGCATCGCCGCCTGCCAGCTTCCATCCGTCAGCCGTGATGGCCAGTGCTTGCTGAGGACCGATTTTCTCCAGAAAGACCGTGTTCTCCAGCATCTCGTCCTGCGGCCGGCTCACCGTGATCCGGTCCTCGTAGGAGTAGGCTTGAATATTCGGCTCCGGCGCAACCGCCACCGCCAGCGCCTTGCGCCGCTCCAGCAACACAAATTGCCCGTCGCGCGGCCGGAAATAGAACAGGTCTCCCGCGTGCGTCGTATATTTTTGAACCAGCGGAAAATCCAACGCCCGTTGCGGCGCCCGCGAACACGAGTAAGCCGCTAGCGCCAACAGAACCAAAAGTATTGCAGCCGACCGGTCTCTCATTCGGCCCAGCTTACATGATGTGGGGCATTTTTTTCGTTCTCCGAACGTCTCGATTGCGTCGCCTGCATCCCAACCCGGTCGCGACGTTCAGACCCTTAGACTTTTAGACTCTTGGACCTTTAAACTTTTAGACCTTTTGGCCTTCAGACTGTGTCCCCGTTGCCACATCTCATTCGAATCACCAAGTAGTTAGTAGTTGACAGTCGGTATACTCCGTGCTACCATGTCCTGTGAACTCGACGCAACAAGCCGCATCCCTTCCAAACCTTCATCTACGTCACTGCCCGAACGAAAAATCCATTTCTGTAAGTCCTTTGTTTGCCACTCATACGAGTCGCTCGCAAACCATTGAAAACCCACTTACTTTAAGTCCTTTACTTGCCACTCATACAGACCTGTCACCTGTAAGTCCTGTATTTGCCACTCATATGAAAACAGCCGGGGTGTGTACCAACAATTCCCATTCTGGAACTCGCGCTTCGTCATCCTCAAGAAATCGCCGCTCTTTCTTTTCATGCACTTACAAATTGCCCATTTTACATCCCCTTGTTTTGACATTCATGCATCGGATGGGGGGGGTGTACCCCCTCGCTTTTTTCAACTGTCAACTCTCAACTTCCGCATGGGAGAATCCCATGCCTAACATGAATCGCCTCAAGAACTTTCGCGTCTACTTCCTTCTCGCCGCCCTGGCCTTCGCCGGACTGACCCTGCTTCTGCGCGAGCATCGCCCCTCGTTTCTTCGCCCGGGTATGCGGCTTTATGCCTATGTCACCACCGCCGACGGCAGCGTCACTGTGGTCGACCTCGTCAAGCTCAAAGCCTTTTCGCACATGTATGTCGGCCCGGGCCTTTCCGGATTGCGCGAGCATCCCACGCGCGCCGAAGTCTTTGGTGTCAGCAGCGCGGGCGGCTACGTCTGGGTTCTCGATCCCCGCATCAACCAGATCACCGCGCGCATTCCCGTGGGCCCGCTTCCCTACGCCGTCGAATTTTCCCGGGATGGCAAATGGCTTTACACCACGACTTCCGGCAACGACATGCTCCTGGCGCTGGACGCTCAATCGCACGCCATCGTCGCGCGAGCCGCCACCGGCCACGAACCCGTCCTCGCGCGGGTCACTCCGGACGGAAAATCCATCCTGGTGGTGAATCGCCACGACGGCTCCCTCGGCATCCACGACGCTGGGACGCTGGCCCAGCGCGCAGCAGTTGGCGTCGTGGCGCAGCCCGAAGACGTCGCTATCCTGCCGGACAGCTCGGTGGCCTTCGTCCTCAGCCGCTCCGAGCGCCGCATCTCCGTGGTGGACCTGCGCCGTGGCGTCCTGATGGCAAATCTTGAACTCGCCGGCAAGCCCACGGACATGCTGCTCAAGCCGGACGGCGGCGAGCTCTACGTCATCTCGCCGGAAGCCCACGGCCTTCAGGCCATCAACACGTGGACGCACGAAGTGGGCGACTACATGGTGCTCGGCTCCGCGCCCACTCGCGGCGTGCTCAGCGCCGATGCTTCCCTGCTCTATGTCTCGGACACTGCCGCCGGCCGCGTCACGCCCGTGGACATCTACAATCGCCGCATTATCCGCGATCCCGGCAAAGGCTTTCCCGTCCCTGCCGGAGACTCGCCGTCCGCGCTGCGCTTCGATCCCGAGGAAAATTTGCTCCTTGTCGTAAGCCAGGGCTCCGGCGACCTCGCCGTGATTCGCGTACGCACCAATTTTCTGGTGACCATGATTCCCGTCGGCGATCACCCCCAGGAGCTTGCCGTGAAATTATTTTAGACAACGTTCGGAAGGAGGGACTTAAAGTAAAACTTTAGCTGACAAACTTCGAGAGCAACTCCTCGTAGGGGCGGTCTTCCGAGGCCGGTCGGAGCCAGTTCAAGTAGAACTTTAACTTACAAGATTTCGCACCTAAGCCGTTTGTAGAGGGGGCTTTACGCCGCCATCTCTACTCCGGCAGCCAAGCCGCGTGGTCTTCGCCGAGCGGGACGTCCAGAAACCCCGCGGCCGGCAAGACATCCACGGGCAATCCGCCGTGCCACAGCGCCACGCCAAGCCGGAGCTTGGTCTGGCCGGTGAGGTTGATCTGGTCCTTCTGGATGGCCACCTCGAGGATCCGTTCGAAGGCGACTTCCGCTACGGCCCTCGGGTTCAGGAGACACAAGCGGGCCTTTTCGACCGCGAATCCCTGGACGTGGCCGCGCACCAGATTGACGACAATAGTGAGTTCTTCCGCGCCGCCGATGGTGATGCGGAACTCGGGATCTTCGAGCTCGCCGAGCGCGGCGGCAAAGGGATCGATGCGCACGCAGAAGCGCTCTTCCTCAAAGCCGTAGCGCAGCTCGTGCAAGTAGAATACGCGGCCGTGCATCGAGCCGCCGCGACGCTCCGGTGAATACAGGCCGGCGCCGAGCCACTCGAAATAAGAAGTGTCGCGGCCGTCTACTTTGACGTTGAGAAAACTCGACGGCGCAAGTTGCAGCGCGTGCTCCGGCCGGCGCTTGATTGGCTTGGCGAGTTCTTCCGGCGCCACCTGGCCGAGGGCAAGGTAGACGCCGGTGAGATGCTTTCGATAAAGCGCATCGAACTCCGCATCGTTCGCGGTGCTGTGCTCGGGGCCGTACCACCAGCACCAGTCGCTGCCCTCGGAAACGAGCAGCGATTCCTGCGCTTCTTTAAGCGCGGTTTCCGTGGGCGCGTCCGAGCGGCCTTGTTTTTGCGCGTCCACCGCGCGGCCATACGCTTCGCGCGCGTCCCAGAGCAATTCCCACGCGGCGACGTCTTCGCTGTGGCCGATCCAGACGTCGAAATTGGCGTTGATCCACGACGCCGGGAAAATTCCGTTGATGGTTGGGATTTCTCCTGCGGCGGCGGTGGCTTCGCTTGCGGTGAGCGCGCGAAAATCCTGGTCGCCCTGAATGCGCCCGTAAAACTCGCGCAGAAATTCACGGCCATTGCCCGGATAGTATTCCCACGCGTTCTCGCCGTCGAGGAATAAGCAAATCGTGAGCGGCTGCGCGCTCTGCACGGTGTTTCCAAGATGACGCAGACGTCCGTGCAAATCGGCGGCGGCGGATTTGGCATCCATGCGGCTGTACACAAATCCGATGACATCGGAGAGATGGTGATCGCGGAACAATCCCGTGATTCCCTTCCCGCCGAGTTGCACGCGCCACGGTTTGTATAAGCGATCGGCGTTCGCGGGAATTCCGTTGGCGTCGCGAAAAAATCCGACGTTGAGAGTGCGGCCGAGAACGCCTTCATCGGTTCCGAACCATTCGAATCCCTCTTCGGCGGCGATGGTCAGGGCTTGATCGGAGACAGAACCTTCCGAGGGCCACAGTCCGGCGGGCTTCACGCCAAAAATTCTTTCGTGATACGCACGCGCGCGCTGCAACTGTTCGCGCGCGTCTTCGGGGTGGCGAAATGCGCGGCGCGGGAGCGGCGTACCGGGATTCGCGACGCGGGCGATATCCGAATCGCAGATGAGCGGAAGGATGGGGTGATAGAACGGCGTGGTGCTGATTTCGATCTGGCCGCGCTGCGCCGCTTCGCGATAGGCGGGGAGAACCATGCGCAGCAATTCGAACTGTTTTTCCTTGAGCGCGGTTTTGTCCTTCTCCGAGAAGTCTTTCTCTTTCGTGGAGAGCTTGCCGACTACGGAATCTTTTTGCAGCCACGATTCTTCCATCCACGCCAACTGGGAAAGCAGTTGCAGGTCGCGCCAATCGCGCGGGGTGAAAGTTACGAGCGCCTGCGCGCCGCCGGCCGGGTGCGACCATTCGTGCAATTCCACGAAGCGCGGCCAGCGCGACATCAGGCGCTCGTGGTTGACCTGAAAGGCGCGCGCCAGAATTTCGGCTTTGTCTTCGCGCGTCAATTCCTCGGCATTCTTGAACGCCAGCGAAAACCACGGCTCATTGAAATTTCCGCTGGCATACTCTTCGAGCTGGAGACCCAGCGCAGGCACGACGTTGAACGTGGCATGAAACTTCGGAAACTCGCGCATCATGTCCACCATGCCCCAGTAATCTTTCAGGGCATGCAAGCGCGTCCAGGGAAGGACGTAGCGGCTGCTTCCCGGATCGCGGTACTGCGGCTGATGCATGTGCCACAAGACAACCAGATGAACTGGCTTCATTCTGCGCGTGTCTCCCTGATAGACCCGTGACCGGAGGGCGTCCGGCTGACAGTTGAAGGCTGAGCGGCGGTTCAGGCTCGGTCGCATTCGAATCGAGCCCGCCTGTGCTGGTTTAGAGGGAAACCGCCTTTAGAAAAACTATCACGTAATCGAGGCTAACAGAAATGGCGCCCCGCAAGCGCGAACTCCAAGAAGGACTCTGCGGCGAAGCCCTGGGCCCGGGCGGAGCTGGAATCGCCTGGAATATGAGTCATCATCCGTTATTGGACGCGCGTTTAGGCATCCCGATTCGCAGCCGGTTTGCGTCGGGGTCGCGGATCTCAATTTCGTACCCCCAAGGTGCTTCTTCAACTTCTACGCCAAATTCCTTTGCGATCGGATAAACGTCGGCAACTCCAAGGTATAGGAGCGTGTCCGGCCTCGCATCGCCCTTGTGTTCTGACAGGAACAGCTTCATCGGTCCTCGCTCGACGGTGACAAAAGCCGGGAGTCCAGCCTCGAATCGATGCACTGATGTTTGATGGAAACCAAGTCGGTTGTACCACGCGACAGCAATGCCGGCATCCTGAACGCGCAGTATCGGTATCACTTTCTCTTCCATACGGTCAGTGTAGCAACGGCTATGCTCTTTTCTTGCATCTCCCCAGGGGAAGTCAGCTAGGCACGAAAGCAAGATGACGGCGAACACTGCGAGCAGGAAAACGCCCGGACGAATGCCGTTTGTCTTTCAAGGCTGGCCGTCGAGCGCCTTCTCCAGTCCCGGAATAATTCGCGCAACCGGCCCGTCCCAAAACACTGAGGTCGGCTCGTCCTTCCAGTGCACGTGCGGTGCGTAAAGAATCGCGTCATCCCAGTAGAATCCCTTCTGGACACAGCAGCTCGGCTCAGGCTGTGGGGATCTTCGCTTCACAATCTTATTTAACGCGTTTGCCACAACGTGCTTTGCATCCCAAAACTGGCGCACCCGCCGGTCCGGAATTCGCGCCAGCGTATTCCCGCTGGGCGATTTCCAGTCGGTTGCCAGGATTGGCTCCCAAACAACCAGCACACGGACCTTTCGTTCCGGATGCCGAGCCAACAGTTGCTGAACTGCGGAGGCCCCCCGCAGACAAGTTGCTCACGTCGGAGAAAGAAGCAGCACCAGCCGAGGGGTGCCCAAGTCACCGTCAAAGACATTCTCGAAGTCGCTGAAATTTGCATTCGATAGCGCAACGAGCGGCTCTTGGCCTGGCGGCACTGACGAGGGACCCCACAGGTACGCGACCGCAAGAAGCAGGACGACAGCTATCACCGCCAGGACGATTGACTTCTTCTTCATTTTCCAGTCTCGTAGAACCGGTCAGCGATGAATCCAGCAATTTGCTGGGGGAATAGAATCATCCCCAAGACCACGACCAATGCGGCCCAGAGCAGCACGCTGCCGAGCAATCTACCCCGGACAGCGCACTGTTTGGCACGATGCTGTTGCCAGAATCCGAGGCCAAGCAATGCAACGGAGAGACCCAAAAGCCAGGGACGCAGCGTCGTGAAGAAAGCACTTGCAGCGCTGGCTCCAAGAGCAGCGGCAAATCCGAGCGGAAGACAACAACTGATCGTCGCGACGGAACTGAGCATCGCCACCAATGAAGCCGACACGCCCGTCCCCTGTTTCATGGCCTGCCCTCTTGCCGCGCTGCCAGCACCGCTCGGTGAATCGCTTCCGCAGGCGGAAGGCCGACTTGTTTCGATCCGGGATACAGACGACAACTCAGCGCAAAAGTCTGCGCTTTCTGTGACTCTCCGGCAACATCTCGTCCATTGATTCGGATCGTCGGCGAACCGCAAAATCTAAGTTCGTCAGCCATTCCTTCGTCTCTTACGAGCACTTCTTGGATCTCCGCCGCGACACCTTCTGCGGCCAGGACCTCTTTGACCAGCTTCACCGCTGCAGGATGAGATGGGCACTCCGCCACGTACAACACTTCAACTTTCACTTGGCACTCTCCGGCTTCCGCGGGCTTCCTTCTCTCAAAATCGGGCAATGAGCAGGTCGTTTGCGCATCTCTCTGTCGCAACTGCGCAGGGCCAAACGCAGCTCGTGCTCCAGCTTGTGAAGGTCAGTAAGTTTCTGCTGTACGTCAGAGAGCTTTTCTTCCAATCGGCGCCGCACCGGCGCACAGGGCTGTAAGCGTTTCCCTCGCAAGCTCAAGAGCCCTCGGATCTCGCTGAGTTTGAATCCCAGGCTCTGCACGCGGCGGACAAAAGCCAGCGTCTCGACATCGTTTTCGCCGTATGTCCGGAAGCCCCCCTGTGTCCTAGGAGGCCGCGGAAGCAAACCGTTGCGCTCGTAAAAGCGAATCGCGTCAACGCTGAGCCCAATCTTCTTTGCGACGATGCCAATGTGCATTACCTTGGCTCCCCTGTAGAAGCTACACCCTGGAGTATAGTCCAGAGTCAAGCGCTTCTTTCCGGCCGCGGCGTGCACGCCGTCGGTGATGCCCTTGCGAAAGCCGCAATGACGACCACGGGCACCACCATGAGCGGTTGCGCGCTAGGCCCAGGCCCAGGCCCAGGGCTCTCCTCGATCAAGGTGACGGAAGGTGGTCAAATCCCGGTCAGCCGCGGGAGCATCCAGTTCCATCGATAATCTTGCGGCACGCTGAAGTAAATTTCGCGGAGGCGCGGCTTGTTCCCCGCCTCCCGGCGCTCAGGGCTGGGCGGTACGAGAAACTGAGGAATGCTGTCGATCGCAGCCTGGGCCGTTGGCACATGCTGATCTTAACCGGCATCCACGGATGACGATGCCGAAGGCGCCGCAGGTGAACGCCGCCGCGGCCGTGCTACACTCACGGTTCGCGCCATGCGCATCCTGGACCGCTACATCGTCCGCGAAGTTTTCCGGCACGCCGTTCTTGGGCTTATCGTTTTTACTTTTGTTCTTTTCGTTCCGAAGCTTGTCCGCTTGATGGAGCTTTTTGTCCGTCATTCCGGCTCCGGCAGCCAGATTCTGAAGCTGTTCCTTTGCCTGTTTCCCGGCATTTTTATTTTTACCGTCCCCATGGCCATTCTGATCGGCGTGCTTCTCGGCCTTGGACGTATGTCCGCCGACAGCGAAATCATCGCCCTGACGGCCCTCGGCATCGGACGCCGGCGGATTCTCCTGCCCGTCGGTGTAATAGCACTGATGGGCGCCGCGTTCACACTGGTCATGAGCCTCTGGCTTTCGCCGCTGGCCTTGCGCACACTTCGTTCCATCGAAGCGAATTTGATCTCCTCGCAAATATCCTTTCAGGTGCAGCCGCGGGTCTTCGACGAGCGATTTCCAGGCTGGGTGCTGTACGTCAACGACGTGACGGCCAGCGGCACGCAATGGCACGGTGTGTTTCTCGCGGAGACCGGCGGAGAGAACGGCTCACGCCTCACCCTGGCGGAGAACGCGATTGTCATTGCCGAACCAAAGCAGGGCAAGCTGGAGCTGCATCTTCAAGGGGGCACGACCCACGAATTTTCCCGTAACGATGCGGATCACTATTCCGTGACGGCGTTTGGACAGAGCGATTGGCCCATCGAAGTCAATGGCCTGGTGCCCGCGCAACCGCGGCAGCTCAGCAATCCGGAGCGATCCGTTCGGGCGCTGCTGGAGGACAAAGGCCCGGGCTGGCGCGACGCGCGTGTGGATCTTCACGGCAGGTTTGCTTTTCCGGTCGCTTGTTTTGTCTTTGCACTGGTGGCGGTTCCGATTGGAGCGCAGCCGCGGCGCGGCGGGCGCGCGGCGGGATCGTTGATCGCCCTCATTCTGATTGCGTTGTATTATCTGCTGTTCGTGATGGGCGCGGGACTCGCGCGGCAAGGAGCCGTTTCTCCGGCTGGAGGGATCTGGATCTCCAACATCGTTCTAGCAGTCCTCGGACTGTCATTGTTGCCGCGAATGGAGCAGTTTCGCGGAGAGAGCCACTGGCTGCGGCCGCTGGGATTTTTCAAGAGCCGGCTGCGGCTGCGGCGGCGGCGCAAGACACAGGCGCGCGTGCGTGCTGCAGCTGGGGGGCCGGCCAATGGAGATCGCGGCCTGCAAGAAACGGGCACTCGCGACGGTTCGAGTTTTCCGCGGCTGCTGGATTTGTATATTCTGCGGAGGTTCTTTTCATACTTCGCGCTGCTGATGGGCACGTTTGTCTTTTTGTTCGAAACGTTCACGTTCTTCGAATTGCTGGATGACATTGCGCGCCACCGTGTTCCCTTCCTGATCGTGGTGGACTATTTCCGTTATCTGGCCCCTTACCTGATGTATCAGCTGGCCCCGCTCGGGGCGCTGGTGGCCGTTTTGGTCACTCTGGGAATCATGAGCAAGAGCAACGAAATCGTGGCGATCAAAGCAAGCGGCATGAGCTTGTACCGCCTGGCGGTGCCATTGCTGCTCGCAGGAATGGCGCTGGCCGCGATCATGGTCGTGCTCGACGACACGTACTTGCCGTTTGCCAACCAGCGTCAGGACGCGCTGCGAAATCTGATCAAAGGACGCCCGCCGCAGACTTACACGCGTCCGCAACGCTGGATCTTCGGCGAAGACTACAAGATTTACAATTACGACGTCTTCCTCCCGGCGCAAAACCTGTTTGGAGGATTGAGCGTTCTGGAAATCGATCCGGCGACGTTCCAATTGCGGCGGCGCGCGTATGCGACGCGGGCGCGATGGTCGGAATCTCAAAAAGTATGGGTGCTGGAGGGCGGGTGGGTTCGCGATTTTTCGAGCGGCACGATCGTGCGTTATGACCGGCTTCCTCCGGTCACGTCGCTTCCGGAGCTGACGGAGCCGCCGGGATATTTCAATCGGGAAGTCCGGCAGGCCTTTCAGATGAGCTGGCGGGAATTGAGCGCTTACATAGAGGGATTGCATCGCGCGGGATTTGACGTGGCCGGGCTGACCGTGCAGTGGCAGAAGAAGCTTGCCTATCCGCTGATGGCGCCGGTGAGCATGCTGCTGGCGATACCTTTTGCCTTTCTGGTAGGAACACGCGGAGCGCTTGGCGGCGTGTCGCTGGGCGTGGCGATCGGAATTACGTATTGGGCGATGGCGGCGCTTTTGGAAGCGATGGGTGGAGTGGGACAGCTACCGCCATTGCTTGCGGGATGGTCTCCGGACATTATTTTCTTTTTTCTGGGTTTGTATTTTTTTTTCAAGATGCCGACGTAAAGAAATCGCCGGACGCGCAGAATTTGCAGAGACGTCTGCGCGCCGACGACTTCAAGGGTTACTTGAGCTTCGTTCGAATCGATTTTTCCGCGTTACTTCCCCTTCTTTTTCTTTGTTTCCCGTTCCTCAACTACTACTTGAGCTGCGGCCAACCGTGCAATCGGGACGCGGAATGGCGATGCACTGACGTAGTCCATGTCGACGGCGTGGCAGAATTTTACGCTGTCGGCGTCTCCTCCATGCTCACCGCAAATGCCGATCTTTAATTTATTGCGGGTCTTGCGTCCCTGTTCGATGCCCCAGCGCATGAGCATGCCCACGCCCTTGGTATCAAGAGACTGGAAAGGGTCGGAGCTAAAGACAGCGGCTTTATTCTCGTCCACGTAGTCCGGGAGGAAGCGGCCGGCGTCGTCACGAGAGAGGCCCATGGTGGTTTGCGTAAGGTCGTTGGTGCCGAAGGAGAAGAACTCCGCGACTTGCGCGATCTCCCCGGCCAGCAGAGCGGCGCGCGGCAATTCAATCATGGTGCCGACGATGTAGCTGAGCTTCACGCCGGATTTTTTGATCAGTTCATCGGCCACGCGGCGCGTGGCTTGTTCGAGGATGGAGAGCTCCTTCCGATCGAGAACGAGCGGATGCATGATCTCAGGTAATACTTTAACTCCGGCTTTCTGGCATTCGATGGCGGCTTCGATGATGGCGCGCACCTGCATCTCGAGAATTTCGGGATAAGTGATGGCCAGGCGGCAGCCGCGATGCCCGAGCATGGGGTTGGCTTCGTGCAACTGCTCGACGCGCCGGGCGACTTTCTCGACATCAATTTTCAAGTCGCGGGCCAGCTCTTCCTGTTTGGCGCGATCGTGTGGAACGAATTCGTGCAGCGGCGGATCGATCAAGCGGATGGTGACCGGAAATCCGTCCATGGCTCTAAAGATGCCGATGAAGTCCCGACGCTGGAATGGGAGAAGCTTGTCTAGGGCCTTGACGCGAGCGACTTTTTCATCCGCCAGGATCATTTCCTGGATGGCGCGCTGGCGCTCGTGGCTCCTTTCCGGCTGCTCGAAGTCGGTGAAGAACATGTGCTCGGTGCGGCAAAGGCCGATGCCCTCGGCGCCAAACTCGATGGCCTTGCGAGCGTCTTGCGGCGTGTCCACGTTGGTGCGGACGCGCAGACGGCGCGTCTGGTCGGCCCACTTCATCAGGGCCTCGTAGGATTTGGGGAATTCCGGCGTGACCAGCGGCATCGCCTCGGTGTAGACGACACCTTCGCTGCCGTCCAGCGTGATCCAATCCCCTTCCTTGACTACTTTTCCGGCGGCGGACATGGTTTGCGATTTGTAATCGATGTCCAGTTTTTCCGCGCCGACGACACAGCACTTGCCCCAGCCGCGCGCCACTACAGCGGCGTGGCTGGTCTTACCGCCCGTGGCGGTGAGGATGCCCTGAGCGACGGCCATGCCGCCGACGTCCTCGGGGCTGGTTTCGCGGCGGACGAGGATCACTTTCTCGCCGCGCGCGGCCCACTCTTCCGCCTTTTGCGCGGAGAAAACCACCTTGCCTACGGCAGCGCCGGGCACGGCGTTGATGCCGGTGGCCAGAATTTTCGAACTGAGAGATTTCTTGTCCACCTTCGAATCGATGACCGGATAGAAGAGGCGCTCGATGTCTTCCGGCTTGATCCGGAGGAGAGCTTCGTCTTTCGAGATGAGCTTTTCGTTGGCCATGTCCACGGCGATGCGAAAAGCGGCGGCAGGAGTGCGTTTGCCAGTGCGCGTCTGGAGCATGTAGAGAGTGCCGTTCTCGACGGTGAACTCCATGTCCTGCATGTCGCGATAATGCTTCTCAAGTTTTACTCGAACTTTCTCGAGCTGGGCATAAACCTTGGGCATGGTCTTGGCCATTTCGCGCAGCGGCATGGGTGTGCGAATGCCGGCGACGACATCTTCTCCCTGGGCGTTGACGAGGTAATCGCCGTAAAAGACTTTTTCGCCGGTACTCGGGTCGCGCGTGAAGCAGACGCCGGTACCGGAATTGTCGCCGGTGTTGCCGAACACCATCTGCACAACGTTGACGGCGGTGCCGAGAAGCCCCGTAATTTTTTCGACGCGCCGGTAGGTCACCGCTTTCTCCGCCATCCACGAACCAAACACTGCGCCGATGGCTCCCCAGAGTTGCTCCATGGGATCGTCCGGGAAGTTCTTGCCGGTCTTTTCCCGGAAGAGGGATTTGTATTCGGCGACCAGCTCTTTCCAGCCACTGGCCGGCACGGCGGTGTCTTCCTTGACTCCCAACCGATCCTTCATCGCACGGAGACGGTGCTCGAGATCCTCCTTGGACATTTCCATGACGACTGTCGAGTACATCTGGACGAACCGGCGATAAGCGTCGTAGGCAAAGCGCTCATTCTTCGTGACTGCGGCCAGGCCGGTCACGGAGCGATCGTTCAATCCGAGATTCAAGATGGTTTCCATCATACCGGGCATGGAGCGCGCGGAACCGGAGCGAACGCTGACGAGAAGAGGGTTCTTGGGATCGCCGAGTTTTTTCTTTGTGACCCGTTCGAGTTTTGCGACGTTGTCAGCGACTTGCTTTCGCAGTTCCGGAGGATACTTCTTGCCGTGCTTGTAAAAGAAATCGCAGGCTTCGGTCGAAACGGTGAAGCCTGCGGGAACCGGCAAGCCGATCTTGGTCATTTCGGCGAGTCCGGCGCCTTTGCCTCCAAGGAGATCGCGCCAGGTCCCATCGCCTTCGGCTTTGCCTGCCCCAAAAGAATAAATCCATTTTTTCACTGTGTCCCTCGCTAGAGATTTTTAGTCGTCGAGCTTCTGGTGCCAATGCAAGTTCTGAAACAAAAATCCGGAGTCTTGTCGGCGCGCCGACAGAAACGTACCTCAAGTAATACTTGAAGTAGCTAGCGCCGCTCTTCTCCGCCAATTTCGGAGAAGTCGGCGACTGTAGTGAACTCGCGGAGAAGTTCCGCGAGGAGAGCCAGCCTGTTATTTCGTACGGCTTCATTCTCCGCCATGACCATGACGCCATCGAAGAACTGGTCCACGGCTTTGCGTAAGCCGGCGATGACCACAAGCGCTTCCTGATACTTCCCCGCGCGCTTAAGAGCCTGAACTTTCGTGGCTGCGTCGCGGACTGCCGAGTAGAGCTCGCGTTCCGCGGGGCTCTCAAATAGGTCCGGGTTCACGTGATGGCCGTCTTTTGCGGGGATATTCGCCTTCTCCAGGATCTTGCGGATGCGCTTAAAGGAAACTGCCAGCGGCTCGAAGTTCTTGGACTTGCGGATGGCCTTCAGAGCCACGAGACGTTTCTGGGCATCGACGAGATCATCGGCACCAGCACGGAAGACAGCACTGACTTCGTCGTAGCCAAAGCCTTCCCTTTCGCGGAAGACGTATTTCGCGCGGTCGAGAATGAACTCGAGAATCTGCGCTTCCTGCGCGGGAGTGACGCCCCGCTTGGGTTTGAGCGTGACCAGCGCCTTTGCGGCCGCACCAATCGAAAGCGAAATCGAAAGGGGGAGTTTCTTGTCGAGAATGATCTTCACAATGCCGAGCGCGGCGCGGCGTAGCGCGTAAGGATCGCTCGAGCCCGTGGGGACGACGCCCACGGCGAAGCAACCCACCACGGAATCGAGTTTGTCCGCGAGGGCCACGGCGCAACCCGTGAGATTCCGCGGGATGGGATCGTCGAGCCCGACGGGGCGATAGTGGTCGTAGACGGCGTCAGCGACTTCCACGGGCTCGCCCTGAGCCCGTGCGTAGAGACCGCCAACGATTCCCTGCAGCTCGGGGAATTCGCGCACCATCTCGGTGGCGAGGTCACACTTGGCGAGCTCTGCGGCGCGGTCCGCTTCGGCGACGTGGGCCTGGAGCATGCCAAGGTTGAACCACTGCTCGGTCAGCCAGCGGGAGATGGCGCGAACGCGTTCGACTTTGTCGCGGAAACTGCCCAGGCGCGATTCGTAGGTAATGCGCTCAAGCTTCGGCAGATAGTCGGCGAGCCGACACTTCTGGTCGGAGGTCCAGAAGAACTGCGCGTCGGCAAAGCGCGCGCGAAGGACACGCTCGTGTCCGGCACGGATAATGCCTTTGGAATCGCCTGCGACGTTAATCACCGCAAGGAAGTGCGGGGCGAGGTCGCCGTTCTTTTTCTCGACGGCGAAGTATTTCTGGTGATCGCGCATGACGATGACGAGAATTTCGTCCGGAAGATTGAGGAAGGCGGGATCGAAGTCCCCCTGGATGACGGTGGGAAACTCGTTGAGATAGATGACGAGCTTTCGCAGCGCGGCATCCTCATGGATGTCGAGACCGCTGCGCTTGGCATGAGCCGCCAGTTCCCTGTCGATCTTTTCCTGGCGCTCCGCGGGACGGACGATGACGCCGTTCGAATGGAGATGCTTCTCATAGCCGCCGAAACTCTTGACGCGGATGGCGCTCGATCCGAGAAAGCGATGGCCGCGGGTCGTGTCGCCCGCAGGAATGCCGCCGACGGAAAGTTTCAGAGGCTTGCCTTCGAGCACGGCGACGATCCATCGAATGGGCCGGATGAAGCGCGCGCCCTCTAGGCCGGTCCAGGTCATGGAGCGCGGCCAGGTGAGATCGTGGACGGAGCGCGGGAGAATGGCGGTGAGGATTTGCGCGGCGGTGCGGCCGAGTTTGATTTGCTTGGCGGCGACGTATTCGCCCTTGGGAGTCTGGACCAGGTAGAGGTCGCTGACGTGGACACCCTGCTTTTCGGCGAAGCTCAACGCGGCACGCGTCGGCGCGCCGACCGGCTCATAGGCGACGGACTTGGGTGGGCCGGTGACTTCGGTCTCGACGTCGGGTTGCTTGGCGAGCAGGCCACGGACCCAGGCCGTGAGCCGGCGGGGAGCACTGAAGGTTTCAACCGTTACGCCCTCGGACAGACTCTCGGCGGAGAGAAGCTTTTCGATATTGGTGCGAAGTTCTTCCTCGGCCTTCGGAAGCATGCCTGCGGGAATTTCTTCGCAGCCAACTTCGAAGAGGAGTTCGACGCGTTTCTCGTTAGCCACGGGCTTCACGCGCGCACCTCTCTCCGTGGAGTTGCGGAGGTGAGCTGTTCGAGATAGGCGGCAGCCGTGCGGCAGGCAATGGTGCGCACCCGGGCCATGAGCGCGGCGCGTTCCGTTGTGGAGATAACGCCGCGCGCGTCCATCAAGTTGAAGAGGTGCGAGCACTTGAGGCAGTGGTCGTACGCCGCGAGAATCGGCCAGCGGACGCGGTCCTTCCCTTCCGCGGTCTTGAAACCGTCCAGGAGTTCCTTGGCTTGTTTTTCGTGGAGTTCAAATTCGGCGCGAATGGCAGCGGCGTCGCTGCGATCAAAGCTGTACTCGGAGAGCTGCTGCTCTTCCATGAGGCGAATGTCGCCGTAGGTTTTGTCCGCGGACCAGCGAAGATCGTAAACGCTCTCGACGCCCTGGAGGAATGCGCAGATGCGCTCGAGGCCGTAGGTGAGTGCTACGGAGATGGGATCGAGGTCGACGCCGCCGCTCTGCTGGAAGTAGGTAAACTGGGTGATTTCGAGGCCGTCAAGAAGCACTTGCCACCCAATGCCCCAAGCGCCGAGCGTCGGGGATTCCCAATTGTCCTCTTCGAAACGGATGTCATGTTCCTTGAGATGGATTCCGATGGCGCCAAGGCTCTTAAGGTAGAGATCCTGGACGTCAACGGGCGAGGGCTTGAGGATGACTTGAAATTGTGAATGCTTGTAAAGGCGATTGGGATTTTCCCCGTAGCGACCGTCGGCGGGCCGACGGCTCGGCTGCACGTATCCGACGCGATAGGGATTGGGACCGAGTACGCGGAGAAACGTTTCCGGATGCATCGTGCCGGCGCCAACCTCGACGTCGTACGGTTGCTGGAGGACGCAGCCTTGCTTCACCCAGAACTGGGAGAGTTGCAGGATTAAGTCCTGGAAGTTGAGTCCCCGCTTTCGTTTCTCAAGTTTTACTTTAACTTTCAAGTCTGCTCCAAAAGTTCGCGAGTAATCAGACGACGCTCGAGGTTGTGCTCGATCCAGGTCAAGGAAGCTTCGCGCAGTTCCCCGGCGCTGGGCCGCATCGATTTATCGAACTCGATGCGGTCGAGCCGCTCGCCGGTGAAGCGCTCGGCGAGAAGCCTTGCCTCGTGATGCAACGGCTTCATCCCGGAGCGGCGGCACTTCTCGCAGAAGAGGCC
>Ga0066704_10000189_pt1 | contig 19003 bp, 17 predicted proteins | sample GraSoiAngelo_153_FD_66458 | JGI IMG/M metagenome (GOLD analysis project Ga0066704, IMG submission 66458) | Grasslands soil microbial communities from the Angelo Coastal Reserve, California, USA - 14_1009_12_40cm | ecosystem: Environmental > Terrestrial > Soil > Grasslands | place: USA... | reverse complement strand
GAGCTGACTGCCAATGCCAGCGCCACGAACGCGGCGATCCACAGGCGCGCACGCTGGCGCTGCAGGTTCGCCTCGTCCTCCGCCGCCGCGGCGCGGCGCGCCTGCAGTTCGAGTTCGCGTCGGCTGTTTTCCTGCTCGAGTTCGCCGATGCGCAGCTCGCGTTCGCGCGCGGCATAGCGCGCCTCGAGCTCGGCGATCGCGCTGTTATGCGCCTGGTCGCGCCTGCGCGACTGCAGTTGCAGCAGTTCATCCTGCGCTATCAGCGCGGTCTTGAGATTGCCACGTGCACGTGCGATCTGCGCTTGCATGTCGAGCAATTCGGGCAGATGCATGCTCCACTCATGCACGCGCGCGTCTGCAATCGCGGCGGCGACTTCAGTTTCTGCCTCTTGCCAGCGTCCGAGTTTGATCAATGCATGCGTCATGTCCATTTTCGACACGAGCGCGCTGAACAGACGGCCCGCGCGCATCTCCGCCTGCCAGCCTTCGCGCAGCAGATCGACCGCCTCGGCAGCGCGGCCCAGTTCGACATAGCAGCGCGCGAGATTGGCGCCGACCGTAGCGGCAAAGCTCGTGTCGCCATTGCGCAGGTAGTGCTCGCGCGCTTCCTTGAACAGCGTAGCGGCACGCTCGTATTCGCCCACCACCCTGCGTGCGCGTCCTTCGAGGTTCAATGCGCGGCCGAGTTCGAATTCGTCGCCGAGCGCGCGCCAAGCGCTGGTCGAACGTTCGCAGAACGGCAGTCCCGCGCGCGCATTGCCGACCATATTGAAATCATCGCACAGCTCGATCGCGGCGATGGCGCGCACGTTCGGATCGGTGCTGTCCTGGATGCGCGACGCGGCGCGCATCGTCTCAGCCCAACCCTTCTCGCTCTCCCCTTGCTGGTACAAGCGCTCGGCACGCAGCAGGCCTGCGTAGGCCAGCGCGAGTGGGTCGTTGCGCGCAGTGCCGAGGCTCTCGACGCGTAGGGCCATTTCGGCCAGCGCGGCATCGTCGGTCTGACGCAGCGCTGCGTTGCCGAGCCAATACAAAGCGTCACGTTCGTCGTCGGGACGTCCATCGAGCTGATGCGAATCGAGCAGCTTGCGCCCGGCGATAATCGCCGCCGCCGGATCGTCGACGGTCTGGCTGCGCAGGGCAAACAGGTCCTGTGCCACGCGCGCGTGCGCAAGGCCCCCTAACGACAACAGCAATACAACCCCTAACCAACGTGTCACGGGAACCCCCTTTTCCCGGGAACTTGCGGAATGGCGAGCTATTCAGCGTTTCGACAAAGAGATGAGCAAAAGCCGCGCCATCAGGCGCGAAATACCACATGTAAAACGTGATCTATCCCGCACTACTGACGATTTTCAGGAATTCGTAGTAGAAAGCCGCCGAATCATCGAACGCACTGACGCGCAGGCGCTCGTCGCGACCGTGCGCACGCACGTCGTCGCGATCGATCAGTGCGCCGTTGACGCCATAACTCGGCATGCCAGCCGCCATCGTGTAGACGCTGTCAGAAGCGCCCGTTTCCATCTGCGGCACCACCGGGATGCCGGGCCAGAACTTCGCCGCGGTGCGTGTGATCGCATCGAATACATCCTTGCGCGGCAGCGGTGGCGTCATCGCCTTGCGTTCGGGCGCGCGCTCCAGACGCTGATCCGTGCGCGGGTCGATATAGCGCACGGCGAGTTTCGGCTCGGCGAAGATGCGCTGCAGGTCCTGCCGCACTTCCTCGGGCGAATGTCCCGGCAGGATACGGCAGTTGACAATCGCGCGCGCGCGCTGCGGCAACGCATTGTTCGCATGCCCTGCCTCGACCCGCGTCGCGACACAGGTGGTGTGCACAGTCGAGTTGTAGCGCGCATTGGTGGACAGGCGCGCGATCGCGTCGCCGTCCGGCGGCGTCGCGAGGATCACCTTGATATCCCTGCTGCGCTGGCCGTCCTCGATATTCTGCATATGCTCGAGCCAGACGCGCGTCACCGGATTGAGTTCGAACGGGAACGGCGATTTCTGCAGCCGATCGAGCGCGCGGGAAACCTCATAGATCGGATTGTCCGGATGCGGCAGCGAGCTGTGGCCGCCCGGATCGGTCGCCGACAGCTCGAAATCGGCATACAGTTTCTCGGTCGCTTCGACACCCATCGCGACCGCCTTGCCCGCGTCCGCATCGACGCCGCCGGAGTCGGGGTTGAGCACGAATTCCGCGTCGATCAGATCGCGATGATTCTTCAGCAGCCAGTCGACACCGTTGTCGGTACCGCCCTCTTCGTCCGCGGTCAGCGCGAGAATGATGTCGCGTTTGGGTACGAAGCCTTCCTTCTTCATACGGATCAGCGCGGCCATCGCGACCGCGTCGGAATTCTTCATGTCCTGCGTGCCGCGGCCGTAGAAATAGCCGTCTTTCTCGGTGAAGGCGAACGGATCGATCGTCCAGTCTTCGCGCTTGGCTTCGACTACATCGAGATGACCGATGATCAGCAATGGTTTCAGCTTGCCCTTGCCGTGCAGGCGCGCGACGAGATTGCCGCGCTTGGGGTTGGTGCCGACCAGCACCTGCGCGTCGGCGGGTTTGAATCCGGCATCGAGCAGGCGCTTTTGCATCGCCTGCGCCGCGACGGTCGTGCTGCCGACGGAATCGGTCGTATTGATCTCGATCAGCTGCTTGAATATCTCGCGCGCGAGCGGATCGGGTTTGGCGTGGCCGGCATGCGCGGCGTCGGCTGCCGCAGCGAGGCAGCCGCACAGCAGACCAAGCTTCCATTTGTGCAATGCAGGGCGAAGGTGTGAAGACATAGCCCAAACCGGCAGCGAACTCGCCGCCATAATGCCATAGTGGCGGACGCCGGGTTGCAACCTGGGACTATTTAGCGTGACGCCGCCGCAGCTCGCCGACAACCTCGTCGAAGGCGATGCCTTTGGCGCGCAACAACACCAGTAGGTGGAATAGGAGATCGGCCGCTTCGCCGCGCACTGCGGCTTCATCCTGCGCGACCGCGGCGAGCGCAATTTCGACGCCCTCTTCGCCGACCTTCTGCGCGATACGGCGCAGGCCTTCCTCGAACAATTTCGTCGTATAGCTACCGGCGGGACGCTCGCGCTCACGTTGCTCAATCAGCGCATCGAGCTCGGCCAGAAACGCGAGTGGCGGTGCGGCGGCGGCTTCGTCACCAAAGCAGCTCCGTGTGCCCTTGTGACAGGTCGGGCCCTGCGCTTCGGCCTGGATCAGGATCGTGTCATTGTCGCAGTCGACCTTGAACGACTTGAGCAGCAGAAAGTGGCCCGAGGTTTCGCCCTTGGTCCACAGGCGCCGCTTGCTGCGACTGTAAAAAGTCACTTTTCCACTTTGCTGCGTCTGCGCAAGCGCCTCGGCGTTCATATAGCCGAACATCAACACCGCGCCGCTGCGCCAGTGCTGCACGATGGCGGGAATGAGGCCATCGCCCTTGTTCCAATCGACAATCAGATCGCTCATATGCGCATCGCCACGCCCTGCTCGCGCAGATAGCGCTTCAATTCGGGAATCGGAATCGTACCGGAATGGAACACGCTCGCGGCGAGCGCGGCATCGACGTCGGCTTGCGCGAACACATCGCGGAAGTGCTCGAGCGCACCAGCGCCGCCGGAGGCGACCAGCGGCACGCGGCAGATTGCGCGCACGGCGGCGAGTTGGTCGACGTCATAACCCTGGCGCACGCCGTCGGCGCCCATGCAGTTGAGCACGATCTCCCCGGCGCCGCGCCGCTGCGCTTCATCCACCCAATCGAGCGTGCGTCGTGCCAGCGCGCGCGTGCGCGTGGGATCGCCCGTGTATTGGCGCACGCGCCACTCGCCGTCCGCATCGCGCAGCGAATCGATACCGACCACGACGCATTGCACGCCGAATGCCGCGGCGAGTTCGTCGATCAAGTCGGGCCGCTCCAGCGCGGGGGAATTTATGGAAACCTTGTCCGCCCCGGCATGCAGCACTGCTCTTGCTTCATCGGCACTGCGGATGCCCCCGGCGACGCAGAACGGAATATCGATCACACGCGCCACTTTCTCGACCCAGGCGCGGTCGACCGCACGACCTTGCGGGCTTGCGGTGATGTCATAGAACACGAGCTCATCCGCACCCTCGTCGCGATAGCGTTGCGCGAGCTCGACGATGCCGCCCATCTCCACATGGTCGCGGAAGCGTATGCCTTTGACGACGACGCCGTCGCGCACGTCAAGGCACGGAATGATGCGGCGCGTCAGCATGCGAACTCCTCCCCCTCTCCCCCGACGAAGACGGGGGAGAGGGTTGGGGTGAGGGGGACCTTGCTCATAGTGAGCGGGTGCAAGACAAAAAGCGCCCCCTCACCCTGCCCTCTCCCCCAAGTCGAGCTTGGGGGAGAGGGTATACTTTTCCTGCGCATCAGCATGCGCGCAACCCCCACGACGCATAACCCGCTCCCCCAAGTCGAGCTTGGGGAGAGGGTATACTTTTCCTACGCATCAGCATGCGCGCAACCCCCACGACGCATAACCCGCTCCCCCAAGTCGAGCTTGGGGGAGAACGCACACTTTTCCTCCGCATCACGATGCGTGCGACGACGCATAGCCCTCTCCCCCGATCGGCACCATCGATCGGGGGAGAGGGTTGGGTGAGGGGGCGCTTGGCTTTCAACGAGTAAAACGGAGCCCCCTCACCCCACCTCTCCACCAGGCACGGCTTGGAGGAGAGGCATGTCTTTCGCTTCGCGTTTTTCAACATGCCAGCGCCTCCACTAGCGTCAACTTGCCTTCAAGCAGGCTGCGTCCGAGCACTACGCCGGCGAGTTCGCGCTCACGCAGTGCGCGCATATCGGCAATATCGCGCACGCCACCCGAGGCGATGATGCGCAACGATGGCGCGAGTTCGGTCAGATGCGCGTACAGCTCCAGGTTCGGCCCTGACAGCATGCCATCGCGACCGATGTCGGTACACAGCAGATGCTTTGCACCCGCCGCTGCATAGCGCGGCGCGAGTTCATCGAGCGTCGCACCTTCCGCCTGCGTCCAGCCTGCGCTCGGCAGACGCCATGCGCCGCCTTCGAAACGCGTATCCAGAGCGATACACAAGCGGTCTTCACCATGGCGTGCAATCCATTGTTCTACTTTGTCCGGCTCACGCACGGCAACGCTGCCGACCACGACGCGTGCGACACCGGCATCGAGCAGGCGCTGCACGTCATCCTCGCTACGCACACCGCCGCCTGCCTGCACTGCGAGGCGCTCTGAGGCGACGATTTTCTCGATCACGCGCAGGTTCTCGAAGGTGCCGGAGCGCGCACCATCGAGATCGACAAGATGCAACCACTGCACACCGGCATCGGCATAGTCGGCGGACAGCGCCAGCGGATCGAAGTCGTAGCGCGTTTCCTGCGCGTAGTCGCCCTGCTTCAGGCGTACAACACGACCCTCGCGTAAATCGATTGCGGGTATGACTTCCATTGCCTCGCTCACAGCGCCAGGAAATTGCGCAGCACAGTCGCACCGACCGCGGCCGAGCGCTCCGGATGAAATTGCGCACCGTAGAAATTGTCGCGCCGCACGACTGCGGAAAACGCGCCTCCGTAGTCCGTACTCGCGAGGGTGTAGTCGCCGAGCGGCGCCGCATAACTGTGCACGAAATAGGCGAACGCGCCATCGTCGATGTCGCGCAGCAGCGGACTGCCTGCGCGCATGCTAAGCGAATTCCAGCCCATATGCGGCACGCGTAAACCCGTGTCCTGCGGAAACAGACGCAGGCGGCCCGGGATCAAGCCAAGACACGGCGTATCGCTCTCTTCCGATCGCTCGAACAGAAGTTGCATGCCGAGGCAGACGCCGAGCACGGGTTGCTTGAGCCCACGCACGACCTCGATTAATCTCGCCTCGCGCAAACGCGCCATGCCGGGCGCCGCGGCGCCGACGCCGGGCAGGATCACATGCGTCGCCGCACGGATTTCCGCAGCATCATCGGACATGCGTGCCTCGACGCCCAGGCGCCGCAGCGCGTATTGAACGGAACCGATATTGGTGCCACCCGAATCGACGAGCACGATGGAAGCCGTCATAACGTCCCCTTCGTGCTCGGCAGCGCCGAGCCCTCGCGCTGCAGCGCGACGCGCAGCGCGCGCGCGACCGCCTTGAAGCAGGCTTCGACCATGTGGTGCGCGTTCTCGCCACGCACGGCGAGATGCAGATTCGCGCCGAGCGCATCGCAAAGCGAACGGAAGAAATGCGGCACCAGTTCAGTGGGCACCTCGCCCACGCGCTCGCGCGGGAAACTACCGTCAAATACGAAGTAGGCGCGACCGGAGAGATCGAGCGCGGCACGTGCGATCGTCTCGTCCATCGGCAACGTGATCGCGACTTGTGCCGCGTCGCCAGTCGCCGCCTCTGCCGCGGAACCGTAGCGCCCGATTCCACGCTTGTCGCCGAGCGCCAGCTTGAGCGCCTGCCCGAGCGCGAGTGCGCAGTCTTCAATCGTATGGTGTTCGTCGATGTGCGTGTCACCCGCGCATTCGAGTTTCAGCGCGAAACCGCCGTGCTTGCCGATCTGCTCGAGCATATGGTCGAAGAATCCTATCCCGGTCGTCGCCTTCGGTTCAGCGGGATTGTCCAGATCGACTTCGACCGCGATGCGCGTCTCCTTGGTATTGCGCTCGACCCGCGCGCGCCGCGGCGCATCGCAGAGCTCGTGCGCGATCGCGTTCCAATTCCATTCGCCCGTGTCGAGACGAAAGCTGCGAATGCCGAGATTCGCGGCGAACTGATCGTCGGTCATACGGTCGCCGACCATCGCCGAGCGCGCGCGGCTCCAGCTGTCGTCGGCGAGATAGTGGCGCACGAGTCCGACACCGGGCTTGCGCGTATCGCGACCTTCGTGCGCGAAACTCGGATCGATCAGGATCTCGCTAAACCGCACGCCCTGCGAGGCGAAGATGCGCAACATCAGCGCATGTGGACCTTCGAAATCCGGCTGCGGAAAGCTCACAGTGCCGAGCCCGTCCTGATTGGTGATCATCACGAGTTCATAGCCGGCCTCGCTGCAGCGGCGCAGAGCCGGAATCACGTTCTCGACCAGCGCGAGCTTGTCGTAGCGGTCGATCTGCTGATCCGGCGGCTCGACAATCAACGTGCCGTCGCGATCGACAAACAGGATTTTTCGCGACGCGTTCACGCCGCCGCCTCCTGTCGGGCCAGTGCGCGCAGCAGTGCATCGTTTTCATCCGGCGCGCCGATCGTGATGCGCAGGCAACCGGCAAGCTGCGCATAGCGGCTCACGTCGCGCACGATGATGCCTATAGCCAGTAGCGCGCGATAAGTCGCAGCCGCGTCGGCGAAACGCACACATAGAAAATTCGCCGAAGAAGGATATACGTCGAGCACGGCGGCGGCAGCAGCCAGCGCGCGCGCGACGCGCTCACGCTCGCGCACGAGCATGCGGATACGTACGCGCACCTCTTCGACCGCACTCGGTGCGAGCGCGGCCAGCGCCGCATCGACACAGCTCGTCGGCAACGGGTAAGGCGCCTGAATGCGGCGCAGCAGCGCGACGATCTGCGCGTGCGCGATCAGCGTGCCGACGCGTGCGCCCGCGAGCGCGTAGGCCTTCGACAGCGTGCGCAGCACGGCGATATTGTCCTGCCGCGCAATCAATTCGGCCGCGCTCGTCGCGCCCTGTGCAAATTCGAGGTAAGCCTCGTCGACCACGACCAGCGCGCGGTCGCGCAGCGCGAGTGCGAGCTTCGCAATCGCCGTCAACGGCGCCAGCGCGCCGGTCGGATTATTCGGCGTGCAGACGAAGACGAGCTTGGTGTTGTCGGTCACGCGAGCGAGCACCGCATCGCCGTCGAGCTCGAAGCCTTTCGCGAGTGGCACCTCGATCACTGCCGCACCCTGCGTGCGCGCAGCGACTGCATACATGCCGAATGTCGGCGGCGAAATGACGATCGCATCGCGCCCCTCGCTGCAGAACGCGCGCACGAGCAGATCGATTGCCTCGTCGCTGCCGCGGCCAACGAGCAGCTCGTCGCTGGCGACGCCGTAAAGTTGCGCCAGACGTTCGCGCAACGCGCGTGGTTGTGGATCGGGGTAGCGATTCAGCGCCGACGCGTCATTGTCGAGCGGAATATCGGTGCCGACCGGCGGCCATGGCGATTCATTCGCATTGAGCATGATGGCGCCCGCACCGGCTTCCATGCGCGCCGACGAGTACGGCTGCAGCGCGAGGATTTCCGGCCGCGCGCGCGCAAGCAGTTTGATCGGTGCGTCGTTCATTTCGACTCCAGTGCCGCCAGGCGCAGGGTCACCGCATGCTCGTGCGCGTGCAGGCGTTCGGCACGAGCGAGCGTGGCCGCGCACGGACCGACCGCGCGCAAGCCTTCCGGCGACAGCTGCTGCACGGTGATCTGCTTGACGAAGCTCGCGACCGAGACGCCGCTCCACGCGCGCGCGTAGCCGTAAGTCGGCAGCACGTGGTTGGTGCCGCTGCAATAGTCGCCGACGGCCTCGGGCGACCACGCGCCGAGAAATACGGACCCGGCATTTTCGACTTTTTGCAGGAGCGCGCGCGGATCGCGCAGGTTGAGGATCAAGTGCTCCGGCGCATAGGCGTTGCTGATCGCGATCGCCGCGTCGAGCGAAGCGGCCAGAATCAGGCGGCTTTTCTCCAGCGCCTGCAGCGCGATCGATGCACGCGGCAGAGTCGCGAGCTGGCGCGCCAGTTCATCGCGCACGGCTTCAAGCAGGGCGCGTTCGCAGGCGATCAGCAGTACCTGCGAGTCGGGTCCGTGTTCGGCTTGCGACAACAAATCCGCTGCGATGAATTCGACGCTCGCGCTTGCGTCAGCAATCACCAGCACTTCGGACGGACCCGCCGGCATATCGATCGCCGGACCCTCGGCCAACGCACTCACCTGACGCTTGGCTTCAGTCACATAGGCATTGCCCGGCCCGAACAACTTGGCGCAGGCCGGCACGCTCTCGGTGCCGAACGCCATCGCAGCGATCGCCTGCGCACCGCCGAGCTTGAATACCTTGCGGATGCCACACAACGCTGCGGTATAGAGTACCGCCGCATCGGCACGACCGCCTTTGTCGGCTGGGGTGCACATCACGACCTGTGCACACCCGGCGATCTGCGCGGGCACGCCGAGCATCAGCGCAGTCGACGGCAACGGCGCGCTCCCGGCAGGCACGTACAGGCCGACGCTGTCTATCGGCCGCGTCACACGTTCGCATACGACGCCCGGTGCGGTTTCGACCGAGACCGTCTGCGGCGCCGTCGCGCGATGAAAAGTTTCGATGCGCGTCTTCGCTTCGGTGATCGCGCGTTTCAATTCCGGGTCAAGCGCGGCCTCGGCCGCGGCGAACTCGGCATCGGTCGCCTGCAATGCATCGAGCTCGCAGCCATCGAAGCGGCGCGTCAGCGCACGCAAGGTCGCATCGCCGTCGGCCCTGACCTGCGCGACGATGCGCGCGACCGCATTCCGGATATCGTCGCTCGCTTCCTGCGCCGGCCGACGCAATGCTGTGCGCCGCGCACCGGCATCGAGCGCGCTCCATTCCAGCACAGGCAGTTCGAGTCTGGTCGTGGTGGGTACTGCATTCATGCCAGGATCTTCTCCACCGGCAGCACGAGCAACTGGCTCGCGCCTGCGCGTTTCATGTCTTCGAGATGCTGCCAGGTGATCGCGCCATAGCACACCGCCTGCAGCGCGACTTGCTCGCTGCCTTCGATCGGCAGCAGCGTCGGCATCTGCCCGTTCGGCAGCATCTTGCGGATCGCATCGACATTGGCGCGCGCCGCGTGCAGCATCACGAGTTTGGACTCGCGCACCTGAATCACACCGTCGATGCGGCGCAACAGCAGTTCGCGCAGATCGCCGCGCTCGTCCGGCGGCACCGTCTGCGGGCCTGCGACCACCGCTTCGCTTTCGAGGATCACAACTGCCTCGCGCAGCTGATTCGCCACAAGCGTTGCGCCACTCGAGACGAGATCGCAGATCAGATCTGCCGTGCCGAGCTTCGGCGCGATTTCGACCGAGCCGGCAAGAAAGACGATCTTCGCCTCGACCTTGTGCTCGGCCAGCCATGCACCGAGCAGCGCCGGATACGAAGTCGCAATGCGCAGACCCTGCAGCTGGTGCGGCCCGTTGTAATCCATATCCTGCGGCACCGCGATCGACAGGCGGCAGCGGCTATTGTCGAGCGCGCATAATTCCACCACCGGCAGCGTACCTTCCACGGCAGCGAGTGATTGCTCGGCCAGCACGTTGCGCCCGACGATGCCGAGGTCGCAGACGCCTTGCGCGATCAAGCTGGGAATGTCATCGTCGCGCACGAGCAAGAGGTCGATCGGCATGCTCTCGCCGAAGCAGAACAGTTTGTCTCTGCTTTGACGAAACTTCAGTCCGCAGCGCGCAAGCAGGTCCTGCGACACATCGGCCATACGACCGGATTTCTGGATCGCTATGCGTAACCGGTCGCGCGCCTTGTTCGGTGTGGTCATGACGTTCTTCCCTGCGAGTTCTTCGCGCGAGGTGTGCGCACTGCAGTGATCGACGCGCTGGCAACCGCGCGCCGGCGCAGCGGCGGCACCGCGTGATGCTCGACCGCAGCCTGGTAGCCGCCGTTGCCCTGGCTGAGGAAACGCGCGACGCGGCCGATCGTGGTCACGCTGACCGCGGTGCGCTCGTGGATTTCGCGGTAGGACACACCCTTGAGCAGATACGGCACGACGCGCCAGCGGTCGATCAGCGCCTCGAGCTCCGCCGGCGTGCATAGGTCGCGCAGGAATGAACGCATCTCGGCGAGACCGCGCATCGACAGAAAGGCACGGCAAAGATTGTCCTCGGCGGACTCGGCGCTGGTTTCAGGATCGATGAGGCGGCGTTTCATGCCTGGATTTTAGCATCGCAAAATCCATAAATCAATGTATTAACGCATTAGTACATTACGGATTCAGCAATGCAACGGGCGACGGGCCACCACTGACTGCGATGCGGCTTCTTCGATTGGCTCAGAACCGGTTTTGGCATCCCTGAGCCTTTCTCCCTGGCTCGCCCAGGGAAGGCAACCCGCGAAGTCATTGACCGCGTGCGCCCGTACGACTGGAACCGCCGCACCGGCTGCCTTATCGTTGGCACATGCCCAAATCGACACCTCGCGGTGATTCGCTCGCCCTCGCCCTTCGTGCACGGGCTCTGGCCTATGCCGTGGAGGTCGATGCGCAACTTGTCCGCGCAGGCCAGGGGCGCCACACGGGGGTGCACCGCGCGCGCAAGGCCATGGCGCGGCTGCGCGCGCTGCTTGCGCTATTGCATGCCGCTGCCACGCCCACGACACATCTCGAGCACCGCCTGCGCACGATTGCGCACGGTCTGTCGCGGCTGCGCGACGCACAGGCCGCATACAATACCGCGCGCCGCCTCGGTGGCACGAAGCGAAATGCCGACGAATTCGAAGCATGGCGCGGCGTGAAGGACGCTGTGGGGGTAGATCGGGATCGACTGCTCGATGCTGGGCTGCGTGCAGACCCCGCTTTTACGGGACGGCGCAACCGATTCGCCGGGCTGCAGGCAGCTATTGAGGCGTTCGACTGGCGCGCCGTTGAACGCAGTGACATCAACGCCGGATTAGACCGCTCGCTACGTCGCGCGCGACGTGCACGCAAGCAAGCACAGGGGACATCTGCACAGGAATCACGGCACCGCCTGCGCCGCCGCATGCGTCGAGCGCTGCTGCAGATCGATCTGTTGCACGACATCGCCGACGACGCGCAGCACCCACGTGCCGCTAAACAGGCGCGTAAACGCATGGCCGACGAGTCGCTTCATCGTCATGCGCGCAAGCGTCTCGTCGATGCCCTGGGCGAGGAGCGCGACCTGCACCTGCTGCGTCGCGCCCTGTCGCGCCTGCCGCGCACGAGTGCCATCGACAGCGCGCTCCATGCGCTCGATCAGCGCCTGCGGCTTGCAATCGCCGCCAGCGACAAGCTGATCGACTGAGCGCGTTGCGCTCAACCTGCCGACTTCACCAGCAGGTTTTTCGCGAGCGCGCCCTGGAATTTGCCGATACCGCGCGCGAGATGCAGCATGCCGAACAGCATGGCGATACCGCATACGAACATCAGCGGATCGGCAATGATCGGCGGCACGACCAGCGTATCGTTGAAATGCACATGCGTCGCCCAGTCGATACGCACTATTCCGAGCATCCAGCCGACGTGCGCGAGCGGCGCCGTGATGAATGCAAGCGACAGAACCGTTCCAGTTATCGCAAGCGTGAAATAGATGATGCCGAGCGGTAACTTGAGCACGAAATACAACAGCGTCGACCAGGTACGTGGATCGGTGAACATCCCCCACACACGTGTCTTCAACGGCATGTTGCGCTGCGCATAGATCGGCCGCCGCGGCATGCGTTCGCCGAGCATCACTTCGACCAGACGGCCTTCGACCAGCGACAATACGCGCGCCGTGCCGAGGAAAATGATCGCGATCGGAATACCGATGACGAGGATCGCAAGACTCATCGAGAGCGAGACGCCGACGACGGTGAAGACAAAATAGGCGATGCCGGTCGCGAGCGATAACACCATGTAGAACAGCGCGGCGTAGGCGCGCGGGTCGCTGCCGACCGCGAAGAAGCGGCCGAGCGCGGTTCTGCGGCGACGCTGCGGCGGCGGTCGTAGCGCCTCTTGCACCTTCGCCTCCTTGTCGACGTAGATCTCGGCCACTTCTTCCGGCGCGCCGTAGCTGCCGGCGATCTTCGCGAGCACTTCGCCCTCGGACTTGCCGGGGTTGTCGTGCATCTCGCCGCGCAGATGTTCCTCCGCGTCGTACAGCGCATCCTGGATCAACGCCGGATCGGCGTTGCCGAGAGCGGCGCGCAGCTGCTCGAGGTATTCCGCGATCGAACGGGGAATGGGCGTGCTCATCTAGTTCTCCGGTATCTAATGCCGTCGTTCATGACGGCGAAAATCAGGGAGCGGGTGTGCTGCCCGCACTATTCAACAAGAACAGAATCCACAAAATCGCGCGTTTCGATCCAGGCCAGACTCCATTCGCGCAGCACACGCCGGCCGAGCGGCGTGATGCGATAGTAGCGGCGAGGTGGACCCGTCACCGACGGCTCCACCTCGCTATCGAGCAAACCGGCCGCAGACAGGTTACGCAGCACCGGATAGAGCGCGCTCTGCTTGCCGCTCATCACGCCCTCGCCTGTTTGCTCGAGACGCTTGACGATCTGGTAGCCATACATCGGCGTCCGCGCGCGCGCGAGTACGCCGAGCAGCACGAGCGAGACGATGCCCGCGCTGAGCTCCTTCTGGAACTTCCACAGATGACTATCGGTTTCTTCGGCGCCCATAGCTGACTTCGTCATATGCATAGCTGAACTATAGTGTTCAGTTGATAATAGCGAATGAGCCGGAAGTCATGCCGATGCCGCCCTCGCTGGATCATGCCGCCGCCCTCTACAATCTCGGGTATGCAGATAGGCGAAACGAAAAAACGCAGGGCAATTCGTGCGCTCGGCACACTGTTGCTTATTGCGGACCTGATGTTTGTGCTGGTCTGTGGCGCGGCGCAATTGCGCACCGATCTTGATCCGTTGGTCACGCCGCTCAGTGCCTACCTGACCGGCCCCGGTGGCGAATATGTACGCGCGGCCTACTATCTGATGGCGCTCGGGCTGCTTGGCCTCGCCTGGGCAAGCTATTTTGCGACGTCCGCGGCGCAACGCAGCGCGCTCGCAGCGATCCTGTTCGCCACGGCAGGGATCGCATTGGCCCCTGTTGCGATTACGGCCTTGTTCGCGCATACGCCGAATGAGGAAGCGGCGCGTTTCCTCCACCACATTGCCGCGCTGATCACCTTCATGTGCCTGTGCTTCGGCATGCCGCTGCTGTCGATGCGCTGGCGCCGCGATCCGCGCCTGCGCGGGGGCAGCGCCGGTGTCGTGCTGGCCTGGGCGGCCTTCGTCTGGTTATGGGTCTATGTGATCTATCACGGCCTGCCGTCAGGCACGATGCAGAAAGTACTGATCGTGCTGATCCTCGCCTGGCTCGGCTGGACGGCGCGGCAGCTGCTGCGCGCAAGCCGGTCGCCCTAGCTCGCTTTCAATAAATCTCCGCTCGCGACCAGCTCGCAGATGCGCCGCACATCGCCATCCATCGCGCGGTCGCGCTGCATGAAGCCGATACGTTCGCGGATCAGCGCGAACGCCTTGCGTACCGTGCGGCCGGCGTGGAATTCCTCGCTCTGCGCCAGCGCAGCCATCAGCTGTTTCACCTCGTCTAGGAATTGCGCATAGCTTGCATGATCGGGCTTCGGTACGCCGGCAATCTTCGCCGCGAGCGCAGCCGCATCGCCACGCGCGGCGAGCGTGCGCGCTGCGTTGAGCATGTCCTGGCGGTATTCGAGCGCCTGCGCAGCGGTGTACAACTCGAGCGCGAGTACATGCGCGAGGTCCTCGGTCATCTCGAGCACGTGGCGAATCTCGTTCGTGCCCATCGAGACATGGTCTTCCGCATTTGCGCTGGTCGGTATCGAATACACGCAGGCCGGATGCGCGCGCGTCGCCAGATCGTTGACCAAAGCGGCAGCCGTGTACTGCACGATCATGAAACCCGAATCGGTCGCGTCTTCGTTGCCGATGAGGAACGCCGGCAGGCCATCGCTGGTCGCGGGATCGACGAGTTTGTTGAGCCGCCGTTCGCTGATCGAGGCGAGCACCGGTATCGCCGCCTTGACGTAGCTCATCGCAAGCGCGAGCGGCATGCCGTGGAAGTGTCCGGCCGAAATCACCTGATCTTCAATCACCTTCGCGTCCGCCGCATCAGGGAAAATCAGCGGATTATCGGTGACCGCGTTGAGTTCGATATCGATCACGCGCTGTGCCTGCGCGAGCGCGTCGCGCACGGCGCCGTGCACCTGCGGGATACAGCGCAGGCAGTAGGCGTCCTGCGGCTGATGTTTCTTGCCGCCCTTGAACGGCATAAAGCGGCGATAGAAATTTTCCTTGCCGTGACGTTGTGACGGCGGCACGTAGTCCCAGCCGATATCGAAGCGATGTTGTTGATCGGCCGGCTCGTTCCAGGATTCCGCAAGCCAGGTCTTGAAGCGCGGCACGAGGTGGTACGGAATATCGACCAGCGTCGAGCCTTCAAGCAGCGCGCGCAGATTCGCCGCCGTTTCAACCTGCCCCGGATGCGGACGTAGCGCGTGCACCTCGGGCTTGAACGCGGAACCGCGACCGGCGAACGCGTCGAGCGTCATGGCCGCGGCGAGATCGGCGGTCGCAAGCAGACTCTCGAGCGCATCGAGCGCGAGCGTCGCCGTCGCGAGCATCTGCGCCGTGCCGTTGTTGAGTGCAAGGCCTTCCTTAAACGACAGTCGTACTTTCTCGAGGCCGGCGCGCTTGAGTGCTTCGGCACCTGGCATGCGTTCGCCCTGATGGAACGCCTCGCCTTCGCCGAGCAGTACGATCGCGAGATGCGACAGCGGCGCGAGGTCGCCACTCGCACCGACCGAACCCTTCTCCGGGATCACCGGGATCACATCGTGATTGAGCAACTCGGCCAGCGACTGCAGCGTCGATGCGCGTATGCCCGAATGCCCGCGCATCAGCGTATTGACGCGGATCGCGAGCATCGCGCGCACGACCTCGCGCGCGAGCGGCTTGCCGACGCAGACCGCGTGCGTGACGACGAGGTTGTACTGCAGTTCTTCCAACAGCGTGCCGTCGTGACGCTCTTGCCCGAGTTTTTGCAGATCGGCACCCGGCAACTCGTCGCGCGCGCGATGCGCACCAAGCAGCTTGTCGGCGTTGCTGCCGAAGCCTGTTGTCACGCCGTAGATGGGCTCGCCGCGCTGCACCTGCTGCGCGAGGAAATCCGCGGTGCGCTGCACTTTGGTGAGCTGTGAGGCTTCCAGTTCGACCTTGAGCCCATGGCGCGCGATCGCAACGAGCTGATCGCGCGTGAGGCTATTGCCGTCGAGGAGAATCGATTGCGCAGTCATAGCGGAAAAGTCCAAAGGCCCTGGATTCCCGCTTGCGCGGGAATGACGTCAAAAACAACACCTATCACTGTGGAGAGTTGCTTATCCCATGACCTGTGCTTGCTCGAGCTCGACACGCAGGGTCTTCACCAGCTCCGCGCGCGATACTTCGAACTGATCTTCCTTGCGCATGTCCTTGACCGTGACCACGCCCTTGGCGATCTCGTCGGAGCCGAGCACGAGCACGAAGCGGATGCCCGCGCGGTCGGCATATTTGAACTGCTTGGCGAGCTTGCCGCCTTCGAGCACAACCTCAGTCGGTATGCCAGCGGCACGCAGTTGCGTTGCGAGTTCCAAATAGTCCTGTAAGCGCATCTCGTCCATGTTGGTAACTAACACCTTGACTGTGCTTTGCGCAGTGCCAATCAACTTGGCCTCACGCAGTTGCCAGAACAGTCGTGTTGCACCTATTGAGATGCCCACGCCAGGCAACTTCGACTTGGTGTAATTCGAGGCGAGATTTTCGTAGCGTCCGCCTGAGCAGATCGAACCGATCTGCGGATGTTCGTTGAGCATGGTCTCGTACACCGTGCCGGTGTAGTAATCGAGGCCGCGCGCGATCGAGAGGTTGATTGCGTAATGCGTCTCCGGCACGCCGAAAGCCTTGATCAGCTCGAGCACTTCGCGCAATTCGGCGATGCCCTGAACAAAGTTTGCGATGCCCCGGTGCGACGGGTTCCCTTTTTCAATCGTGTGGAGCAAATCAAGCGCATCCATGTGGCTTGTCGAGCGCAATTGCACGAAGCCAAGAATCTCGCTAACTACGTGGTTCGATAGATTGAACCCCTCCCCGACAAGGACATCTTGGACATAAGCTATACCACGTTTGTCGAGCTTATCGACTTCTCGCAATATTTGTGCTTGCTGTTCGCCATCTACGACGCCGAGTCCCTCGAAAAAGCCGCGCATGATCTTGCGGTTGTTGAGCCAGATCGTGAACGGTCCGATCGCCAGATCCCGGAACACGCTGTAGATCACCGCCGGAATCTCGGCGTCGTAGCGGATCGACAGCGCATCCTTGCCGATCACGTCGATGTCGGCTTGGTAAAACTCGCGGAAGCGCCCACGCTGCGCACGCTCGCCACGATAAACGCGCTGCACCTGGTAGCGGCGGAACGGGAACGACAGATCGTGCTCATGCTCGGCGACATAGCGCGCGAGCGGCACGGTCAAATCGAAGCGCAGCGCAAGCTCCGGACGCTTCTCGTCCTCACTCTTAGCCACTGCATCGAGCGCGCCGGTAGACTGCACAAAGTATACTTGGCGCTCGGTTTCGCCGCCCGACTTGGTCAGGAGGATGTCGGAAAGCTCGATCGCCGGCGTCTCGATCGGCAGAAAACCGAAACGCTCGTAGTTGCGACGGATCGTATCGAGCATGTCCGCGAACGCGATCTGATCGAGCGGCAAAAGCTCCATCACGCCGGGCATGGTGCGGGCTTGGGTCAACGCCATGGATTTCCCTGGGAAGCAACGGCCGGAGCGGCCGCGAGCCCGCTATTTTACATGCCGCGGCTGCGCCTTGTATGCGCGCCTGCACGTGCACGGAGGTTTGCACGCACATGCACGAAAGACCTGCGCTACAAGGTCTTACCGACTACGTCTTCTTTCAGGTGAAAGCGCGAGTCCAGAGCTGCAGCTTCGCCGTTTTGAAGCGAGGACAGATCCTGATTGTCGGCCACCTGTCTGTTCATCCAGCTAGCGGGATGCATCGGGCCGGGAATCAGCGCGCGCCAGCTTCCAGATTGAGGCCTGGAGCAGGGCATGCTGCACAGCGAGTATTCCACCGGAATCATCGCGATCATCCCTACCGCCTTTCCGTCGACCTTCTCGGAGAGGTCGTACTGCCACTCCCGTGCCGCTTCCACACTCGCTTTTTCGAGTAGGTGCCGGTAGTGCTCAGCTTCATTTTCGTTGCGCGCGCGTGCATCGAGGCTGGTCTGGTACGGCTGCACATCAACGACCTTGCCGGTTTCGTCGAGGCGAACCGCCAGCATAACCTTGCCGCCAACGTGGGCTTGGACGGCGGATATCGGATATTGCGGCGGCTTGAAGTGTCCTTTCATCTTCATTTCGCCGAATCGGACGCTTGTGACACGCAGCGTGTAGCTATCGGCCTTACCGTCGGCAGGCTCCGCCTTGAGCGAAAGATGCATCGCCGTTTTCGCCGTTACCGCACGGCCATCGATAACGACGGGCTCGAACCGCCAGCCGCGCACGTTGCGATCTATCACGTCGGCGATCGCCTTCTCGAGTTTGCTCTGCAAGCGATAGTCACTGACTCTGCCATCTGGCGCGATCTGAACTTCGCCGTCCGCGCTCATCTCCAGAATCGGCGGCCCCTTCTGCGTCCACGCAGTTACACTGAATCCAATCGAACACAAAACCCATGCAAGTTTGCGCAACACGATGATCTCCTTGTGACGGGCTGACGAACCGGCCGGATCATACCGACCCCATCCCGTGGCGATTCTTTCAGAAAATCGCGAATTTTCGTCCTGTAAGCCCTGCCGGTTGCGTCTTTCGCCCCGCCCTATTACCATACGCGGCTCGCTGCTGGCTGGTGCGATCCACCGCATATCCCGATGCCCGGCGGCGGCCCTCAAGTCGGGGTGTAGCTCAGCCTGGTAGAGCGCTACGTTCGGGACGTAGAAGTCGCAGGTTCAAATCCTGTCTCCCCGACCAACAATTTCAACGAAGGCCGCTTTTAGCGGCCTTTTTTTATGCGCGCCAAAGCCGCCAATCGGTGTTCCGATTTGCGTGAGTCGTCTGCGGGTCTGCGCGCCCTTCCCGATTTCGTTGGGCCAGATTGGGTTAGAGTGATCCAACGCGGGCCCTTGGCTGAGAGTTCGCTGCGCCGGCTCAACTGGTTGGCGCCCATGAGCATCACTTCGACGACCGCGGCGCATGGTGGTAGCGATCTGCGATCCGCCTCCGCGCGCAAAAAAAAAGGAATA
>Ga0066704_10000179_pt1 | contig 19283 bp, 19 predicted proteins | sample GraSoiAngelo_153_FD_66458 | JGI IMG/M metagenome (GOLD analysis project Ga0066704, IMG submission 66458) | Grasslands soil microbial communities from the Angelo Coastal Reserve, California, USA - 14_1009_12_40cm | ecosystem: Environmental > Terrestrial > Soil > Grasslands | place: USA... | reverse complement strand
TGCGATAGAGCACCGCCGCCCGCGGGTTCTCGCTCTGCTCCGCTGCTTCACGCAGGTATTTGGCTATATAATCCGCGACGAAAAGAGCTTCGTTCTCGCCGTCGGGCGCTTCGTAATATCCAATTTTTGTGCCGCCCTGCCGCGAAGTCCACAGGTTCTTGCCTTTGCGCTTGATGTTGTTCGCCACCACGGCTGACGCGGCCTGCAGGATGTTTTGCGTGGAGCGGTAATTCTGTTCCAGGCGGATGATCTTTGCTTCGGGGAAATCTTTTTCAAATTCGAGAATGTTTCGGATGTCCGCGCCTCGCCAGGAATAAATAGACTGGTCCTCATCGCCGACGGCGCAGACGTTGTGGTGTGCCCCGGCAAGCACCCGCATGAGCTCATACTGCGGACGATTGGTGTCCTGATACTCATCCACTAGCACGTACTGAAAACGACGGTTGTAATGTTCACGGACCGTGGGCACCGCTTTCAGCAAACGTACGGCCTCCAGCAGCAGATCGTCGAAATCCAGGGCGTTGGCCTTGAGCAGCTCTTTGCGGTACTCCTCGTAAATTTGCGCCACACGCTCGGTCTTAGGATCGGCCGACTGCAGATAGACCTCCTGCGGATCAAGCATGTGGTTCTTCGCCCAGGAAATATGCGCCAGCACGGATCGTGGCGTGACCTGCTTATCGTCAATCCCCAGCCGCCGCATGACTGACTTCACCAACTGCTGCTGATCAGCCTCGTCATAGATGACGAAGTTTTTTGTGAGGCCAATGGGCGGAGTGCCGGGCACAGTGGAGGGGATGCGCAAAGCTTCAATGTCCCGCCGCAACACTCGGACGCAGAAAGAGTGAAACGTAGAGATGACGGGCTTGGCCGCGGACAGGCCGCCAACGATTTTGTCCACGCGCTCGACCATTTCAGACGCAGCCTTATTAGTAAAAGTCACTGCCAGGATGGACTCCGGCATCGCGCCCAGGTTTTCGATCAGGTGCGCGATACGGTAGGTGATAACCCGCGTCTTCCCGCTTCCAGCGCCGGCTAGAATGAGCAACGGCCCTTCGCTAGTTTCGACAGCTTCACGCTGTTGCGGATTGAGTTGGGAGAGAAAAGACAAACGTGTAAAGCCCCTTATGGTGGACAACAAGTTAATTTCTGATTTGCGATTTCCGATTGCCAATTTCCAATTGAAAACCCAGGGCATTTCAATTGGAAATTGGCAATCGGCAATTGGAAATCGCTCTTATCCTGTTTTCGCGGAAGTGTGTGCTGCCTTACATTCCTCGCACGGACACACATCCCGCAGAAATTGCCAGGAATAAATTCCCAGTTCGTGGCCGTCATTCCAGTGGAACTTGATGGCATATTTGCCCACGCCTTCGGCTGAAGTTGGTTTCGCTGCCGCCTTGAACATAGGCAACTCGCCGGTGGCAGGTTTCGGCGACTCCCCGGGTTCACGACCGCTCTTTGACCTCTCGTCGTCACAAAGAGCGCACGGGCAGGCGTCGCGTAAAAAGGGAAACGAGTAATGGGAACGATGTCCGTCCTTCCACTCAATGTCCACGCCCGTCCCAGTGGTCAGATTCACTTTGACCGAGCTGGGATCCACCGATGGCGTCATGAATTCAGTATCGCACAGGCAAGATGGGCAGTTCCCTTTCCGTAGGCTTGCAGAAGGTAACTTGACGGAAATATAGCAGGGGCTATGCTGGAATTGTCGCAGGGTGCTGCAGGTACCCAGATGCCGGCCTCGAGAAATCGGGGCCGTTTTGTTTACATCCAATGTTCCGATTAATCTAGCGTTCTACTAGTTAGCGGCTCCCGCAGAACAGGCGCATGTCGGTAACGCGATTACGAAAATCGTCAGATTTAACAAAATCACGCAAGTTTTCATCTTTTATCTTTTTGGTTTTTAATAGCCACTCCACAGCGTCAGTCAGGCCATCTTGAGTCTCTCTTCGGTCAAAAAATGTGAACCATGAATTGAAGTACGTCCGATAGTCGTTGTCTCCCGGATTAAGGTTGAAATATCGCAGACCTTTACGAGCGTTGCTGTCGTAGATCACGATCGGATGTCCTTTCATCATCCAGAACGCTTTGGTGATTGCCGACAAAAATCCCTTATGATAAATACCCTTCATACTCGCTAATTCTTTCTCGATAATGTCGGCGACTTCCTGTGGCCTTATGACTTGCTCACGATACTTGCTAAGCATATCTGCGAAATGCTTGTATCTGGCTGTTCCACGTCCTGGCACTGTGCGAGCAACTTGATACTTCCAGCACATTTCCCCAAGCAATTCACAGGCGACGTCATTGCCGGAAAATGAGGCGTGGAACTCGCTGTCCTGGTCGCTCCATTGCTTCGGATAATGCTCCGCGCACAACCGCCAACTTTTCATAATTCAAACTCCTACTGCTGCCTCTACTCTCAATGCTTGGCCGAACCCTCAAAATCCGATAAAATCTATACTTTGCCCATTAAGTTCTGAGCTCATCTGGAGAAGTCATGGCACAAGTATGTGATGTGTGCGGCAAGGGGCCGCAATTCGGAAACAATATCAGCCACGCCCACAATGTCAGCAGGCGCCGCTGGAACGTCAATTTGCGGCCTATTCGCGCCAAGGTGAAGGGCGCCACCAAACGCATCCGCGTGTGCACTTCTTGCCTGCGCAGCGGAAAAGTCGCGAAAGCTTAAGGCGTTTAACCACAAAGGGCACAACGGTTCACGAAGAAAATTCTACTGACTCGGATTCCTTCGTTACTGCGTCGGTAGAACTTTTACTGCACTCCGAGCAGTTCCACATCAAAGATCAGCGTGGCATTGGGTGGGATCACGCCCGGGTACCCTTTTTCGCCATAGGCAAGCTGCGAGGGAATTTTCAGCTGCCGCTTGCCGCCCACTTTCATTCCGGCTACACCTTCGTCCCATCCCTTGATCACCTCGCCTGCGCCCAGAGTGAAAGAGAAGGGCCTTCGGGAATCGACTGAGCTATCGAATTTCTTGCCAGTCGTAAGCCAGCCCGTGTAATTGACTTTTACGGGTTGTCCTTTTTCTGCGGTTGGTCCTGTGCCCAGCTTTATGTCCCAGTACTCGAGTCCCGAGGGAGTCTTGGTTGAATCTCCGGTGACTTTGGTGGGCGCGGCAGTGTTTGGACGGGCTTTCTTTCTGGCAGTGCTCTGCGCCAACACAAAGGTGGCCACCAGCGCGAGGGCTATCAAAAGCGTGCTCTTGAGCATGACTTATCTCCAAATTTCCGGTTGCCAATTTTCAATTGCAAGCAAACAGTTTTTGAATTTAATCGCTGAAACCTGGCGCTAAGCCAGCGCGATCACATCAACTTCCACCAAAACATCCTTGGGCAGTCGTGCAACTTCCACCGTTGATCGTGTCGGAGGGGCCGTGCTGAAATAGCGGCCATAGACTTCGTTCATGGCGGCGAAGTCACCCATATTCTTTAGAAAAACAGTGGAACGTACAACCTTCTCCAACCCGCTTCCAGCCGCTTTTAGAATCGCTGACAAGTTCTTCAAGACTCTATCAGTTTGTGCCGCCACGTCGCCGCTGATAACCTGCTGAGTCGAAGGATCAATCGCCACCTGACCGGAAACAAAGACGAATCCGCTGGCTCGAATGGCTTGCGAATACGGGCCAATCGCTTGAGGAGCGTCTTTGGTGGCGATCACGTCGCGCATAGTCTCCAAAACCAGTGGCTAGTGGCTAGTCGTCAGAATTAATGCAGATTAACACCGCTGGAGTCAACTTGCTGTCGGCTTTTCTACTCTACCTGTGACGGTAGTCAGTTCTTGGTTCTCAGTTCCTGGTTAGTCTTGCTAGCCACTGATCACTAGCCACTCCTTTTAGACTTTCTGCAGCCTCTGCACATCGTGGACGCCGGGAATCTTGCGTACACCGTTGATAATGTTTTCCAGATGCTTCAGGTCCGCGATGTCGAGGATGATATCAATATTGGCCTCCCCGTTGGAGGTTCGCGCTTCAATATTACGGATATTGGTCTTGCTGTCGCTGATCACGGCAGTGATCTGCTTCAGCATTCCGAAACGGTCGTCGCAATAAACCGTTAGCTTTACCGGATACGCGCTTGGCGCACCTTCCTCGCGCGCCCATTCCACATCAATCTTCCGTTCCGGCTCATACATCAAATTGACAACGTTGGGGCAGTTGGCGGCGTGCACCGCGACGCCTTTTCCTCTAGTGACGTACCCCACGACGGTTTCGCCGCGAATCGGGTTGCAACATCGAGCGCGATATACCAGCAAGTCCCCGTGGCCTTTCACTCGGATGGCGTTGTTACTGTCACCACCAAAGACACGTCGTACTACGCTGGCGAGTCCACCGGACTTCTCTGCGTCCTCCTCGGTAACCGGGCCAACTCCTGCCGGGGCCAATCGTGCTAGCACCTGCCGTGCAGAGAATTTGCCGTAGCCGATGCCGGCCATCAAATCGTCGGGACGTCCTACGCCATAGTCGGCCGCAATCTTCTGAAGTTCTTCGTCTTTGATCTCTTTCAGTGCGACGCGATATTTGCGGGCTTCTTTTTCAATCAGCTTGCGTCCGATTTCAATGGCACGCTCACGCTGATGCAGATTCAGCCAGTGCTTGATCTTGTTGCGCGCGCGCGAGGACTTTGCTACCGACAGCCAATCACGGCTCGGCTTGTGACCGGGCTGGGTAAGGATTTCCACGATATCGCCGCTGTGCAGCTTGTAACGCAGCGGAACCATGCGTCCATTCACCTTGGCGCCTACGCAGCTGTGACCAACTTCGGTATGCACTGAATAGGCGAAGTCGATGGGCGTGGAGTCGCGTGGGAGCACTACAACTTTGCCTTTGGGAGTGAAGGTATAGACCTCCTCCGGATAAAGATCGATTTTCAGGGTAGAAAGAAACTCGGTGGGATCGGAAACGTCGCGTTGCCATTCCACTACCTGCCGCAACCAGGCGAGCCGCTGCTCGTCTTGCGCCGATACCGGGCCATCTTTGTATTTCCAATGCGCAGCGATGCCCTCTTCGGCTATCTTGTGCATCTCCTCGGTCCGGATCTGCACTTCAAAGGGGGTGCCTTCCTCCGCTATCACGGAGGTGTGCAGCGACTGATAAAAATTTGGCCGCGGCATAGCGATGAAATCTTTAATGCGACCGGGCACCGGCCGCCACAGATTGTGAATGATCCCCAGTACGGCATAGCAGTCTTGTACTGACTGTGTGATCACACGCATGGCAAAGAGGTCGTACACCTGTTCGACTGCGATGCGTTGCCGCTGCAGCTTTTTGTGAATGCTGTAGAGGCGCTTGATGCGGCTTTCGACCTTCGCAGTAATTCCTGCTTCCTTCAGCTTGTCCCGGAATACTCCTTCCACGCGAGCCAGGAAGGCTTCGCCGGCCTTGCGTTTCGCCTGTACCGTCTCCTGGACCTGCTGGTAGCCGATGGCATCGACATAGCGAAATCCCAGATCCTCGAGTTCGCCGCGGATCTTTCCCATTCCCAGGCGATGCGCAATGGGCGCATAGATATCCAACGTCTCCTGAGCGATCTTCTGCTGTCGATCCGGGGGGAGATGCTCGAGCGTCCGCATGTTGTGCAGACGGTCGGCCAGCTTGATAAGGACCACTCGGATGTCGTCCACCATGGCCAGCATCATTTTGCGCAGATTTTCGGCTTGCTGCTCCTCGCGCGTGTGGAAATCAATCTGGCTTATCTTGGTGACGCCCTCGACAATGTGCGCCACCTGCTCGCCAAATTCTTTGCGGATGTCGACCACCGTCACCGACGTGTCTTCCACCGAATCGTGCAAAAGGCCGGCGGCAATGGACACCGGGTCCATTTTCATCTCCGCCAGAACCAGAGCAACTTCGAGGGGATGGGCCAGGTAGGGTTCGCCGGAAGCGCGGCTTTGTCCGGCATGATGCTTCTGGGAAAATTCGTAAGCCTTGCGTACTAATTCCAGATCCTCGGTCGGCCGATTGGCCTTCATCCGGCGCAACAGCTCACGGAACTTGGTCACCGTGAGCACGTTGGTCGCGATCTGTTGGCGCAGTGTCGCCATGACAGATTATAGCGTGCGCGAAAAATCTGGCGAAATGCGTGGGAAACCTTGGTCTCGCTGCTGACAAACAGCGAGGATATTCATCTGCTACATTTATCGCTATGGCCGCGGTGAATTCTTCGCGCATTCTTGTCAGTGGAAGCTCAGGTCCGATCGGAGAAGCGCTACTGCCTTCCTTGAAAACTGGCGGATACTCCGTCACTCGGCTGGTTCGCGACCAATCGTCCGGCGAGGGACAAGCCGTATGGAATCCTTTGCAGCCGCTCTCCCCGAAATCAGTTTCGGGCTTCGACGCGGTGATTCACCTGGCCGGAGAATCCATTGTTGGCCGCTGGACCGAAGCAAAAAAGGCTCGAATTCGCGACAGCCGGATCCTTGGTACGCGTCATCTTGCGGAGGCGCTCAGTAAAGCGCCGCAACCTCCGCGAGTGCTGATCTCGGCCTCCGCCATCGGATACTACGGCGATCGAGGCGAGGAAATTCTGCATGAAGATAGTCCGCCCGGCGCCGGCTTCCTCGCGGAAGCGTGCCGAGCGTGGGAAGCTGCTTCTCAACCCGCAAACGATGCTGGAATCCGCACTGTGCAAATGCGATTCGGAGTGGTCCTGAGCCCACGGGGCGGGGCATTATCAAAAATGCTTCCGCCTTTCCGAATGGGATTAGGCGGCAAAATTGGCAATGGCCGTCAGTGGTGGAGTTGGATTGACGTGAAGGATCTGATTGGTGCGATTCGCCACGCCCTGAAAAGTGATCTGTTGCAGGGTCCGGTGAATGTGACTGCACCGAAGCCCGTAAGAAACGCGGAGTTCTCGAAAATCCTGGCGACCGTGCTGTCGCGTCCGTCGATTTTCCCCCTGCCTGCATTCGCCGCGCGCCTGGTCTTGGGCGAAATGGCGGACGAACTCCTACTGGCAAGTCAACATGTGGAACCTGCGAAACTCATGACGACGGGGTATTCCTTCCAACATGCAGATTTGAAACCGGCTCTGGAAGCCATGCTGAAGTAGCGTCGGCCAAGATCAAGCTTGATGTGTCACCTTATAGGAGATTTTCACCTGATTCCCAAACTAGTTGATGAACCGGGATTTACAGTGGTCGGAATCTCATCTCGCACCAGCAACGGAAAGGAGATGTCTGGGAAGGGTGTCATTCCACAGCAATGGGATCGCTTCATTAAAGAGGGCATGCTAGGCCAGATTCCTAACAAGGTTGATTCGAACATTCTGGCCGTCTATACCGACTATGAGAGCGACGCGAATGGCGAGTACACCTTCCTGATAGGGGCAAGGGTAAGCTCGGCAGACGATGTTCCTCTTGGGATGGTTGCGAAGGAAGTTCCACCGGGGCGATATGCTGTGTTTACCTCTGAGAAAGGATTCGTCGGGAAGGTTGTTCCTCAGACTTGGAGCCACATCTGGGCGGTACCCAAATCTGCGCCCGAAGGCAACAGAGCTTACCGGGCCGATTTTGAAGTCTATGATCAACGAGCAGCGGACCCACAGAATGCCCAGGTGGATATATACGTGGGAATTAAATAGGCCCAGCGAAGGTCCAATCAACGGCCCAGGCCTTGCATTACTTCCTGGGGGCCATGTAGGTCCGCGTAATTCGGTCATGCCAGCACAGCTGATCTTCATCGAGGAAGCACCAGGCGTAGCCCAATCCGACTGAGACTCCGGACAATATTGACGCCAATACCCGCCACCGGCGAATGTTTCGAGGAACGGGAGCACCATCAAAGCGGCTCAACTCAAGTTTTGCCAGCTTCAGCCCGGGGGTTGAACCTGCGTTTACCAGAAGCAAATATTGATAGCCCGCCCAGAACAAACCAAGCAAGACAGCTGAAATTCCTGCCGCTTGTGTCAGCGGCGGAATCGTGGGCGTAACTTTCAAGAAGATGTACGCAAACACAGCGAACGCCGTGATCACTAGGATCGCATCGGTCGTGACCGATACCACGCGCCGTATCATAGGAGCTGGCCGCAACGGAACTTCGAAACCCGGGCGCCGCTCATCTTCCGGCTCCACTGCAGCTTCGAGCAAAATACCGCCTAATGCAGGCGCAGGTGGCACCAACTCAGGCGCTTCCAGAATTCGCGGACGGTCGAAAACCGGCTCAGCGAGTTCGTCGAACAGACTCTGACTATTTCCTAGTGAACGCGGGAACTCTATGATCTTGGCACTAGGCTCCATCTGTGGCAGCGCGGGTTCCGGGTAAGTAATGGCCGCTGCTGAGGTCACAACTGCATCGCTACGGACGGAGCTTTCCAGGGTGACTGATTGCCTTCGCGCCAAGGTAACCGAGGAGGGATCGGAGGGTCCGAACTTCAGCCGCATAGACGGATATCGTGGCTCTCGCGGACGCCTTCGCGCTCGATAATTGGTTAGCTTTGCTGCCACCTCGTCTCGCCAGGACGAAGGTCGCGCTTCTCCGAGAAGATCAGGCTGAAACGGCCCAGCAGCGATCTCGGGCGTGATGGCCTCGTCCGTTACGCGGTCTCCCGATGAAGTGGGCCCTTGATCCAGGCTGGCGGAAAACTCCTGTTCGCTGGCGTCATAGGCTTCCGGATCAATCAGCAGCGACCGACGCGGGTCTGTTTCCGCTTCTTCACCGGGTTCGAATCTTGAGCTCATGCTGAGACAAAGAACACCCGCCAAGGTCGAAACCTAGTAGTTTTGCCACTCTGGCGAGCACCCTGCTAACTTCGAGAACCTCCCGCACTCGATTCCTTATCATGGCGGCGTTGGTTTGTCATCTGCTAGTCGCGCCTTGGTTAGTTACCAGCCAGTTGCTTTCTTCAATCTTTTTAGGCACACGATTGATTTAACGTCGCATCAGGTCTTGTCGTATTAGGATAGTTGCATGCCTATCGGCGCCATTCTCGGCCTGAAGCGCGAGGCCCTTGATTCCCAGCTGCGGGGCCTTGGCCGCACGCTGGTGGCTTACTCCGGCGGAGTGGATTCTGCATTCTTGGCTTGGGCTGCCTATCAGGTTTTAGGCAACGACATGCTGGCGGTGATTGCCGATTCTGCCAGCCTTGCGCGCAGCCATCTCGCAGACGCCATTGCTTTCGCCCGCGAACAGGGAATTCCTCTGGAGATCATTACCACTACTGAGCTTGATCGTCCGGAATACATCCGCAACGATGGATCGCGCTGTTTTCATTGCAAAGATGAGTTGTTCACCGTGATGGAAAGTTTTCGCCTCGCGCACGATTTCCAATCAATGGCGTACGGTGTAAATGTGGATGACCAGGGAGATTTTCGCCCCGGCCAGGCTGCGGCAACGCAGCATCATGTTGCTGCCCCTCTGCTGGAGGCGAAGCTAACCAAGCAGGAAATTCGAGAGCTCGCCCGTGCTGCCGGTCTTCGCATCTGGGAAAAGCCTGCATCGGCATGCTTGTCGTCACGCGTGGAGTACGGACGCGCGGTCACCCGTGAGGTCCTTAGCGTGGTGGAACAGGGCGAGGATGCGTTGCGCAATCTCGGTTTCCGCCAGTTTCGTGTTCGCCATCATGGCGACATAGTCCGGATCGAAATTGCGCGCGAGGAAATGAGCCGTGCGCTCACTCCCGAGATGGCTGCCGAATTTGCGCGTATCTTCAAGTCTCTGGGCTTCAAGTTCGTTACGCTTGACCTGGAAGGTTTCCGTTCCGGGTCCATGAATTCTTTGCTCAGCGCGGACCAACTTACCCGCGCACAATAGTCACATGAAAACGCCCCGTGTCGGCCATTTCAGTTTCAAGTAGCACCGTGGAAGAGCGGCGCTTTAGCGCCGCGTTAGATGGCTTTTGATTTCGGCTTTAGCCGCGGTGCACACTCCAAGGCGACCACGGGGGCTGAAAGCCTCTCTTCACCACATCCGTAACGCGGCCCTTGAAGGGCCGCTCTTCCACGTGGGCGTAAATAGCAGGGATGCGTTCCAGGCAATCACGATTGAAGCGCTCACAGCGATTCGACCTGCCCGCATTGGCCGCGGCTTGGGGCCAATCCATCGCGTGCAGTGTGAGATAATTGGCCATTCCCCGATGTTCAGGCGGTATTTAGTGACGATTCTTCGACGTTCTATCCTTGCCCTTATGGTTGTGTGCCTGGGGTGCTCCGCTCAGTTGGCCCCATCCGACGTGGCTCAGCGCGTGGAGCGGCAGGTGCGCGCCTTCTACAACATTCCGGCTCAAGTAAAGATCATTTTGGGTCCGATCAAAGCCAGTGAATTTCCGGCCTATGACGCTCTTACTATCACCTTCGATGGCGGCGACAAAAAGCAGGATTACGATTTCCTGCTTTCCAAGGATCGCAAGACTCTGATTCGACTGACCAAGCTCGACCTGAGTAAAGATCCGTATGCCGAAGTCATGAAAAAGATCAATGTCGTTGGCCGGCCCACCCGCGGGAATAAGGATGCCAAGGTCGTGGTAGTCAATTTCGACGATTTCCAGTGCCCGTTCTGCTCGCACATGCACCAAACGCTGTTTCCGGAATTGCTCAAGGAGTACGGCGACCGGGTCGTCTTTATCTACAAGGATTTTCCTTTGTCTGAGATTCACCCCTGGGCTACGCGGGCTGCGGTGGACGCCAACTGCCTGGCTTCTCAAAACAACGATGCCTACTGGGATTTTGCTGACTACATCCATGCCAATCAGAAAGATGTGAATTCTGAAAAAGGCCGTGATAGCCAGTTTGCCGCACTGGACCGGATCGCCGTAACCCAAGGCGAAAAGCATAAGGTGGATGTGCCGAAGCTTCAGGCCTGCATCAAGGCACAGAATGACGAGTCGGTCAAAGCTTCGGTTCGCGAAGGCGAACAGGTAGGCGTCAGCGCCACCCCGACCTTGTTCATCAACGGGCAGGAACTGGATGGAGCGTTGCCTATCAACGAACTTCGTGCCAGCCTTGATCGGGCTTTGCAGCAGGCTGGCGTGCCTGCCCCCGCGCATCCGGCAGCCTCGGCCTCGCCCATGGAACCGCAACCGCCCAGCAAATGACCCCGCGCTCCTCCAGGGTAGTGCGCAGATGAGCTAAAAATGCGGCCACGGTTGAGTGTGGAGGACCCATTGAGAAAGACGTTAATCGGTGCCGGACCGCTGACCTTATTCGCGCTCTCGATTCTTACGATCTCAATTGGTTGCGCCTCCAAGCAAGGCAGCGAGGAAGTAGCGGCGACGGTTGGTGGCCGGAAGATCTATCGGGCGGACATAGAGAAGTATTATCAAAATCAGACTTCGGGCTCGGATCAGCAACCCGTGGGTGAGCAAGCAACCAGCCTGCGTCTGAGCATCCTGCGCGAGTTGATCGATAACGAGATTCTCATGCGGCGGGCGGAAAAGCTCGGCTTGCTGGCCACGGACGAGGACGTTGAGCGCAAACTGAATGAGATCCGGTCTCCTTATACCAAGGAAGAATTCGACGCCCGCCTGAAGGAAAAAAAGATCACTCTGGACGATTTCAAACGCGACCTTCGACGCTCGCTTACCGTGGACAAAGTGATCAACAAGGAAGTCACGTCCAAGATCAACGTTTCCGATCAGGACATTGCGAATTATTACAGCGCGCACAAGGCCGAATTTAACTTGATCGAGCCGCAATACCATTTGGCACAGATTGTGGTCACCACTGCTCCCAATCCCCAGGTACACAATCTGAAAAACGATAAGGCACAGAACGAAGCCGATGCCCGCAAGAAAATTCAGATGATCATCAATCGCCTGGACAGTGGCGATGATTTTGCCACTTTAGCCATGAATTATTCCGAGGATACGGATACTTCCAGCAATGGCGGTGATTTGGGCTTCACTCCAGAATCCTCGCTACGCAATACCGATCCAACTACGCGCGACATTGTGACGAAATTAAAGCCCGGCCAGTACAGCCCGGTCATTGCGGTAACCAACCCGGCGAGCAAGCAGTTGTTTGGCTTTCGTATCGTCAAGCTGGTCGCGAAGGAGCCGGCGGGACAGCGGGAATTAGGTGATCCCCGCGTGCAGCAGGCGGTTCGCACCCAGCTTCGCGACCGTCGGGAGCAGCTTTTGAAGGCGGCGTACTATGAAGTCCTGCGGGATCAGGCCAAGGTGGAGAACTATTACGCTCAGAAGGTACTGGATACCAATGCGGTTGCGCAGTGAAAGTTGAGTTCCACGAAGAAACTGAATCGGCAAATGGCACTTTTAATCTGCCGGCTACTCCACAATCGCTAATACATCTCCGGCATTTACGTTATTTCCTTCTTCAGCGAGCAACTTCCGTAGTATTCCCTTCTTTGGCGACTTGATTTCGTTCTGCATTTTCATGGCTTCTACGATCACAATGCCTTGTCCGGCCTCGACGTCCGCTTTTTCCCTGACCAATACCCGAACCACTCTGCCCGGCATGGGCGCCACAAGTTTCTTTGGGCTCAGGTTATCGCCGGCGCCGTCCTTACGGCCGCGCAGCGACCGCGGATCGCGGACTTGGGCTCCGTAACCTATGCTGCCCACCCAGATGTTCATGCCACTTGCGGTGAGCTCGCGCCTGATGTCATAGGATTTTCCATTCATCAGGAGCGAAAGCACGTTCGGACGGTTGAGTGCGGCGTCTACGGTCACTACAAGACCGTCCAGGCGGCATTGCCAGCCCGCCTCCGCTCGCTCCAGTTGCAGGTGATGATTCTTTCCGTCAATGATGACTTCGTAGAGCATGGCGTGTAGTGAAAACCAGTTTCTGGTTGTATGTTCTCGGTTCTCAGGTGGTTTCTCGCAGCGCATCAAGCCTGGCCACTTTTTTCCAGGTTGACGCGCCTTGTCCATCGTTCGCACCGGTGGAAGGGCGTTCGAGAATCGCGAAAAGCCCGGCCGCGATGGCCGCGACGTTCTCATCATGTTTTACTTCGGCAGTTTCGGCTTTCAGCAGCCGGTCCAGGTATCCCGTGTCCACTTTACCCGCCTGAAAATCCGGCTGGCTCAAAATGCGGCGGAGCAGCGGGAGATTAGTCTTGATGCCGCCTACGAAGTATTCATCCAACGCGCGGGCCAGCCGCGAGATGGCTTGCGGCCTATCTGTACCGTAGCCGATTAATTTGGATAGCAGCGGATCGTAATCAATGGGTACCGTCCAGCCTTCATACACGCCGCTGTCCAAGCGGATACCCGGGCCCGCGGGATCGAGCAGCAAGCTGATCGTTCCCGGGCTGGGGAAATAATTGTTGTCGGGATCCTCGGCGTAAATACGGCACTCTATGGCATGGCCGCGGAGACTGATGTCTTTTTGCGTGAAGAGCGATGGTTCACCAGCAGCGATGCGGATCTGGAGATGAACCAGGTCGAGCCCGGTGGTGAGCTCAGTCACCGGATGTTCCACCTGCAACCTTGTGTTCATTTCGAGGAAATAGAAATCTCTGCTCGCGTCAACCAGGAATTCGACGGTTCCTGCGCTAGTGTAGGCGGCGGTTTTGGCTACTCGAACCGCGATTTCGCCCATTCGGCGGCGCATTTCAGCGTTGACGATTGGCGATGGCGACTCCTCCAATACTTTTTGGTGGCGCCTTTGGATGGAGCACTCGCGTTCTCCGAGATAGACGATGTTGCCATGCTCATCGGCCAAGACCTGCATTTCAATGTGTCGCGGATTGAGCAGCGCTTTCTCGATGTAGACTTCGCTGTCTCCGAAAGACCGCCTGGCTTCACTTTGTGCCGTGTCCAGCGCCGAGCCAAGTTCTTCTTTCGTGTGCACCAAACGCATGCCTTTACCACCGCCGCCTGCTGCCGCCTTGAGCAGCACCGGGTAGCCGATTTTCGCAGCCACTCGTCCGGCTTGTTCAACCGAATCCACTCCGCTCGAAGTGCCGGGGACAAACGGGATACCTTCGTTCTCCATCGCCTTCCGGGCGCGGGTCTTTGAGCCCATCATCTCGATCGAAGCGGCGGATGGCCCGATGAATTTTAAATTCGCATCCGCGCAGGCCTGGGCAAACTCTGCGTTTTCTGAAAGGAACCCGTAGCCCGGATGAATAGCATCCGCGGAACAGCGCTTTGCCACGTCCAGAATGTTCTGAATATTGAGGTAGGATTCGGTCGCGGCCGGGGGACCGATATGGTAGGCCTCATCTGCTTTGCGAACATGCAGAGCCGCCCGGTCCACATCGGAATAAACAGCTACTGAGGTGATGCCGAGCTCGCGACAGGCGCGGATCACCCGCACCGCGATTTCTCCTCGATTGGCAATCAGGATTTTCTTGAACATGGGCGGCAGGCCCGGAGTTCATGGACAACCCGTTCATTCTACCGGAGTTTCGCTGAGGCGCCATGCCTGATGCAGCATCGTTATTGGCAGGAAGTTTCGGATACCATGATTACTCTATTGTGAAGATTCCAGAGAATGTTCGTACCGGCGAAGTTTCGCCAACAATGGCGGCGGCGTCTTTCGCTCCCTCGCGTGCTTTCTCCCTACTGGAACTGTCGGCGCTCAGCGTGATCACCGCTGTCGCTGCCATGCTTCGCTGTCATCTTTTAGGAGCCAAAATTTTCTGGTTCGATGAATGCGTAGGGGTCGAAATCGCCCGCCTCGACTGGTTCAATTTCTCCCGCATTCTGTGGCGGCGCGAAGCCAACATGTCCTTGTATTACCTGTTTCTTCGATTCTGGCTGCATCTGGGAAACACCCCAGCATTCATTCGTAGCCTTTCTGTAGTTTTCGCGTTGGCCACCATTCCGGCTCTTTACCTCCTGGGCCGTCGGCTCTTTGACTCGCGGACAGGGCTTATCGCGGCCATCCTATTGGCATTCAATGCCTACCACATTCGTTACTCTCAGGAGGCGCGCAGTTACGCCTTGACCTTGCTTCTGTGCGTGCTGTCGAGCTTATTTTTCATTGGAAGTCTTCAAAACCCTTCGCGCCGCGCCCGCCTGGGCCATATCCTGACCAGCAGTCTAGCGGTCTACGCTCATTTTTTTGCCGCACTTGTCGTACTGGCGCAGTATTTTTCTTTGCGATTCCTAGACGGCGCGAAGATTCCGGCAGCGACGCGCAAGAATTGGCGTTGGATCGGGCTCGCGATCTTGCCGGTCGCAATGTTTGTGATCGCCACCGGCGCTGGCCCGTTGAGTTGGATCCCTCGGCCCAGCCTTCGTGGTCTGTGGGTCTTTGCCATCTTCCTTACAGGAAATGAAGGGCCCCGGCTGGTCATGGCCAGCGTGATTGCATGCGTGGCGGCCGTGCTCCCGCTATTTCTGAATAAGCAACGGCAATCTTCCTGGGAAAACTGGCGATACTGGTTTCTGGCGCTATGGCTGGTTTTTCCCGTGCTGCTCACGGTCGCTTTATCGTTCGCGCGGCCGCTGTTTCTGGCGCGCTATTTCGTTATTTGCCTGCCCGCTCTCAATCTGCTGATGGCTGCCGGCCTCGCGCGCCTTCGTTCGCTTTGGCTAGTGACCCCAGCATTGATTGTTCTTCTGATCCTGTCATTACAGGGGACTGTTTCCTACTATGAGCGAGATTTCGATCTTGGTCGCGACAACTGGGCCGACGCTTCACAATTTCTGCTGTCAAATGCTCGCCCAGGCGATGCCATCGTATTTGACATCGCCATGGGACGAATGCCTTACGAGTACAACCGTTCCATCCTCAGCCCGGGGTCCTCCGGTCCGACCGTCCTTTACCCAAATCACGGGCCGCGCATAACGTTTATGGATTTTGTAGGGAAACCGGATTACGCGCAGCTGAAGCACTCGATTTACCAGTATCCACGAATATGGCTAGTGCTCAGCTATGTGGAAAGTCCATCCGGTCTGGAGCCAAACGCCAGGTCGATGGTCGCACTCCTGGACGCCGCCTATCCCGAGTACAACGAATACCACTTCGCCGGGGTGGATATTTGCCTTTTTGCTAAACGAGATTCCCGGCCATGATTCCTCCCAGTGGCATGCTGAAAACAAAAGAGCCTCTTCCGCTGGGGGAAGAGGCTCTTCTGCTCTGGGAGAAAAACCTTATTTGTTATTTGTTCTGCTCCATGGTTATGCCAGTGTTGCTCGGTTGCTTTTCAGCCTTGGCCTTTTTGACGGCCATAGTCTTGTCTACCCATTCATCGGCCGTTTTCAGGTCGGCTGCGCGGGCTGCAGGATTATCGCACTGCAAATCGGCTCGCTCGCGATACAACAGATTCATGTACGCCATGGCATCGTCGTAGTCCGGCCTCAACTGGAGCGCCTTTTCCAACATCGAGATGCCATCTTGAATAATGTCTTGGACCTTCTGCCGAAGCGCGTTGCAGACTTTCTTATCTTTCAGCGGCTCCTCTGGCTTCAATCCCAGCTTAGAGCGCTCTTCCATGCGGGGCTGGTAAGACTGGGTCCAGTCGATCACACCGATTGAGTAGTAGGCTTCGGGGTCGTTCGGGTCGAGTTCACTCGCCTTGCGATAATACTGTTTGGCATCCTCGAACTTTTTCATCTGCAAGTACAGGTAGGCGATCCCCTTGACGCTGTTCACATTCTTGGGATCGCGCTCCAGCACCGCTTTGTACTGGTCGATGGCTTGTTGGGCCATGCGATTGTTATCCTCGGTATCGGCGCCGGGGATGTATTGCTGGGCGTAGGCAGTCGCCAGATAGAGGCGGGCATTAATCAGGCCAGGGTCGAGCGACACGGCCTTTTGAAAGTGGTCGATTGCTTCTTCGTATTTTGCGCTCTTATAGGACTGAACGCCTTTATTGAGCTGGTCGCGCGCCTGCAGCTTGTTGCAGGCAACGGTTGAAAGCATCGCCAGGCCAACCGCGGTTATTGCAAGCACTCGTACGCTTGTCTTCATTGCGCTGAAAGCCCCCTCGCCACAGAATCCCGCAGATGCAATTAGTTATCTACGCTTAGCATTTGGCCCCTTCGGGAGTTTGCTAAGTGCTAACGGCCCAAGTGCCAAGTGCTATCCGCCCGCTTCGATCTTGGCGGTGATTAGCCCCACCTTGTCTACGCCGGAAGCATGGGCTATGTCAATCACGTTGGCGACGTCAGCAAATGGGACATTGCTGTCACCCTTGACGAACATGACTTTTTCCGCGCGAGTCTTGAAAATGTCGGTCAGGCGTCCCTGGAGGTTTTCCCAGGTCGTATCTTCGTTGTTGATCTTCAGACCAGGTTCCTGGCCCGCGCCGCGATCAATTAACTGAACCACGATGGTGCGATCCGGGGTGCTGGTCTTGGGCTGGTTGGGCGGTGGAGGTTGCGGCACTAGCGCGTCCAATCCCTTGGGTGTCAAGGGCGTGATCACCATAAAAATGATTAGCATCACCAGCAGCACATCAATCAACGGTGTGACGTTGATGTCTGCATTCGGGCCACCGCTCGTACCCATTGCCATTGACATATTCGTTCTCCTCTAAATGTTTACTGCCCGCCACCAGGGGGCGGCGTTGTATTGGCCGGTGCAGGCTGGCCAGGAGCAGCTTTCCGCTGCTCAGTCAGCAGCCCCAATTGATCCACTCCCGCCGCGCGCACGTTATCTACTACGTCCACGACACTGCCAAACTTGGCCCGGGCATCGGCGCGGATGTAGACGCGTTTCTCAGTCTTATTGGCGAGTCGGTCTTTGACCTTGTTCGTGAGCTGGTCGGGAGCAATCTGGTCGCTGCCGAAATATACTTTTCCGTCCCGCATAATCGCTACCAATAAGGCGTCTTCCTTGTCCGCATCAGGCATCTGGGCGGGATTGTTTACTTTAGCCAGATCTACGCTGACGCCTTTTTGCAACATTGGCGTGATCACCATAAAGATGATCAGCAGCACCAGCATCACATCCACCATTGGGGTGACGTTGATATTGGCGTTGACCTTCGATCCTTCGTTGCGGGTTGAGATTGCCATAAGCCTACCTCTCGCTGTTTTTCACTCGCTGGTTTGCAGCCAGTGCGTTTCCCATTGTTCGTATCCGGCGCTGGGCGAGTCCCCAGCGCCGACGAGCAACTCAAGGCCAACGATCTACTACACTTTTAAGAGCGGCGCATCCCGCGTCGCTTCAGGAAATAATCGATCAGTTCGCTCGAGGAGTTATCCATCTCCACGTCGAAGGCTTCCACGCGGCCGGTCAGGTAGTTAAACATCATCACGGCAGGAATGGCAACCAACAGTCCCAGAGCAGTGGTGACTAGCGCTTCGGAAATACCGCCAGCCACTGCGCCCAGACCGGTTTGCTTCTGGGTGGCAATTTCGCGAAAGGCGTTCAAAATGCCGACCACCGTACCAAATAGTCCGACGAATGGAGCCGTCGAACCCACGGTTGCCAGACCGCCCAAGCCGCGCTTTAATTCGGCGTGAACGATGGCTTCGGTGCGCTCCAAGGCGCGTTTGGAGGCTTCAATGGTTTCACCGGGGATCTCACCGCTTTCCTGGTGAGCGCGGAATTCCATCAAGCCTGCTGTGACCACCTTCGCCAGATGGCTCTTCTTGTTGCGTTCCGCAACTTTGATGGCTTCATCGATTTTGCCATCACGGAGAGCGCCGGCGACTGCCGGGGCAAAAGCGCGGGATTGTTTACGAGCTGCGCTGAAGGCCATCCAGCGGTCAATCATCACGCCGATGGACCAGCCGGACATGATGAATAAAATCACGACCACAGCTTTCGCCAGAAGCCCCATCTGGTGCCACAGCGAAAGCGGGTCCCAACCCACCGCCTGCTCCTGGAAGAGCCAGGCAGCCGTGGTGGATACATTGCTCAGGGCAATTGTTGCTAAGTTGGCTATGAACATGAGTTGCTTTTCCTCCTCAGAACTCTCCGTATTTCGGAATCGTTGATGCTACAGGTGATCGATTTCCTTGTAAGGCCGTCGCGACCGCTTTCCGACACAAGCTCGGGTGACGGTGCGAGCTAGCCTTTCGTCGGCCCAGGCCCCACTCCGCACAAAGGTAGGATTGGGGGAGGGCCGTCGCCACATTACTCCTTCAACATGTCATTGCGCTTACTGTTCTTAACCCCCAGACAGGGTAAAGTTCACCGTTATCTGCGTCTCTACTTCCACCGGTTCACCGTTCAAGATGTACGGCTTGTAGCGCCACTGCTTCACCGCGTCAATGGCCGCCGAAGTCAGCATGGGATGCCCGCTAATCAAACGCAGGTTCTGGATGGTGCCATCCTTGCTGATTTCGGCTTGCAACAATACGGCCCCTTGGATGCGCGCTTGGCGTGCCAAGGGAGGATAAGTGGGCTGCACTTTGCGAATTAACAGACCCTGAGTGACGCCCTGGGATACGCGGACCCGCGTCGGC
>Ga0066704_10000176_pt1 | contig 19458 bp, 19 predicted proteins | sample GraSoiAngelo_153_FD_66458 | JGI IMG/M metagenome (GOLD analysis project Ga0066704, IMG submission 66458) | Grasslands soil microbial communities from the Angelo Coastal Reserve, California, USA - 14_1009_12_40cm | ecosystem: Environmental > Terrestrial > Soil > Grasslands | place: USA... | reverse complement strand
CCGCTCCCAGCTCGCCCACGACCTGCCGGCCGACGACGTGCACATCGGACCCAGCGACTACGTGCCGTGGCTGAAGGACCGCAAGTGGGCGCACATCCGCCTGGAGGGCAAGGGCTTCGGCGAGCAGCCGATCAACGTCGAGCTGAAGCTCGAGGTCTGGGACTCGCCGAACTCGGCCGGCGTCGTGATCGACGCCATCCGGTGCTGCAAGCTCGCGCTGGATCGCGGGCTCAAGGGGGGTCTGCTGGCGCCGTCGGCCTACCTGATGAAATCGCCGCCCGAGCAGTGGCCGGACGACGTGGCCCGTCACCGCCTGGAGCGGTTCATAGCCGGCGAAGAGTAGTCTCGTGCCGTCGACGTCCCGGACCGGGCGCCACCTGCGCCGGCTGGTTCGGCTGGCCTGCACCCGTCCCCGCCTGACGGTGCTCGCGGCGGTGCTGCTGGCCGCCGTCTCGGTCGTCTACGCGGTCACCACGCTGACGTTCGCCACCTCCACCCGCGCGCTGATGCCGCGCAACCTGCCGTTCATCGAGCGCTACGGCGAGTTCGACCGCGAGTTCGGTGATCTCGACGACCTGGCCATCGTGGTGGAGGCGCCCTCGCTGCCCGAGGCCACCGTGTACGCCACCAGGCTCGTGCGCGAAGTCAAGGCCGCCCACGTGCCGCTCTCGCGGCTCAGCTACCGCATCGATCCCAAGCAGTTCGAGGGCCGCGCGCTCCTCTACCTGAGCAAGGACCGGCTCAAGGAGATCCGCGACCGCATCTTCGACTACCAGGACTTCATGGAGTCGTTCGCCGCCCGGCCGACGCTCGACCAGCTCGTGGACGGCGTGGCCACCCAGCTCGCCCACGCCTTCGTGGGCGGCTTCCTCGACCTCGGGCTCTCCGAGAGCAAGGGCGCGCTGGACCTGAAGTTCGTCCACGACCTGGTCGCCCAGCTCTCGAGCCGCCTCGACCGGCCCACGCCGTATCGCTCGCCGTGGGGGGCGCTGTTCGCCGTCGGCGGCGACAGCGCCGGCGCCGGCTACTTCCTCTCCGACGACCAGCGGCTGCTCTTCATCCTGGCCCAGCCCGAGAGCGCCAAGGGCAGCTTCACCGGCGACCGGGCGGCGATCGAGGGCATCCGGGAGGTCGTGGCCCGCCTCAAGCGGGACTTCCCCAACGTCAACGTCGGCGTCACCGGCAAGCCCGCGCTGTCGAACGACGAGATGACGGCGGCGTTCCGCGACAGCCAGCGGGCCACCGTGCTCGCCTTCGCGCTGACCCTGGGCCTGCTCGTCGTCGCCTTCCTGCGGGTGGGCAAGCCGATCGTCATGCTGATCGTCCTCTCGCTGAGCCTCTGCTGGTCCATCGCGGTGGCGACGTTCGTCATCGGCCACCTGTCGCTGTTCTCGGTCATGTTCATCTCGATCGTCATCGGCATCGGCATCGACTACGGCATCTACTTCCTGTTCCGCTACGAGGAGGAGCTGTTCCTCGGGCGCAATCTGAAGGAAGCGATCGAGATCACCGCCGCCCGCAGCGGTCCCGCCATGCTGCTGGGGTCGGTCACGGCCGCCGCGACGTTCTACGTGCTGATCCTCACGGACTTCCGCGGCCTCCAGGAGCTCGGCTTCATCGCCGGCACCGCCATCTTGCTGGCGTGGCTGTCGATGATGACCGTCTTTCCGGCCACCCTGGTGTTGATGGACCGGCGCCACGCCGCCCGCCCGCGCGGCAGCGTGCCACGCGCGATCGCGCTGGAGTCGATCCGCATGCCGGTCGTCGAGCGCCTGACGCGCTACCCGCGCACGATCCTCGCGCTGGCCGGCGTGCTGGCGGCGGCGGCCGCGCTGGCGCTCGGCGCGGTGCGCTTCGACTACAACCTGCTCAACCTCCAGGCCCACGGCACCGAGTCCGTCGTGTGGGAGAAGAAGATCCTGGCGACCTCCGGCCGGTCGGGGTTCGCGGCACTGTCGAGCGCGGACACGCTCGACGAGCTGCGCGCCCGGCAACGGGCCTTCCGCAAGCTGGCCACGGTCTCCGAGGTCGACTCGGCGCTGCTGTTGATCCCCGACGAGCAGGCCGAGAAGCAGAAGATCATCGCGGACTTCGCGCCGATCGTGGCGCCGGTGCGCGTGAGCCGGCCGATGCCGGTCGACCCCGACCGCCTGGCGACGGCGCTGGAGACGCTCAAGCGCCGCTTCGAGATCGCCGCCGGCGAGGCCCCGCCCGGCGACACCCAGCTCGAGCTCACCCGGGTGGCCGAGGACATCGGCCGCCTGCTGATCAAGCTGCGGCAGACCGACCGCGCCGACGCCGAGGCCGCGCTGGCGCTGCTGCAGCTGCAGGTCTACCGCGACTTCGTCTCGAGCTTCCAGCGCCTGCAGGGCAACCTGAACCCGCGCATGATCGGCCTCGACGACGTCCCGCCGGAGATCAAGAGCAAGTTCATCAGCGAGCGCGGGCGCTTCCTGCTGCAGATCCATCCGGCCGTGAACATCTGGGACCGCGACGGCGCCGCCCGCTTCGTGGCCGAGCTGCGCACGGTGGATCCGGACGTCACCGGCACGCCGATCATCACCTACGAGGCCATCCGCCTCATGGAGCGCGCCTACAAGCAGGGCACGCTCTACGCGATCATCCTGGTCGGTGGGCTGACCGCGTTGATGCTCCGGCGCGCGCGGGAGACGCTGCTGGCGCTGTCGCCGCTGGCCTTCGGCATGGTCTGGACCGCCGGGCTGATGTACGTCTTCGACCTGAAGTTCAACCTCGGCAACGTCTTCGGCCTGCCGCTCATCCTCGGCGCGGCCTCCGAGTACGGGCTCAACATCGTCATGCGCTTCATCGAGGGGCGCGACCACGGGGGGCCGCTCATCGCGCGCTCCACGATCATGGGCGTGCTGGTGGCCGGGCTCACCACCGTGACCGGCTTCGGCAGCCTCATGCTGGCCGATCATCAGGGTATCTACGGGCTGGGCCTGCTGCTGACCCTCGGCACGTCGGCCAGCCTGGTGGCCGCCCTGATCGTCCTGCCCGTGTTGCTGCGACTGCAACGACGCACGGCGCCGCCGCCGGCGATCCGCCCGGAGCGCGCCGAAATCCTGCCCGTGCATTAGATGGGGGGTCCCGACATCGCCCCCGAATAAATTGAAGGCGTGGCTGAATCGTCTGCACCCCTTCCGCAGCGAGGACGCGCGCCGCCTCGCCATGCTGTTCGCGGTCGTCTACTTCTCGCAGGGCATGTACTACGTGTCTGTCCAGCCGGTGACGCTCACGCTGAAAGAGCGGCTGGGGCTGTCGGCGGCCCAGGTCGGCACGTTCGGGACGATCACGCTGGTGCCGTGGGTCATCAAGCCGCTCTACGGCCTGCTCTCGGACGCGGTGCCACTCTTCGGCCGCCGGCGCCAGAGCTACTTCCTGCTCACGTGCGGGCTGGCGACGGCGGCCGGCCTCGTGCTGGCCCTGCAGGACGCGCCGACCTACTGGACGCTGGCTCTGCTCATCATGACCATGGGCCTCGGCATCGCGTTCACCGACGTCCTCACCGACGCGATGATGGTGGAGAACGGCAAGCCGCTCGGGCTGACGGGGGCCTTTCAATCCGTGCAATGGGCCGCCATCAACCTGGCGACCATCCTGGTCGGCGCGGTCGGCGGCTACTTCGCCGAGCACCGCAATCTGCAGGGCGCCTTCGTGGTCGCGGCCGCGTTTCCGTTCGTGGCCGCCGTGATGGGCGCGCTCTTCATCCACGAGCCGCCGGCCAGGTCCGGCCGCGAGGAGCTGCGGGAGGCGTGGCGCGGCATCCGCCTGGCGGTGAGCGACCGGACGATGTGGATCGTGGCGGGCTTCCTCTTCTTCTGGACCTTCAGCCCGTCGATCGGGATCCCGCTGTTCTACTTCCAGACCGACACGCTGAAGTTCAGCCAGCAGTTCATCGGGCTGCTCGGCTCGCTCACGGCCGGCGCCTCGATCGTCGGCGCCGTCCTGTACGCCTCGCTGTCGCGCAAGGTCTCGCTCCAGCGGATCATCGTCGCCTCGATCGGCGTGGGGGTGGTGAGCACGCTGGCCTACCTGCTCTATCGCGACGCCACCTCGGCCCTGATCATCGACACCCTGTTCGGTGGCGTCGGCATGGTCACCCAGCTCGCCTTCCTCGACCTCGCGGCCAAGGCCTGTCCCAAGCACGCCGAGGGAACGTTCTTCGCCCTGCTGATGTCGGTCTACAACCTCGGCACCCAGGGCTCGCAGGTCACCGGCGGATATCTCTACGACTACATCGGCTATACCCCGCTCGTGCTCATCTCGGCGGCGATGACGGCCGCGGCATGGCTGCTGGTGCCGCTCGTGAACATTCCGGAGATCGAGCGCCGCGCGAGGGCCGCCGGCCCGCCGCCCGAGGTCGCGACCGCTCGCGGCTGAGGCCGCGCGTCTCCTTGTACACCGTACGTGTCATTGCGCGGGGACCGGGGCCAACCCCCCCGCACGGCCGACTCGTGGGCGGCACGCGCGTCGGGGTCGGCGGCAACGGCCCAGTCGACCAGATGACCGGCCAGCGCGAGATCCCCGGCCGCCGTCGCGCCCGCGTTCATGCGCGCGAGCGCGTCTCGCGCTCGCGCGTCTCCAGCCACTCGGCGGCGTCGTCGAGCGCCTGGGCGACGCGGGCGCGGCCGACGATCGGCACGCCGTGGCCGGGAATCAGCAGCTCCGGCTCGCGCATCCGCATGTCCCGGAGTGACGCCGCCCACTCGCCCGCGTAGCGCTGGACCTTCTGCGGGTTGCCGGCATTGGGCGCGACCCAGATGAACTGATCGCCGGTCCACAGGATGCGCCGCTCGGCCCACCAGATCCACGTGTGATCGTCGGTCTCGCCGCGGGCGTGGGTGAGCGCGAGGCCGACCTCGCCGGCGGTGAACGTGAGCGTGGTGTCGTAGACGAGATCGGGCGCGTCGTAGTCCTGGGGCCACGTCGGCGCGATCCCGAACTGGCGGGCGTTGATGAGCGCGTTGTAGCCGTGGGTGTGCGCCGATAGCGCGCGAACCGCGCGGCCACGTTACGGTGGCCGACGATGCGCGGCCGTGGCCGGCCGCGCTCGCGCGCCTCGGCCAGGAACGGCGGCAGGCCGAGGGCGTGGTCGGCATGACCGTGGGTGTAGATCGCCGCCACCACCGGCGCCGCGTCGACCGTCATGTTGGCGAACGTGTGCAGGAAGAAGACGCCGTCCGCCATCTCCTCGACCTGCCCGGTCGGTTTCCAGAGCTGGCCCGGCGGCACGGCCCCCGACCAGAAGCGCTCGGCCAGCTCGCTGATCGGACGGCTCACGGCGCGATCTCGCTGGCCGGCGGCGTCTCCCGCCGCGCCGCCGCCCGCGCCCGCCCGAGCCAGCGCAGGGCGCGCGGCACGTCGGCCTCGCTCTCGACGAGCAGCTCGACCCAGCCGCTGCGCGCGAAGCGACGGTGCGGGCGGATGTCGGGCTCGCGCAGCGCGCGCCGCTGATCGTCGGGGCCGAGCCGGATCCAGAGGTCACGGTCCTTGTCGCGTAGCGGGAAGCACGCGAAGAGCCGCTCGCCGACGAAGTAGCTCCAGCGCCCGAACATCGGCGTGATGCGCACCCCGTCCCAGCCGCCGAGCACGGTGTTCAGCGCCCGGGCCGGCCCGCTGCCGCCGCGGGCGAGCGCGCGCCGCAGCTTGCGGCCGCTGCCCACCCCGCGCACACGCACGCCGACGCGACGCTTCTCGTTTCGCATGGTCTCGCCGCAGCCACCGGGCGGCCGGCGCCGTCGCCGGCATTCTGCCATTGACAGCCGCGCGCCGCCCATGCGAAATGGAGCGCGCAAATCTGCCCGAGGCTCCAGGAGATTCCATGGCCCAGCCCGCTCGATTTCGCTACGAGGCGGTGGAGGGCGCCGACGCGCTCTTCACGGCCACGTTCGTCGATTACTTGCTGGCGCTGCACGACCGGCTGGGAGCGCCGATCCGGACCGTGCTGTCCCACCGGGCGGAGGCAGTGCGCCGGGCCGTCACCCAGGGCGCGCTGCCCACCCATCCCCCGCGCGGCCCCGCCACCACCGGCGACTGGAAGGTGCCGCCGGTGCCGGCCGATCTGCGCAAGCCCGGCATCGAGATCTCCGGTCCCTGCTCGATCACCTCGATGTTCATCAACGCGCTGAACCCCGGCCCGGAAGGCGAGCGCGCCGAGGGGGACCTCGACGACGACGAGGACTCCGGCGGCCATCGCCTCGTCGACACCGTGCGGGCCGCCCACAACCGGGTGGCGGCGGTGCAGCGCGAGCTCTACTACCGCGATCGCGAGCGCAACCGCGAGTACCGGATCGCCGAGGGCGAGCTGCCGTTCTTCATGCACCGCGAGCGCGGCCTGCACCTCGACGAGCCCGACGTCACCATCGACGGCCGCCCGGTGAACGCCGCCGTGCTCGGCACCGCGCTGACGCTCTTCCACGCCGGTCGCGCCCAGGCCGAGCGCGGTCAGGGCATCTACTTCTATCTGCCCAAGCTGGAGTTCGCGCCGGAGGCGCGGATCTACCGCGACCTCTTCGACCTGAGCCGCGAGCGCCTGCCGTGGCTGCGCGACGCCACGATCCGCGCCATCGTGCTGGTGGAATCGCTGCCGTGCGTCTACGAGATGGAGGAGATGCTGTACGAGCTCGGCCCCTATGCGGCCGGCCTCAACGCGGCCCGCTGGGACCTCAAGGCCTCGATGTTCGAGTACGTGATGGGCGATCCGAAGGCGGTGTGGCCGGACCGCTTCGGCGTGGACATCAAGACGACGCCGTTCCTGGCCAACATCTTCCGGCGGCTGGTGGCGATCTGCCTCAAGCGCGGCGCGGTGCCGATCGGCGGCATGGCGACCGCGCTGCCCAATCCCGACCCCGAGGTCAACCGCGCCGCCGCCGAGGCAATCCGCAAGGACAAGGAGTGGGAAGCGGCGCAGGGGTTCATCCGCGCGTGGGTCGCGCACATCTTCCACATGAAGACGGCGGCCGATCCGTTCCGCCAGCTCGTCGGCTCGGGCTGGAAGCCGACCGCCCAGATGGCGAATCCCGACAGCTATCCGGTGAAGCTCGAGGTGCCGGCCGGTCCCATCACGCTCGAGGGGACCCGGCGCAACGCGCGGATGCTGATCGAGTACGTGGAGGGCTGGCTGAACGGCCGCGGGGCCAAGGGCATCGACAGCCTGGAGGGCAAGCCGGGCGTTCACCCCGCGCTGATGGAGGACCTGGCGACCGGCCGGATGTCGGTGGCCCAGATCGCCCAGCGCATCCGTCACGCCGCCCGCACGACCGAGGGCCCGGCGGCGACGCACGACTTCGCCCTCGTCAAGCAGCTCGTGCAGGGCGAGCTGGACGACATCCTGCGGCGGCGCCCGGACGAGGCCGCCGTGCAGGAGCGCTACCGCAAGTCCACGAAGATCGCGATGCGCTGGATCAAGAACTACACCGACCTCGACTTCCGCAGCCTCGGCTCCTACTCCCGTCGCGACCTCGACGCCATCGCCTCCGCGCCCGACCCGTTCTGATTTCCGCATGTCGGGTCCCCGCGCGTGGCAGAGGAGCGCCACGGCTGCGCCGGGGCGCGACGAACAGTTGGGGGTTTGGGGGCCATGTCGGGGCCCCCATGTCTACGGGAACGTGTAGCGGCTGATGTGGAGGTGGACTCCGTGACTGCCGGCGGGCTCGACCGTCACCTCGCCGGTGCCGTCGAGGCGCGGGGTGCCGGCCTTTCGCAACGATGCCGTCAGCGCGGAGAAGTCCTCGGCGACGCACGATAGCGCCACCATGCCGGCGGTGCCGCCGACCTCGTGGGCGGGCACCACCAGGAGCGTGCCGCGTCCCACCGCCAGCATCGTGCGGGGACCGCCGTTCATCGCGACTTCCGGGAAGCCGAACAGCGACTGGAAGATGCCGGCCGTGGCCCGCACGTCCTCGGCGCCGATGACGAGGCGCTTGAGGCGCAGCGCCGACGGCTCCTCGATCGTCGGCCCCGGCGGCGTCGCCAGCTCCACCAGCACGCCCGAGCAGGCGCGCGGATGAAGGAAGCCGATCTGCCCGGCCAGGCCCGGGCGCGGCGCGGTGTCGAGCAGCTCGACGCCGCGGTCCTTGAGCACGACCAGCGAGGCGCCGACGTCGGGCGTCTCGAAGCACAGATGATGCAGGCCTTCACCGCGCCGGGCCAGGAAGCGCCCGACCGGCGTCGACGGACCCAGCGGCTCCAGCAGCTCGATCTCGCTGTCGCCGGCGGCGAGCAGCGCGGCGCGCACGCCCTGATCGGCGAGCTGGGCCTCCCGCACGAGCGGCAGCCCGAGGACGTCGCGGTAGAAGGCATAGGCCTCGGTCAGACGCTTCACCACGATTCCGACGTGATGAATCCGTCGTATCACTCCTCGACCCTCCTTATCGGACGAATGCCGCGACGCGCCGGCTGCGCGCGTCGCGGATTCGGATGCGGTGATTGGGAAGCAGCGTGGCCGGCAGGCGCGGGAGCTCCACCCAGCGCAGGGCGAGCGTCTCGTCGCACGTCGTGAGCTGGCCGCCGCGCACCACGCACTCGAAGCACAGGTTCACGTAGTGCCACACGTTGCCATCTGGATAGCGGACGATCTGCCTGTCGGGCTCGGAGTACACGCCGATGAGGCGACGGACGCCGACCTCGAGCCCGGTCTCCTCGCGCACTTCGCGGATCACAGCCTGGCTCACGGACTCGCCGATCTCGACGGAGCCGCCGGGCAGCCCCCACTGCCCGCCGTCGGAGCGCTGCTGCAGAAGGAGCCGACGGCGACGATCGAAGATGACCGCCGACGCGCTCGGCCGAACGCCCAGGGCCCGCTGCCAATCGGTTTCGAGCGTGATCCCGGCGGTCACCCTACCCGACGCCTGCGATGTCCGCAAGGTCAGGCCTCGCTGAAGAGGTGCTTGAACTGCTCCCAGGCCATCGGCGCCACCGCGGCGGCGGCCATGTTGTCCTCGACGTGGGCCAGCGTCTTCATCCCGACGAGCGCGGTGCCGATCCCCGGCGTGGAGCGTACGAACTGGATCGCGCGCTGGGCGTCGGTGGAGAGTCCCGGGAGGTAGTCGGTCACCACCGGCGGCAGGCCACGCGTGAGCTGCCCCTGGTAGACCGAGGCCGACGCCATCACGTACACGCCGAGCCGCCGCGCCGCCTCCAGCGTGCTGACGAACACCCCGTCCACTTTCTGGTTGGCGCGCGTGAACGCCTCCGGCATCGCGAGATTGTATGGAAGCTGCACGACCCGGAAGTGATGGTCGGGCCCGCCCACCTCGCGGGCGACCTCGAACAGCTCCGGCAGCGACAGGTAGCCGGGCTCGCCGGGATCGGCGCGAAAGCCGTTCCAGGTGGCGGCGCCGTAGAGCCGCAGCTTGCCCTCGCCGATCGCGGCCTCCAGCGTGGCGAAGGCCTCGCGGATGCGCTTGAAGAACTCCGGGCGGCTGAGCTCGTCGAGCTGCGTCTCGGGATTGTGGACGTAGTAGACGTCGACGGTCTCCAGGCCCAGGTTGGCCCGGCTGCGGTCGAGCTGATCGCGCAGGTAGCGCGGCGTGATGCAGTGCGAGCCGACGACGTCACCCGGCTGGATGATACCCGATCGCACGTAGGTGGCCTGGAAGTACGCGCCCGGATCGGCGGGCACCTCGGCATCGAACGGGATGAAGCCGCCCTTGGTTGCGATCACGACCTCCTCCCGGCTCAGCTCGCCGCGGCCGACGGCGGCCGCGAGCGCCGCGCCAATGATGCGCTCGCTGCGCTGGTGGCGATAGTTCACCGCGGTGTCGAGCAGGTTGACGCCGCGCTCGAGCACGCGCCCGATCGCCTTCTGGTAGAGCGCGTCGGTGGCGTCGTCCTCGCGGCCCAGATAGGTCCCGAGGCCGATCGTCGAGACCCGCACGCCGCCGGGAAGCTCGCGGAAGTGCTCGGCCGGTATCCGGCCCGCGAACCGCTGCACGTATCGCGACGCGCCCTCCGACGTGGCATGCCCTGCGAGCATCCCGCTCATTATGCCCGCATCGCTCACGGCTCGCGATACACCAGGAGCAGGAGCCCGACCGCGCTCAGGCAGAGCGTCGACAGCCAGCCGGCGCCCTGCCCGGACGCCGGCAGCCGTACCTCGACCCAGCGGCCCCAGGCGACGAAGCCGCCGAGGATGCCGAGCGGCGCGTGCGTCACCTCGCCCAGGAATTCGTCCTTCAGATTGAACGTGGCGTGCGAGTGCGTGAGCAGCAGGCCGCAACCGACGGCGGCCAGCAACGGGAAGACGTGGCCCCACGGCCGGCGCGGCAGGCGGCCGGTGCGCACCATCCACTCGAACACGCCGAAGGCGATGATGAGCGCCATGAAGGCGCGGTGCTGCAGCACGTCGGGCAGCGTGAAGCTCTCCCAGAAACCGGCCGGCCCCAGTGGCCACGCCCGTGGGTCGTTGCGGGCGAAGAGGAAGCCGGCCAGGCCGAGGAAGAGCAGCGGCCAGTGGCGCGCCGCCCGCAGCCCGAGCCGCTCCAGCGCGGCCAGCAGACCCATCGCGAGCACGAAGAGCCCCGCCCAGTGATGGTTGTACTCCGACCACGCGCGCTCGACGGCGACCCGACGGTTCACGGGCGCCATCAGCGGATCGGCCTGGGCGATCAGCTCGGCGATCGGCGGGCTCGTGAGCCGCGGGAGCGCCGGCCGGAAGCGCGCGGCGACCTCCATCACCGTGGCGCGATCGGTGGTGACGTCGATCGCCGGGGGCAGCGACGTGAGCGAGGCGGCGGCGAAGAGAACCGTCAGCCCCAGGCCCAGCTCGACTTCCGCCAGAACCCGCAGCCGGCCGTCCACGCGCGGGCTCGCTCGCCGTACCGCGCGGAGGTTGGCCAACGCCAGCCCGAGGATCGCCGCCAGCAGGCTCGTCTTGCTGAGCACCATGACGCCGTACGCCGTCTCCACGAAGGCCGCCCACTCGCCCACGTACCACCGTGACAGCACCAGGCCGGCGGCAACGAGCGCCGCCACCGAGCCGAGCGCGAGATTCGAAAACCGGCGAACGATGCCGGCGGGATCGTCGACCGTGTGATCGGGGCCGGCGGCGCCCGTTCCAGCCGGCCGGCGCGCCCGCAGGCCCGCCCACAAGGTCAGGTGCGCCAGGCCTCCGATCCAGATCGCCGCGGCCAGCTGGTGGAGCGCGTCGAGCGCGAGCAGGCCCGGCCGGGCCTCGAGGCGCGCCACGGCGTGACTCAGCACCGCCGACGTGACGACGAGCGCGATGGCGCAGGCGGTGAGCGCGTACCACGCCACACGACCGGCCGGGCGGCGGGCGAGCGCCACGGCGAGCGCGACGGCGCCCGCCGCCAGGGCGATCCGCAGCAGCGCCGCGCGCGCGAACGTCGTGGCCAGGAACGCCTCGAGCGGCCAGCGGCCGCCGGACAGTGTCGACAGCGTCACCAGCATCGTGCCGAGCTGAGCCAGCGCGGCCAGCGCCGCCGCGCCGGCGACCACGCGGAGCGCCAGAATCACGGCGGGTGTGGGAGCAGCGCGCGGCACAACCCGCACGATCCAGCGCGTCCACACCACGCCGCCCAGCACGAGGCTGACGAGGGCGAGGATCAGGCCCCGCAGGAGCACGTCGACAAACCCGGCCATCGGCTAGGGGCCGACGCGAAACTCGAAGCGGCCGGAGACCACGTGCCCGTCGGTGGAGAGGACCTGCCAGAGGACCGTCCACGCGCCCGGCGCCAGCGGCGGCACGGTGGCGACGAGGCGATCAGCGGACCCGGCGGCGGCGTTCACGACCAGCGGCTGCGCCACGCCGCGGGCGTCGAGCACGCGCACGCGCGAGAGCGACTTCTCGATGCGGTTGTTGAAGCGCAGCACGAGCTGGGCGGGCGCGGTGGCGAGCGTGGCGTCGGCGGCCGGCGCGGATTCGAGGAGCAGCGAGTGCGCACGAGCGGAGCCGACCAGCGCCAGGCTCACGAGGCCGGCGGTGAGCAGCCCGCGCAGGGCCGACCTCAACGCCAGTCGTCGAGCACGAGGTCGGCGGGGTCCTCGTAGTCCTCCGGCTTGCCCTTCTGCATGCGCACCATGGTGAAGTCGACCTGGTAGCCGCACTTCACCAGAGTGCTGTAGGCGAGCCAGTATCGCAAGTAAACAGGCAGGATCACCCGGGCCAGGCCCTGCTCCTGGGCGAGGTCCTCGATCGCGCTCACGAGTTGCTCGAGGTGCTCGACCTTGCGCTGGCGCGGATCGATGGCCAGGTACTTCACGTAGAGGCTCCCGGTCGGCGCCTCGCTCACCCCGGGGGCGTGATAGATGGCGAACCCGACCAGCTCGGCGCCCCGCTCGAGCAGCAGCGTGTCGCCGAGCGCGAGACCATCGACGATCTCGACCTCCTTGGCCAGCTCGAGACCGCGACACACGCCGTTGGTGATGCGATGGAAGCGGGTCAGCGCGGCCTTCTTCTTCGTTTCCTCGAGGCCGGAGAACCGCCGGACCGTGAGCGCGCCCTTGACGACGGGCTTGGGCAGCGCCGGCCGGGCGGTGCCGCGCTCGAGGGCCCGGCTCATCACCGCCGTCAGCGACTTGGGCTTGTAGCCGAACTTGTGGTAGAGCGCCAGGTGCTTGGCGCTGGTGGGATAGGTCACCGCGCCGTGCAGCGTCGCCTTGTTCTCCTCGAAGAAGTCCTGGGCGGCGCGCATGAGCTGCTGGGCGATCGTCTGGTTGTGGTAGTGGGTCAGCACCGCCACTGGACCGAGCAGGCCGAGCGTGCCCCACGTGACCGCCAGCGCGGCGCCCACGATCTTGGAGCCGTCCTCCTCGGCCACGAAGCAGCCCCACGGCTCCATGAGCCAGCGGTGGTGGACGTACTGGGCGCCGTTGAACGCCTGGCGCGGACGCGTCCCCAGCTGACGCTCGAGGAAGTCGCCGAAGCTCTGCTCGAGGACGTCCTTGACCTTCGAGAGGTCGCCCTTGCGGATGCGACGGATCTGGACCTTCGGCAGCCGTCCCTGCGGGTCGAGGCCCGCGCGATCGACGGTGGCCCTCACGAGGCGCCCGCGAGATCTTCCAGCAGCGTGATGACCCCCGAATGGTCGAGGCCGCCCCGTCCCTTCACTCGCAGCGCATTGAACAGCTCCTGCACGACGGCCGTGGTCGGCAGCGGCACGCCGAGCGCGCGCGCCGATTCCATGATGAGGCCGAGGTCCTTGTAGTGCAGGTCGATCTTGAAGCCCGGGTCGTAGGTGTTGGCCAGGTAGTTGGGCTTCTTCTGCTCCAGGCACCGGGAGCCGGCCAGGCCGCCGGCCAGCGCCGTCAGCAGCAGGTCGCGATCCAGGCCGGCTTTCTTCCCGAGCGTGAGCGCCTCGGCCAGCGCGGTGAGGTTCACCGCCACGATGATCTGGTTGGCGAGCTTCGTGAAGCCGCCGAAGCCGAGCGGGCCGAGCAGCGTGATCGTCTTGCCCATCGCCTGGAAGATCGGAAGCACGCGCTCGAACACCGCCTTGTCGCCGCCGACCATGATCGACAGCGCGCCGTCGATCGCGCCCTTCTCGCCACCCGACACCGGGGCGTCCAGCATCGCCACGCCCTTGGCCTCGAGCGCCTTGCCAACCTTCTGGGAGACGATCGGCGAGATCGTCGACATGTCGATGAAGACGAGGCCGCGGCGCGCGCCCTCGACGATGCCGTTCGGGCCGAGCGCGACCTGCTCGACCTCGGGCGAGTTGGGCAGCATCGTGATGAGCACGTCGCATTGCGCGGCGACGTCCCTGGGCGATCCCGCCGCCTTGGCACCGGCCTCGACGATCTCGTCGACTGGGCCGCGGCTGCGGCTATGGACGATGATCGAGTGCCCCGCCTTGAGGAGGTTCCGGGCCATGGGGCGTCCCATGATCCCCAGGCCAATGAATCCGATCACGTGAGCCATCAATCCCCCTAGCCCGGCGGAGTCGGCCGCGACGCGACGCAGGGCGCTGACAAGTACCACGAGACGCGGGAAACGGTCAAGGTCGAACCATGATGCGGGCGCCGCCGACCCACCGCTCGACCACCTGCAGCCCCTCGCCGCCCGCGGGCAGATCCTCGCCGGGATCCGTGAACAGCACGAGGAAATTCACGGCGTTCCCCGCCGCGAGAACACCGCCGACGCGCACGCGATCGCCGGAGTCGGCGCGGCCGGGCACGATCGCCCGGCCGGCGAGGTCGATCACCTCGTAGTCGTCCTCCCGCAGCCACAGGATCTCGTCGGACGACGGCGTTGACGAGGAGATGGATCAGGCTAGGCCTTGCTGCCCCAGAGGTCCTTGGCCAGCCAGTCGAGCCCGAGGGCCTTCAGCGTCGCGGGCAGCGGCTTGCCGCTCTTGCGGTCGTAGCCGACGCCGGCGTACCAGGTGTCGACCATCTTCTCCCACTGCGCGCTGACGGCCTGGCCCTTGGCGGGGCCGTCGTGCGGGGTCGAACCGTAGCGCGTCGACGGCTTTTCCCTGTCGACGCCGATGCCGCAGCGCAGCCGCACCGCGCGGAAGACGGCGGCGGTGCGCTGGCCCATGCGCATGGCGTCCTTCACCGTGTAGGTATGGCCGGTCGCCGCCTCGATCGCGCGGCAGAGATTCTCCAGCCGTGTGCGGCCGGTGAAGATGCAGATGCCGATGGAGTCCTCGAAGTGGCGCCGCCCGCGGATGCCGACGACCTGGGTGGCCACCTCGACGCCGTTGAACGGATTGATGCGCGTCGGCAGGCCGAGCTCGGCCACGTGCACGGGGACGCCGCTCTCGAGCGTGCCCGTCGAGCCGGTGCAGGTGTCGAGCATCTCGTCCCAGCGTCCACGGTGATCGTGGCCGCGCGGCGAGGCGCCCTGCATCGTGTAGATCGCGCTGTCCCTGGCGGCGCCGCCCAGCTTCTCGGCGGCGAGCTTCACGCCCTCGGCCAGCAGGTCGCCGAAGCCCTCGCGGCGGTTGACCATCTGCAGGAGCCGGTTGGCGCCCTGGATGTCGCCCCACTTGAGGTCGAAGCCGAGCTGCTTGGGCGTGATCCAGCCCTTCTCGACGCCTTCCATGACCCAACCGCACAGCCAGCCGAACTCGTTGACGTCGACGCAGGCGCGGTCGATCTGCGTGTTGAGCCACGCCACGCCTTCCTTGTCGGTCGCGCCCAGCGTCCAGCCGGCGCCCGACCAGCCCTCGTACTCCGGCTCGTCCACCATCACGCCCTTGTAGCGCCCGCTCTGCACGACGGCCATGTGGCAGTGGTGCATGCCGCAGGCGTTGCACTGATGTCCGCGGTGATCGAAGCCCTGGCGGAGCTTGGGGGCTTCCCACTTGGTGAGGTCGTCGTAGGGGACGTTCGTCGTGTAGTTCTTGATCGGCAGCACGCCCATCTTGCCGAGGTTGGCGACGCCGGGCAGCGTGCCCCACTCGTAGAGCGACTTCGCCGAGGGATCGGTCTTGAGATCGTGGGCCACGTCGTCGGCGGCCTGCACGACGCCCCGCGGATCGTTGGCCCGCAGCGCCTGGGTGCCGCGCACGATCGCCACCGCCTTCAGCTTCTTCTTGCCCATCACGGCGCCGCAGCCGTTCTTCGAGGCGACGTGGCCGTAGTCGCCGTGGATCGCGGCGAAGCGCACGAGGTTCTCGCCGGCCGGTCCGATGGCGTACACCGACAGATGGTGGCCGCCCATGCCGACGTCGCGGTTGAGCGCGTCCTGCGTCTCCCACGTGTCCTTGCCGAGCAGCGACTTGGCGTTGCGCAGCTCGACCTGGTCGTCGTTGATGTAGAGGTAGACCCAGTCCCTGGATTGTCCCTGGATCACGATGGCGTCGTAGCCGGAGTACTTGAGGTTCGCGCCGAAGAAGCCGTTGGCCTGCGTCGAGGTCGGCCCGTTCGTCATGGCGCCGATCGTCACGACGGTCAGCGCGCCGGTGCCCCACACCGGCAGCCCGGCCAGCGGCCCGGTGGCCAGCACGAGCCGGTTGTCGGGATGGTCCCACGACACGTTGCCCTTGCCCCGGGCGGTCTCGCGATAGAGGATCATCGCGCCGAGGCCGGCGCCGCCGATCCAGTCGCGCATGTCGGCCGGCGACCACGGCTCGGCCCAGCACTTCCGCTTCGTGAGATCCACGCGCAGCAGCTTGCCGGCGTAGGCGCCGGGCATCGTCGGCTCGACCTTCGTCTTCGGTCGCGGTGTCAGCGTCGCAGTCGTCATACGGCCACCGGTGTGTCACCGGGCGCCTTCGACGGGCGCCCCAGGACGGTTTCGGGCAGCAGCCGGCCCGTGGTCTTGGATGCGATGAAGGCAGGCTTCACGTCGAACGGATTCTTCTTGAGGTGATCCTTGAACCGGGCGAGCGAGATGCCGGATTGCACGAGCCCCTTCAGCATCCCGACGTCGTTGGTCGTCCAGATGTCGGCGGACGGCCCCAGGATGATCGCGCCGGTCAGCCGGTCGCCGGTGAAGAGCAGCTTGCGGTAGGCCGTGCGCTCGCGCTTGAGCCCCGAGACCGCCTCGGCCTTCGGGTCGTCCCAGGCGCCGAACGAGGCGACGTCGAGGTGGCACACCTCCACGATGTTGATGATGAGGCTGCCGCGGTAGCGCACGTCCTTGCCCGCCATGTTGGCGCCGACGACGCGCCCGTGCTCCTGGGCGGTGGGCTCGATGGCGTGCACGGCGGCCTCGCCCGAGATCAGGTCGCGGCCCTCGGCCACGTCGCCGGCCGCGTAGACGTTCGTCACGTTGCTGCGCAGGTGCTCGTCGACGACCACGCCGCGATTGCTGACGACGCCCGAGCCCTTCAGCCAGTCGAGGTTCGTCTTGATGCCGGTCGCCATGATGACGACGTCGGCGACGATCTCGGGGCTGCCGGCGAAGGTGAGGCGCTTGCGGCCCTTGACGTCCTGGATCTTCGTCAGCCGGGCGCCCGAGCGCACGGTGACGCCGTGCGCGCGCAGCCAGTCCTCCACGAGCTCGCCGCCGGTCGGATCGACCATGCGCGGCAGCACGCGCGGTGCGATCTCGACGATGGTGAGCTTGGCGCCGAGCGCCAGGATCGAGTTGAGGATCGTGAACGAGATGAAGCCGGCCCCGACCATCACCACCTGGCTGCCGGGCGTGATGGACGCCAGCACCCCGCGCGCCTCCTCGAGCGTCCAGAAGGAGTGGACGCCGGGCAGGTCGGCGCCCGGCACCGGCGCCCGGACCGGCGCCGAGCCGGTGGCGATGAGGCAGTCGTCGTACTCCAGCGTGGTGCCGTCGTCGAGCGTGCCGCGGTTGGTCTTGATGTCGAGCGCGGTGACCCGCCGGCCGAGGTGCGTCGTCACGCCCCACGCCGCCAGCTGGGCGGCCGCCGCCGTGTAGACGTGCGACTCGGCGATCGAGCGGTCGAGGTAGTACGGCAGCACCATGCGCGAGTACGGTTTCTCGGCGCTGACCAGGATGATGTCCGAGCGGTCGCGCTCCTCCTCGCGGATCGTGCGGATCGCGTTGATGCCGGCGGTGCCGCCCCCGATGATGAGGTGTCGGGTCGGCATCAGCGGGCTCCTTCCATCGCCAGCACGGTGTCGAACCGCTGGGCCGCGAAGTCGCCGATCCAGTCCACCGTGTCGGTGTCGACGTATTCGATCGCGGCGGTCGGGCAGGCGTGAGCGCAGGCGGGATCGCCGCCGCAGAGGTTGCACTTGAACGCCTTGCGCGTCGAGCCGTCGTAGAACATGGTGCCGTACGGGCAGGCAACCGTGCAGAGCTTGCAGCCGACGCACTTGTCGTCGAGCACGTCCTTGGCGCCGGCGGCGTTGATCGTGATCGCGCCGACCGGGCAGGCCGTCATGCACCAGCCTTCCGCGCACTGCGTGCACGTGTAGGGCGCGTAGGAGGTGTGGCCCTCGAACGGCGACACGCGGATGACGGACTTGGATGGCTGGAAGACGCCCGTCTGCATGTAGGAGCAGGCCAGCTCGCAGCGCAGACAGCCGGTGCAGCGCTCGGGTGTCAGCTTCAGGACTTTCATGCCCGCTTCTTTTTCCCCTGGCGGCGCGCGCCGCCCTCCAGCCGCCCGATGAACTCATCGAGCGGGATCGCGGCCATCGTCATGCCGGCCACGCCGCCGCGCGCGCCCAGCTCGACCGACACCCGCGAGATCGTCGCATTGTCCGGCGCCTCGATGATCGTGACGAAATCGTACGGCCCGAGCACCGCGTACTGGGCGACGACGCGCGCGCCCATTCGCTGCACGTCGGCATTGACCTTGCGAATCCAGCCCGGACGACCCCGCAGCACCTTGCGTCCGGACTCGGAGAGCGTGCTCAGCATCACATAGAGACTCACGGCGGGGCCTCCTTGCGCTCAGGGCCGCGCGACAACGCCGGGTAGTATACACCGGCCCCGCGACCGTCCCGGCGGGCGGCGGCGCGGCTCTGCAAGTCGTCGCGCACGCGCTGCACGGGTTTACCCCAACGCGGCAAGTCATCCATCACGTCGCGGGCGAAGTCGGGGGTCCCGGGCGTGGCACGCGCCTTGCGCTCGGCTTCCGGCATGCGACCCCTGCTGATGGCCATCCTGGCCGGCTCGGCGATGCTGCTCGCCGGCTGCGCCGCCTCGACGCGGGTCGTGCGCATGGGACCGCTGCAGACCGGCGACCGGCTGGTGACCGTGGTGGTCTCCGAGGACCGCGAGGTCGTCCGCCAGGAATGTGTCGACGTTCCCTCGGCCGGCCCCATTCTCGGGTGCCACGTGTGGCGGAGGGTCCCCCTGCCCGGCACCGGCCTCGTCCAGCTCGTCAAGATCGTCCGGTTCACCGACACCATGCCGTCGGCCCTCTCGCTCGAGATCGACGTCCATGAGCTCTGCCACGCCATCGCCGCGCTGCAGCCGATCGACGATCCCTGCCACGCCGACAACGGCGGCGTGGTCGAGTCGGCGGCGAGCGCCGCCGTCCTCTGGCGGTAGCTGGAGCGTCGTGCGACCAAGCGCGAGCTAGTTTCGACCCGCTGTGCCTATTGATGTCGGAGGGGGCCGTCCCGGCCCCCTCCGACACCTCCCCGTTCGCGCCAGGCCGCACTACCCGCGATCCCGCCCGTGATCTAGACGGGCGAGCGCTCGTCGGAGGGTTTCAGGAACGTGTAGACGGCGGTGAAGTCCTTGCGGCCGAGGCCGTGCGACGAGGCCAGCCGCAGGACCTGCTGCGCCGCCGGTGAGACCACGACCGGCACCCGCAGCTCGCGCGCCGCGTTCACCGCGAGGCCAAGGTCCTTGGCCATCAGGTCGGTCATGAAACCCGGTGCGTACTCCTGGCTCGAGGCCGAGCGCGCCACCAGCCCCGGCACCGGGTGCATGTGCTCCATGACCCACGTGTGGCCGGACGATTTCGAGATCACGTCGGTGAGAACCTTGGCGTCCACGCCGAACCCCTCGGCGATCCGGAAGGCCTCGCTGACGGCCACGGCCGCCACGCCCGCGATCAGGTTGTTGCAGAGCTTGGCGACCTCGCCGCTGCC
>Ga0066704_10000169_pt1 | contig 19592 bp, 23 predicted proteins | sample GraSoiAngelo_153_FD_66458 | JGI IMG/M metagenome (GOLD analysis project Ga0066704, IMG submission 66458) | Grasslands soil microbial communities from the Angelo Coastal Reserve, California, USA - 14_1009_12_40cm | ecosystem: Environmental > Terrestrial > Soil > Grasslands | place: USA... | reverse complement strand
AGGATTCGTGGCTTGAGGGAGAAAAGTCCGATGCGCTCGCTTTCGTCGACTTCGGGCACCTAGCCGACATCATTGTTGAGAACTGGACATATTTCGAAGATATCATCCCGTCGCAGCATTGGCTTAAACAAAGGATGGACGAGATGGAGAACGTGCGGAACTATATCGCACACAATCGCATGCTCCTTCCCAGTGAATTCCAGCGGATGTACATGTACATCGCAGATTGGAATGCCGTAATCGGGCTATAGGGCCGGGGTGGGCTACTGTGCACCCGTAACTGCCACTATCCCGACACAGTCAAATCAACGCTGGCCCGATATAGCTTTGCTCGTTAGGCTTCATCGCGCAGATCGACAGGAGTGGCAAGAGAAGGATCCGAGCGCGCATCGCCTGAGTGTCAGTGGGTGGATGTGGTTGCAGCACCGATCTACCCGGACCCTGAGGCCACCGGCTGGCCCGGTACCTCGAGGTCCGGCGGCGGCGGCGCGGGGTTCTGGACGCCGGAGAAGAGCGGGTTGGGGGCGAGGTACTGGAGCTCCTCGACGGTCCATTTGCGGCCTAGGCGAGGCCAAGTTGCGTCATGAACTCGCTCTGATCGAAGTAGAGGTGTTCGGAGGTTAACTCTTCGCCGCTGACTTCGTACATAGCCATCCAGCGAACCTTCACCGGCCGGCCGGTCGGTGGCACGTCGCCGTTAGGCGTGCGAAGGATGCCCGTGTGGGTCCCTATGAAGACGCCTTCCGCTGCAGCCGATGAACCCTCCCCGATAGAGCGAATAATCTCAAGACGCCCGTCCGGGAAGGCCTCCCAGTACCCACCCAGGAAGCCGAGGACCTGGTCTCGTCCGCGAAACTGTCCGACTGGGGCTATTACCTCCGCGTCCGGGCTCCATGGTTCGGCTTCGCCGTCCTTGGCGCCAAACGCCTGCACATGACGTTCAATGACGCTCTTCGGGTCAGTCATCTCTGTGCTCCTTCCAGTCGCTGCCTGTAAAACCGTTGGCTCTGATTATCCAGTCGCGGATGCCTGTACCGGCCGACCCGGGATCTCAAGGTTCGGTGGCGGCGGCGCCGGGTTCTGGACGCCGGAGAAGAGAAAGTTCGGGGCGAGGAACTGCAGCTCTTCGACGGTCCACTTGCCGTCTTTCTGGATCTGGCGGACCGGCGTCTCGTCGTGGGCGAGGGAGATTGTGCCGCCGGAGACGTGGAAGATCTTGCCGTTGACGTTCCAGGCGTCGTCGGTGCAGAGCCAGACGGTCATCGGGGCGACGTGCTCGGCGGTCATTTCGGTCGGGCGGTTGGCGGAGCTGGGCTGGGGGCCCATGCCGCGGGCGGCGCGGAGCTGGCGGGTGGTGTCGGGGACCTGGGCGACCATGCGGGTGAAGGCGCCCGGGGCGATGCAGTTGACAGTCACGCCGTAGCGGCCGAGGTCGCGCGCCACGACGCGAGTGAGCCCGGCGATGCCGGCCTTGGCGGCGCCGTAATTGGCCTGGCCGGAGTTGCCGCGCAGGCCGGAGATCGAAGAGAAGTTCACGATGCGGCCGTAGCGCTGCTGTCGCATGAGCTGTGAGGCGGGCTTGATGGTGTTGAAGTGGCCCTTGAGGTGGACGTTGATGACGGCGTCCCACTCGTCTTCGGCCATGTTGAAGATCATGCGGTCGCGCAGGATGCCTGCGACGTTGATGAGGATGTCGATGCGGCCGAAGGCGTCGACGCACTGGCGGACCATGTTCTCGCCGCCCTCAGCCTTCGAGACGTCGTCGTAGTTGGCGACCGCGTTCCCGCCGGCGGCCACGACCTCGTCGCGGACCTGGTCGGCGGGGCCGGCGTCGTGGCCGGTGCCGTCGACGTTGACGCCGGGGTCGTTGACGACGACGTTGGCGCCTTCCTGCGCTAGGAGGAGGGCGACGGCGCGGCCGATGCCGCGGCCGGCGCCGGTGACGACCGCGTTGCGGCCCTTGAGTTTGTCGGTCATTGATGGCTCCTTCTTAGGCGGGCTGAACCCCGGCACTACTTCGGCTAGCGGATCGCATGACCCACCACGCCTCGCCCGCCAGATTCCTTCGCGGAGAGGACGGCTCGGGCCTGCAGGCGTGGTCGTCGCTCAGAATGACACATAACGGATCAGCGCTTGAAAGGATTGTCACTTGGCAGCCGCACGTATCAGCTCTTTCAGGGCTTGTTCGTCGACGGTGTCGTTCTCGTAGAGGTCTATCGAACGGGATGCTTTGGCGTCGAGGCCGGCGTTGAAGAGGCCCCGCGGGTCGTCGAGGGAAGCTCCTTTGAAGAAGTTGATCTTCAGGTGGTCTTTAAAGGCTCCGAGAGCGAGAACGTTGCCCTTGGCAGTCCAGACCGGCGTATCCCATTTCCAGTCTTCCTTCAGGTTGGCGTCGGCCTGGTTGATGAGCTTCCGCAAGGCGGCCATTCTCTCGCCGCGCCAATCGTCGAGGTCGGCGATCTGCTTGTCGATTTGTTCGGAGGGAGTGGGCATGTTAATGGCTGCCGTGTGTTTGGGGCGCATCAAGCCGCGCCCCTACTTCGGCTAACGGGCCGCCTGACCCACCGCTCCCCGCGCCCCAGATTCCTTCGCGGCATGGCTGGACTGTTTGAGGGTGTCGTCTCGCTCAGAATGACAGGGCGGGGCGCTGTCGCGGTTCACAGCGGGACCTCGATGTTGCGTCCGGGCACTTCGAGTTCGTCTGGTGGTGGTGCGGGGTTGCGCGTGCCTTCGAGGAGGTTAGGGACGGCTTTGGAGAGCTCGTCAAGGGACCACATGCCGGGCTTGAAGGCGGTGCGCCAGTGGGTGGGGTGCTGGAGGAGGGCGACGGTGCCGGCGTAGACGAGGAAGGTCTGGCCGTTGACGTTCCAGGCTTCGTCGGTGGCGAGGTAGGCGACCATTGGCGCGATCATGTCGGGGTCGAGCTGCTGGATGCGGCCGGTGTCGGGGTTGCCGTCGCGGCCGGGGATGGTGGCGACGAGGCGAGTCCAGGCGCGGGGGGCGATGGCGTTGCAGGTGACGCCGTAACGCCCGAGATCGCGGGCGACAACGCGGGTGAGGCCGGCGATGGCAGACTTGGCGGCGCCGTAGTTGGCCTGGCCGGCGTTGCCCCAGAGGCCGGACTCCGAGCTGAAGTTGATGATGCGGCCGTAACGCTGCTGTCTCATAAGGACGGACGCGGGCTTGATGGTCGCAAAGTGGCCCTTGAGGTGCACGGCCATGACCTCGTCCCACTCCTGCTCGCTCATGTTGAAGACCATGCGGTCGCGGAGGATGCCGGCGTTGTTGACGAGGATATCGATGCGGCCGAATTTGTCGACTGCGGCCTTGACGATGTTCTCGCCGCCGTCCATGGTGGCGACGGAATCGTAGTTGGCGACTGCTTCGTGGCCCTTCGCTTTGATCTCGGCGACGACCTGGTCGGCGGGGCCATCGTCGTGACCGGAGCCATCAGGGTTGACGCCGGCGTCGTTGACGACGACCTTCGCGCCTTCTTCGGCCATCAAGATGGCGATGCCGCGGCCGATGCCGCGGCCGGCGCCGGTGATGACGGCGACTTTATCGGTGAGGGTGTTCATGGTCTGCCTCCGGCGATTGTGCCCTGCCCACGGTGTCGCTCGGCGCGTGGCTCTCGAGAGTGCTGTGTTAGAGTTGGTGTTCTTCCCACCCGCCCGCCCGGGAGGTTAAGACTGGGGGACACGCCCAGGCCCCCCGGCCTGTCGGCGCCTATTCTCGATGCGCTGCCCGCTTGGCAAGCTGGCACTCGCAAATTGCCAAACAAACTCGAACGCGGGCCAGCGAGCCGCCTGACCCGCCACCCACCGCCCCCGAGATTCCTGCGCGGAGATGGCGGCTCGGAGGTACGGGCGTGGTCGTCGCTCAGAATGACACTACTTCCTACGGCAGGGCCACCGTCGCCGTGCCCGGGGTCGTCTTCTGGCCGCTGGGGTCTTCGGTCCAGATTTCGAGGTCGACGAGGTTCTGGCCGTTCTCGGTGCGCTTGGCAGTGATAATGCCCTTAGCGATTAGGTCCTTGTCGATCATGTCCATGCCGCGATACTGGCAAGCGACGCGCTGGACACGGCCCTTCTCGCCAACCCACTCGTGGAGCATGCGGCCGAGCACGGCGTGCTTGAGTGCGCCATGAGTGATGCGGTCTGGGAGGCCGGTCGCCTGCGCAAAGTCCTTGTCGTAGTGGATCTGGTAATAGTCCCCTGAACCTGCCGCCCACAGCACCAGCCGCTGCGAGTCGCAGTTGAGCGTGACTGTAGGGATCTGGTCGCCTTCTTTGACTGCTTCGAATGTTGGTTGTAGTGCCATGTGCTTACCTCCGCTGAGCGCCGCGGCTCTCAACCGTGCTGCTTGGCGAGACTCTGTGCTTCCCATCCACCCGCCCGGTAGGTAGAAAACTGAGGGACACCCCCAGACCCCCGGCCTGGCGGCGCTGCATTTCTGAAGTCATCGGATCATGAACCGGAACTAATAGCGGATAAAGCCGCCACGCATGATGCAGACGGTCTTGCCGGCCCTGTCCTTGTAAGTGGTCTCCGTGCTGACGACGAGCATCTGGCCGAGGCGGCCTTCGCGCTCGGCGATTTCGCTGATTTTCATCGTGCCGGTGAGGACGTCGCCAGAGCAGACGTTGGCGAAGTACTCGTAGTCGGTGCCGCCGTTCAGGACACGCTTGAGGCTCGTCTGGAAGCCCAGTGATTCCGGCCCGCGTGGGGCCGACTTCCCGGGGATCATCACGGGATGGCCGAGGAAACCGGGGGGAGCAACGATCGCGCGATAGCCTCGGGCTTTTGCGGCGGCCTCGTCGAAAAAGATGGGGTCGGTGTAGCCGACGGCGCGTGCGAACTGGCGGCAGCCGGTGTTGTCGACCTCGTAGGTGACGGAATCGGACTCTTTGCCGATGACGCCTCGCATTTCGTCAGTGATAAGGGACTCTTTCTGTTGGGTCATGGGCGGCTCCTTCTCGGTAACCTTAACGTGTGCGTGAGGGAGCATAGCGCGGGCGGGTGAGGGTGTCAACGAGAAGAGCACCGAATATGGAACAAGGAACAGGGACGAATGGTCGTCTCGGGTGAATAACAGAGACGATCTCCGAAGAAAACTGGCGGTTGCGCGGCGGTCGGCGGAGAGATCTGAAGATCTGTCCGTAGGTCGAGTTTGCGCGACGCCTAATCGTTGGAGCGGCGGCCGAGGAGGTCGGCGGGGCGGGGCTCGTCGACGGCGATCGTTTCAGTGGTCGCAGCGGCGGTTAGGCCGAGGGAGTAGAGGACGAGTACGGGGGAGCGGAGGAGGAGGCCGGCGCCGGCAATTACAAGGAGGCCGGCGATCGTGCCGGGCCGATCGGCGAGGCGTTGAGCCGGTCCGGGCGCCTGGATGGTGGCGCGCGGGTTGCGCCAGGACCAGAAGCCGAGGGCGATGCCGGCGCCGATCACGGGGATGCCGATGAAGCGCAGGGCGCCGATAGGGAGCTTGGGGACGTTCTGGCGGCGCTCGAAGGAGACGAGGGCGGAGGGAACGGTGAGCAGCCAGAGGCGAGGCGAGAGACGGCGGGGGAGGTTCAGGCGGTCGAGCATCGGGAACGGATTATACAGGTGTTAGGTGGTAGGTGTCAGGTGGCAGCACGAGGTATGAAATACAAGTCGAGGTACGAGGTCGGAGGTAAGAGGTGCTGTTTGACGGGACGTGGAGATTCCTCGCCTCCCACCCCGGCGCCGCTCGGCCCCACCCCGCGGGCTCGGAATGACATACTTCGGAGGTCAGACGTCCTAGCGGGTTGGGGTTGGGCGGAGGACGGCGGGTTTGAAGCGCCCGGCTCTTAGTTCGGTGATGAGGTCATCGAGATCCGTGACCTTGCGCTCGAATTCGGTGGCACAGCGGCCGATGTCTTTGCGTTCGTGGGCGTCGCTGGCTGCGGTGGCGGGTAGTTTGAGGCGAGCGGCGAGTTCGGCGGCAAAGGCGTTTTCGCGGTCGGAGCCGCGGCCGTTGTGTGTCTCGATGGCGGTAACGTGCGCAAAAGCGGCGTTGGCGGCGGCGCGCTCGAGGACGTCGGTCCAGTCGCCTTCGTGGCGGAGCTCGAAAGGAAGCTGGCGGCGGTAGGGGTGGGCGGCGATCATGACGGCGCCGGCGGATTCGGCCAAGCGGGCAAGCTCGTGCAAGCGGTGCATGCCATAGACGAAGCGCTCGAGACCAAAGACGACGATGTGTCCGTCCTCCGTGTTTACTTCGATTCCGGGGATGACGAGGAAGTCGTGACGCTTGGAGAGCGCGGCCACTTCGGCGTGATCCCAGAAGAAGTCGTGCTCGGTTAGGCAGACGGCGTCGAGGCTGGAGGCCTTGGCGGCTTCGATGAGTTCATCGGGGGAGAGGAGGCTGTCGTGTGAAAGCGGATGGGTGTGGGTGTGGACGTCGATTAGCACGGGCTAGGAAGTAGGAAGAAGGAAGGTGAGAGATGGATCACGAGCGGAACAGTTCGCGCGGGCGGTTGCGGAGGAGGCGTTCGGCGTCGTCGCAGATTTGGCGGACGACTTGGGCGGCGGGTCGGATCGCGGGGACCGCACCGGCGGACTGGCCGTAGAGGACGGCGCGGTCGCCGGCGGCATCGAAGTTGTTAGCGGCAGCCAGCACCCGGGCTTGGAATTCCTGGCGGCGTTCAATAATCTCTTGGTCTCGACCGTCCCATTCGTCTGTGAATCGGTTACGGCGGCCGCGCTCGGCGATGCCCGGAGGCCAGGGTGCGCCCCAGAGGACGTCGTAGGCGCGAGTATAAATGGTATCCTCACCGTCGCTGTTGATGATCGCCTGTTTATGTTCTTCGGGAATCTCGGCGCATTCGGGAGTGGCGAGGAAGGCAGTGCCTGCCCAAGCTCCGTCGGCGCCTGCGGCTAGGACGGCGGCGAGCGCGCGGCCGGAGGCGATGCCGCCGGCCGCGAGGACGGGGATATCAGGGAAGGCGTCGAGGACGGAGACGAGGAGCGGGAGGAGGTTCATCTCACCGGTGTGGCCGCCGGCTTCGTTACCTTGCGCAACGAGAATGTCCGCGCCGGCGGCCACAGCCTCGCGCGCGTGGCTCATGGACTGCACCTGGCACATGACCTTGGCGCCGGCGGCCTTCGCCTTATCGGCGTAGGGGCCCGGACTGCCGAAGGAGAAGCCGATCACGTTCGGTTTCGCTTCGACGGCGGCGTCGAAGAGCGTGGGGAACATTGGGATGAAGGCGGTGATGAAGCCGACGCCGAAGGGGCGGTCTGTCTGCGAACGAATGTGAGCGATTTCATCGCGCAGCCAGTCAGGCCCTTTCGTTTGGTGGACGCCTCCAAAAGAGCCGAGGGCGCCGGCCTTAGAGACGGCGGCGGCGAGATGGCCTCCGGAGTGCATGGCCATGGGTGCGGACATGAGGGGGTAGTCGAGGGAGAACATCTGGGTGAAGCGGGTGCTGATCATCCCTCGCCCCCGGCCCCTCGCCCACTGCGCGCGAGAGGAGAGGAACGGAGCAGCTCTCGTTCTCTGGCCGGCGCGGTACTAGGTCCCGGGCGGTGTTTTTCAGGGGGGTGTTTCATTGGGACAGATCCTTCGTTCCTCAGGATGACAGCATGGCGGTGGTCGGTGCCTAGCTCATGGTACGTGTGCGTCATCATGAGCGGAAGGGGGCGCAGTGCAAAGGGTTGGTGCGTCAATCGGCGCCCAGAATGAGAGTGCCGGTGCTCGATAGGGTGCCGCCGGTGCCGTTGACGCAGGCGAGTTTGGCATTGGGGACCTGGCGGTCGCCGCATTCGTTGCGGAGCTGGCGGGTTGCCTCGATGAGGAGGAACATGCCGTACATGCCGGGGTGGGTGTAGGAGAGGCCGCCGCCGTTGGTGTTGAGGGGGAAGTCGCCGCCCGGGGCGGTGCGCTGGCCGGAGACGAAGGCGCCGCCCTCGCCGGGCTTGCAGAATCCGAGCGCTTCGAGCGTGACAAGCGCGGTGTAGGTAAAAGAGTCATAGACCTCGACGACGTCGATGTCTTCGTGGCGGACGCCGGCCATCGCGAAGGCGCGTGGGCCCGAGATGGCGGCGGGGGTTGTCGTGAGGTCGGGCATGTTCGTGATCGTCTGGTGGGTCGTCGCTTCGCCTGAGCCGAGGACCCAGACGGGCGGCTTTTTGCAATCTTTTGCGCGCTCGGCGCTGACGACAACGACTGCGCCGCCGGCGTCGGTGACGAGACAGCAGTCGAGAAGGTGGAAGGGGTACGCGATCCAGCGGGAGGAGAGGACATCGTCGATGGTGATTGGATCGCGCATCATCGCCTTCGGGTTGAGCATCGCCCATTTGCGGGTGGCGACCGCGATCTCGGCGAGCTGTTCGTGGGTCGTGCCGTACTGGTACATATGGCGCATGCAGGCCATTGCGTAGTGTGTGGGCGCACCGCCGACGTGGTAGGGCATCTCGAACTGGGCAGACGGGTGCTGGACGTCGAGGGCGGGGCGGGCAGAGCCGCCGCGGCGGCCGCCGGAGGCGCCGCTCTCGCCATGGGTGATGAGCGCGACGTCGATAAGGCCTGTCGCGATGGCAGCGGCGGCGTGCTCGACGTCGATCACGAAGGAAGAACCACCGACGGAGGTGCTGTCCGTATACTTCGGCTGAATGCCGAGGTATTCGGCGATCTGGAGAGTGGGAGACCAGCCGGCTGAGCCTGCGCTGAAGATGCCATCCACCTCGGAGAGAGCGATGCCGGCGTCCTCGAGAGCGTTGCGGGCGGCTTCCGCGTGCAGCTGGAGGGTGGATTTGTGGGGGACGATGCCGATCTCGTCGGACTCGTCGGCGCCGACGATGGCGACCCGCTTGTAGAGGGAGGCTTTGTCGCGATCAGTGGGAGTCATCGCCGGTGGAGCGTGGTGCGCGCGGGTCTGAAGACGCCGCGCCTACATTTATGCTCGTCCTCATACGGGGCGGAATTTAGGGAGGGAGACTTCTTCGGTGACGTCGTCGAAGGTAACCACAACGGGCATGTCGCAGCGGACTTGGGTAGGGTCTGGCTCCACGCCGATGAGGTTGGTGTAGAGTCGGGGGCCTTCCTCGAGCTGGACGAGTGCCGTGACGTAGGGGACCTCGTCTTGCCAGCCCGGGTGCCAGGCACGGTGCTGGATGGCGTAGGTGTAGACACGCCCGCGGCCGCTCGCTTTGCGCCACTCGATATCCCAGCCGAAGCAGGCGGGGCAGAAGTCGCGGGGGTAAAAGTAGAACTTCTGGCAGTTGCGACAAAAGGGAATCCAGAGCTCGTGGTTGCGGCAACCGTCCCAGTAGCGCTTGGACTCGGGGCTTGGCGTCGGAAGGGGCTTGCGATATCCGTCCTGGGCCATGGGTTCCTTAACCTTAACGTTAAGGAGGAGCGAGGAGCAAGGACGCGTGAGGTACGAGGTACGAAGTACGAAGGATGAACCGTATGGCAGGCGTTCGATCCCCCGGGCTCCCCCCGCCTTCTACCCCGCTTCCCTCGGGATGACAGAGAGAAGGCGGGGAGCCCCTGCGGCAGGGCTCCCCGCCAGCGGGAGGGGTGGGGGTTGTAGTCGGGATCAGGCTCCGGCGGCGGTCTGGCCGAACTGGATGATGTTCGCCGGCTGGCGGGTGGGCTGGTCGGCGTAGCGAAAGACGATCTCGGGAAAGTCGACGTCCACGCCCGCCGTGAAGATCAGGGCGAGGAAGAGGCCCATCGTGCGCATCGCGAGCGCGATCTCTCCCGGCATATCGGTCATCGGGTTTCGCTTGTCGATCTCGAGCATGCGGGCGTTGACCTGATCCATAACGCTCCGGTCCTTGTAGACGTCCGGGTTGCTGAACGCTCTGACCATCTCGCCGACCGCGACTGCCCGCTCGAGGTCGTTCTCGTACTTGTAGTTAAAGCCAGCGTCCCTCAGGGTGTCGACGAGAGTTTCGTCATCGTGCCCGAAGATGCTCTTTGCGAGAGCTCGGTAAGCGAGGTGGAACTCAGGGGTGAAGCGCTTCACGAGCCCGAAGTCCAGGATGGCAACGCGGTTGCCGGGAAGGGCGAAGATGTTGCCGGGATGCGGGTCGGCGTGGAAGTGGCCGTGGGTGAGCATCTGTTCCATGTAGACTTCGCCGAGGAGCTGGATGACCTTCTGAAGATCGATGCCCGCCTCGCGGATGCGATCGAAGTCGGTAATCTTGATGCCGTCGATGCGCTCCATGACGAGCACGCGCTTACGCGTCCACTCGTGGACGACCCGCGGGATGATTACGTTCGGGCGATCGGCCAACTGAGCGGCGATCGCCTCCATGTTCTGGGCCTCGTGATGCATGTCGACTTCGAACGGGATGTTCGCAGCGAGCTCGCGGTAGATAGGGTCGAGGGGCGCCGAGTAGAAGCGGGACTCGAGCCAGAGGATGGCTTTGAGGATCCACAGGTCGCTATAGACGAGGCGATCGATCCGGGGATAGACGACTTTGACGGCAACGTCACGGCCGTCCTTTAACCGCGCACGGTAGACCTGCGCGAGCGAAGCGGCGGCGACCGGCTTGTTGTCGAATTCGGCGAAGACTTCGCCGATGCGGGCGCCAAGCTGGCCTTCGATGTGCGGCCGCATGGTCTTCCATGGGCGCGGTGGGACCTGGTCCTGAAGGCGCGAGAGGACCTGGATGTATTCGGCCGGCAGGAGGTCGCCGCGGCTGCCTAGCGTCTGGCCGATTTTTATCATGAGGCCCTGGAGGCGGAGGGTGGCTCGGTAAATGCGGCGGGCGCTCTTCAGATGCTGCCTGCGTAGACGACGTTCATATCGCTCCACTGACATACGCGGCTTGCGCACCTGGAGTGTCTTGTACTCGAGAAGAATGCGGGCAGCGACGCCGCCGGCGTAGCCGAGGCGGACGACGCCTATATCACGCAGCTGTGGAACGGGCATCGGCGGTGGCTCCTACCTTTGCTGGCTGCTGTACGGCAGGCGGGTTGACGACGGTCTCAGGCTCTTGGGCGTACTTCAGCGCGATCTGCGGGATGTTGTTCTCCTGAAGGTCGAGGTTGCTGCCGACTGTCGCGCCGAGACCGAAGAGCAGGAAGAAGACACGCATGGCCAGCGTCATATCGCCGGGCATGTCGACGAGAGGGTTCTTCTTGAAGGCTTCGCCCCAAGCCTCGTTGACAGCCTGTACGATCTCCTTGTCCTTGTAGGTCTCGGGATCGCTCATCGCGCGGAAGAATTCGCCGGAGGCGACGAACGATGCGTCGTCCGCTTCGTTCTTGAGCCGCATGCCCTGCGCTTTGAGGCCGCGGACCAGGCCTTCGTTGTCACCGGTGAACATGGAGCGGGTGGTGAGCTTGAAAGCCTCGCGGAAGTCGTCGGTGATCTTCTTGGTGAGGCCGAAATCGAGGAGGCCGAGACGGTTGCCGGGCAGGCCGAGGAGGTTGCCGGGGTGGGGATCAGCATGGAAGTGGCCGTGGCGCATGATTTGTTCCATATAGACCTCGACGAGGAGCGGAAAGAGCACCTCCGTATCGATGCCGGCAGCGCGGAGGTCGTCGAGGTTGGTGATCTTGATGCCGTCGATGTACTCCATGGTGAGAATGCGTTTGCTCGTATGCTCCTCAACGATGCCCGGAATCACGACATCGTCACGATAAGCGAGAGTGGACGCGATGGCCTTCATGGCTTCGGCTTCGTGGAGCATGTCGACTTCGAGTGGGACGTTGGCGGCGAGCTCCTGGTAGACGGGCTCGAGGGGATAGTTGCTGAAGCGGGACTCGAGCCAGATCATCCCGCGGAGGATACGGAGGTCTGTCCGGACGAGTCGCGGGCTATTGGGATAGACGACTTTGACGGCGACCTGACGGCCGTCTTTTAGTTTCGCCTTATAGACCTGGGCGAGTGAGGCGGCAGCGACCGGCTTGCGGTCGAATTCAGCGAAGACGGACGCGATGGGGCCGCCGAGCTCGCGCTCTATGTGCGGCTTCATCTCGTTCCAGGGATGAGGCGGCACCTTGTCCTGGAGGAGCGAGAGGACGCTGGCGTACTCTTCCGGGAAGACGTCGGGACGGCTGCCGATCGTCTGGCCGATTTTGATCATGAGCCCTTGGAGACGGAGGACAGCGCGATAGATGCGCTGTGCGCTGCGGCGGTGATGATCCCGGAGCCGTCTATCGTACTCCTCCGGGGACATTCCCTTCTTTCGCATCGCAAGGAGTTTGTAGCCGGACAGGATGCGGGCCGCGGTCGTGGCGGCGTGGGTGAAACGGAAGACTCTGTTTTCGCGAAGGCCGGGCAGCATTTTCGCACTCCTTCCCGGGGCTCCGGCGCCCCGTTGAAGTCATTAGGACGATGTTCGGGTGATTAAAACTGTGATCTCCATCACAATTGCCAACACCTAGGTTGGCAATTAGCCTCCTCTACGAGATCGTTCCTCCAGGCGGCGGAGCTGGCCCGCAGTCAGGCGGCGCTCCATCGCGGGGCCGAGGATGTCGTCGAAGACATAGACGAAGAGGAAGTGAATGGCGAGGATGCCGCCCCAGATGGCGGCGACCCATTGAATGAACCAGCCGTCTGGGGTCAGAACGTCGATCGCCAAGATGAGGAGCATCACCGGAATAAAGATGGCAAGGTGCTGGAGGAATCCCATTTGCTGGTGAGCGCGGTGTCTGGCTTCGCGCCGCAGCCGTTCGTCATCAGTGACGGGCTCGGCGTCGCTTTCGCTGTCCCAGGAACAACCTCTCATGTCGGACCTCCTTCTGGTGCTCAATCGAAGACGACTGTTCTGTCCGCGTGTGCGGGCGCTTTCAGCAGTTCGCGCAAAGGGACGCCGATGCCGTAGGTATGTATCTTCGGCGCCGGTTTGACCTTTATGAAGCAGAGGTCGGGCTCATTGAGTACGCCAAATCCGGTTATGGACTTCAGCTTGCCCGCTTTCAGAAGGGCGACAATCTCAGGATCCTCGCGCGATAGACTCGCGGCTGTGCCGGTGAACTGAATCGAAAATGGGGGGCCAACCGGGTACTTCCGAACCGGAATGCAGATTGCCACGTTGGGATTGCGTTGTACGTTCTTAGCTTTCTTAGTGTCACTTCCGGTAGCGAAGTAGAAGGCTCCGTCCACGAACTTGTACATGATGCCTACGGCGTGCGGCTTACCGTCAGGAGTCGCGCTTGCCAGCGTGCAATAAGAGCGCCGCGAGATGATTTTTTTCAGTTGCTCGCGCAGACGAATCGAACTCGCCGACTGCCTGACTGTCGCCGCATCGGTCATATGACGGCCTCTTCGGTGATGGCCTTCTCACCTTGAGATCCGGCGTGGAGGTAGGTATCCGCGCCAGCGAGCGCGCCCGGCATAGCCGCCTTGATGCGGTCTAGGGCTTCCATGGCTGTGCGGACCTCATTGACGCCGTCGTAACCGTGCTGTTCGTTTTCGAAGATGGAATCGTCGGCGGCTTTGATCTTCTGGATAGCTTCTTCAGTCCAGTCAAGTTCGGCCTTGTGGACCTTGAGGCCGCAGTCGATCGTGAGCTGCCAGAAGAGAGCTTCGTGCTGGAGGCCGATCGACTCGACGAATTTGTCGACGAACTGATGCGCGTACTGGAGATAGGTGAGGGCCGTCCGCGTCTCGTCGGCGCAATTCTGGAGGACGGAAATCAGCTCCGGTTTTGGCAGTGACGAGCCGAAGAAGACCTTGATGAGGATCGGCTCTCTAACCTGCTCATGCTGGGCCGGCGTCGCCAGCCAGTCGAGGAGCTCGCGGCGGCCGGTATCAGTGATGGAGTAGACCTTGCGGTTGGGGCGGTCCTCCTGGACCTCGACCTTCATTTCGACGAGGCCTTCGCCCTCCAGTTGCTTGAGTGCGGGGTAGATCTGACTGAGCTCGGCGTTCCAGAAATGAGCCACGGAGGTGTCGAAGAACTTCTTGAGCTCGTAGCCGGTCATTGGCCCGTAGTTGATGAAGCCGAGGAGCGCGTGCTTCAGCGACATGAGATGACGCTCCTACGGCAAAGCATTTGATGGCGAGTCCGGTTCATTTACCCCTCCTTGTTCCGGCTAGCCGCGGCCGGCCGGGTTTGGGTGACTTGCGACCACAGAGCCGACGGCGCGACCGTCGAGGTGAAGCGCGAGGTGCGCGAGGAGATTGGCGAGGACCGTGCGTACACCTGACGGGCGCGTACCGCGCATCCGCGCGCTTGCAGTCAGGGCGGCGATCTCGCGGTGGCGTTCGGCCAGCTGTGCTTCCCAGAGCAGCGGGCTTGAGTTCAAGTCCAACATTGGAACACCTCTTCTCTACTCAAGCAACTGGATATATCAACCCTTATATATTCGGAGCCAAATAGCTGTCAAGGGCTTTGAGGGCGAGTTTGTGTGATTTCGGTCACACTCAGACCCAGTTCGTGCTTGGTTGTTGCTATAGAGACCCTGTGCTATACTCCGGCGCGACTGGCTAGGGATAATTTTCACAAAGTCTGCGCCCATGTTGCCTGAATGGGGTCAAGTCGGCTTTTTGCTCCTGATTGCGCTCATCTTCCCTGTCGGCGGAATCGGAACTTCCTGGCTGTTTGGAAGGCTGGGGGTGCGCCCCGAGCGGCCGGACCCAATTAAGGAAGAGACGTACGAATGCGGTGTAGAGACCGAGGGTACGGCCTGGGTACAGTTCAACTTCCGCTACTACTACTTCGCGCTGCTGTTCGTCGTTTTTGACGTCGAGGCGGTGTTCCTCTATCCCTGGGCGGTCTCCTTCGAACGGGTGGCAGTCACCGGCTTCATTGAAGTCCTAACGTTCGTGCTTATCCTCCTGATCGGGCTCCTCTACGCCTGGCGCAAGGATGCTCTCGAATGGACTTAGCGTGACCAAGATCATCACAGGTCTCGATATAGCGCACCGCATCGAGCAGATGTTTCCGGCTGCCGTTGAGGACGCGCTTCCCGAAGCAGCGACGGTGACTCCGGCACAGCTGCTGGACGCCTGCTCTTTTCTGAGGGACGACCCGGAACTAAAGTTCGAGTTCCTGAGCTCGCTGACGGCCGTGGACCGGCTCGAATACTTCGAGGTTGTGTACCACCTTACGTCCATCCGGCTCAACCAAATGACGGCGATCAAGGTGAAGACGACTGGCCGCGAGAACCCGCGAGTGCCGTCGGTGACGCCGATCTGGCCGGGAGCAAATCTGCAGGAACGCGAGGCGTATGACCTGATGGGGATCGTGTTCGTCGGTCACCCGGACCTGCGCCGGGTGTTCCTGTGGGATGGGTTCGATGGCTGGCCGCTACGCAAGGACTATCTCATCGGACCGGGCGGACGCTTTCCCGGGCTCGAGCGGTTCCCCGGCGAGTCTCCGGAGCCTCTCGGCGGCAGGGGCTAGCATTGACGGTCCGAGCGGAGCCGTTCGTCGTCAATCTCGGGCCACAGCACCCTAGCACGCACGGGGTCTTTCGGCTGCGCCTGACGCTCGACGGCGAGAGGATCATCGACGCGGACATGGTGATGGGGTACCTGCACCGCTCGATGGAAAAGCTGGCCGAGGAGCGAACATACACGCAAAACATCCCGTTCACGGATCGGACGGACTATCTCGCCGCGATGACGGGCAACCTGGCGTATGTCATTGCCGTCGAGCAGCTGTGCGGCATCGAGCCGCCGGAGCGTGCGCAGTGGCTGAGGACTATCATGTGCGAGTTGCAACGCATCGCGAGCCACTGCATGGCGGTTGGCATTTTCGCGAATGACTGCGGGGCCTGGCAGACGCCGGTGATGCACATGCTGCGGGACCGCGAGAAGGTCTTGGACCTGTTCGAGATGGCGTGCGGAGCAAGGCTGACGCTGAACTACATGCGGATCGGAGGTGTGTCCAGGGACGTGCCCCCCGAGTTCATGCCGGCCGCTCGGAAGCTGATCAAAGAGCTACCGAAGAAGCTTAACGAATACGAGGACCTCCTGCTGGAGAACGAGATCATCGTCGAGCGTTCCAGGGGGATTGGGGTCCTCACTCCAGAGCAGGCGATGGCCAACTCGGTAAGCGGGCCGATGCTGCGGGCGAGTGGTGTGGCGTGGGACATCAGGAAGGCGGACCCTTATGCCGCGTACGACAAGGTGGACTTCGACATCGCAGTTGGGGTCCACGGCGACGTTTACGACCGGTTCGTGGTGCGGCTGGCCGAGATGCGCCAGAGCGTCAAGATCCTCGAACAGACACTCGACCTAATACCGGACGGGCCGGTACACGCGCAGCTGCCGACAGCGACGGTGCAACCGATCGACCAGCCGGTGGCGCCGCTTGCGATCCGGCCGCCTGTTGGCGAAGCGTACGGGCGGATCGAATCGCCCCGCGGCGAGCTGGGCTTCTACCTAGTGAGTGACGGAAGCCCAGCCCCGTTCCGGTTTCACATTCGGTCGCCTTCGTACATCAACCTGACGCCGCTGAAGCTGATGAGCGTCGGCGGGACCGTCGCCGACGCCATCGTGATTCTGGGAAGCGTGGACATTATCGTCGGCGAGGTGGACAGGTGAGCGGAAAGGAGAATTGGGGGAACGGGGGCGCGCTTCGGCTTCGATGGACTCAGCCCGGGCTGGCGTTGGGTCGATGCTTCGATGAACTCAGCACGAACGGGGTGTAGATGATTCGGCTGGCCGAGTGGTACGACTTTCGCGACCTCGGCAATACCGTGGGTTCGCTATTGGACCAGATCCGGGACTGGGGAGCGCCGGACTGGGTGCCGTACGTCGTCTCGGGTTTGATAGGGGTTGTGGCGATCCTGCTCTGGACGGTGCTCAGTGTGCTCGCGTTCATCTGGATCGAGCGGCGGGTGGTGGGGCTGATGCAGAACAGGATCGGACCCAACCGTGTTGGGCCCAACGGGCTGCTGCAGCCTGTCGCCGACGCGCTGAAGCTCCTGTTCAAGGAGCCGATCACGACGCGCGAGGCCGACCGAATACTGTTCTGGCTGGCGCCGATCGTGGTGTTCGTGCCGACAATAGTCGTCTTTGCGGTGATCCCGTTCGGCGAGCGAATGGTGCTGGCCGATCTGAACGTCGGCGTGCTGTTTCTCATCGCGGTCGGCTCGCTGAACACGATCGCGATATTTATGGCGGGTTGGTCGTCGAACAACAAGTATGCGCTCATCGGGGCAATGAGGACGATAGCGATGCTGATCAGCTACGAGCTGATCCAGGTGCTGGTGCTCCTCGCGGCGGTGCTCTTCGTCGGCAGCATGAGGCTGGGGGACATCGTCGCCTGGCAGGCGGGTTACGGCGTTTGGCTGCTGTTCCTACAGCCTCTCGGTTTGCTGGGATACATCGTATCGGGAGCAGTGGAAATGAACCGCTCGCCGACAGACATCGCCGAGGCGGAATCGGAGATCGTGGCTGGGTATCACACCGAGTATGGGGGCATCAAGTTCGGCTTTTTCTACCAGGCGGAGTACCTGGCGGGGTTCGCTATCGCGGCGGTGATCGTGACGTTGTACATGGGCGGGTGGACGTTATGGGGGGTGGAGGACTGGGTGCCGGGCTGGCTGATTTTCCTGGCGAAGTTGTACGGAGTCTTCTTCATCTATATCTGGTCGCGCGGAACTCTGCCGCGCTTGCGGATTGATCAGCTGATGGCATTCGCCTGGAAATTTCTCCTCCCCCTATCGCTGGTGAATGTAATAATCATCGGCGGCGAGAAGCTGCTGTGGCAGGAGGCCGAGCTTTCTTCCGGAGAGGCGCTACCGCTGTTTGCGGTGGTCAATTGGGCGGTCGCGGTTGTGCTGATCGTCGGTTGGGCCTGGGTTCTGGGGCACCAGCGCCCTGAACGAGTGGCGCACCGGGCGGTACTTACCCAAGAGGTCGGCGCGATTCACTTCGGAGAGCCGGCGCCGACCGTCTGATGGACGATACAGGAACGGTCGTCGCGTTCTACATGCTATCGGCGTTGACGATTGTGTCGGCCCTGGGCGTAGTCGTTGTGCGGAACCTGATTCATGCGGTGGTGTTCCTGATCCTGAGTTTCGTGGGGGTAGCCGGGCTCTACATAACGCTATCGGCAGATTTCGTCGCGGTCACGCAGGTCCTGATATACGCGGGTGCCGTCTCAGTGCTTATCCTGTTCGCGATTGTGCTGACGCCGACCGGAGACCGGGGTAACCAGGAGACGTTCTTGCGGCTGCCTGCGTTGCTGCTCGCTCTGCTTGTGGCGTTCACGTTGGGATACGTGGCGATCGATACCGACTGGGCGATCTCCGACCGAGAGGGGTTCCAGCAGACGGCTTCAACGATCGGGGAGGCGTTACTCGACAAGTACGTGCTGCCGTTCGAGATCGCCTCGGTACTGCTCCTCGTCGCGATGATGGGGGCGATCGTGCTTGTGCGGCCCGACAGCGCGATGGAGGGCGAATAGTGTCGGTCAACCTCGAGCATTACCTGATTGTGGGCGCGGTCCTGTTCTCGGTCGGGCTTTACCTCGCTTTGGCGAAGCGGAACTTCGTCGCTGTGTTGATGGGCATCGAGCTGATGTTCAATGCGGTGAACCTGACGTTTGTGGCGTTTTCGCGGTTCGTTCGGTCGCCGAACCCGCTCGACGGGCACGTATTCGTGGTGTTTGTGATAACGGTCGCGGCGGCGGAGGCGGCGACCGCGCTGGCGCTGGCCGTGCTCCTCTATCGTGTACGGGACACGATCAATGTCGACCGGATCGACTTGCTGAAATGGTAGGGACAGGGAACATGGAACACAGAGCCTGTTGCTCGCTGTTCTTGCTTGCTTGTTCTCATGGGGCGGAGGACTAGGGCCTGTGTGGGCGAAGCTGATGGACACGAAGAACGCATATACGGCGGAGATGTGGAAGGAGTTGCTGAACGGCGAGGCGCTTTCTGTTCGGGTGATCCCCGCGTCTGGATGGGCGAAGGCGTCGGAGCTTGAACCGCACGCGATCTATGTGCCGTGGGGGAAGCTGCATGTGGCGCAGGAGATCTTGAGGAAGATTTGAACGCGTCGCGCCGCCCCCTGTGTCCCTCGCGGCGCTATGCTCCTCATCCTTGGTGGCGGGGCCTGCTTCATCCCACCCACCCGCCCGGGAGAACAAACTGGGGGACACCCCCAGACCCCCGGCCTGCCGGCGGTTATGGGCGAGACGAGGGGGCGCGAAGCTGGTCCTGAGTACGATTCCGGAGGGGTTTGTTTGGGCGATCATGTTGCTGCCGCTCGGCTCGTTTGGGGTCATTACGCTCGTTTCCTTTCTGGGGCTGACGCGGGACGGTAGTTGGAGTCCTCGGTATAGCGGCTACCTGACGATCGCGGCGATCTTTGTTGCGTTCGCACTTTCACTATGGGCGCTCGACGGCGCGATCGACGCCGATGGGGCTCGCGTCGGGTTCGACGGGCACAAGTGGGTGGTGGTGGGTGAGCTGGATGTGCACATCGGCATCACGCTCGATGGGCTGTCGGCGATCATGCTTGTTGTCGTGACGAGCGTTTCGCTGCTCGTACAAGTGTACTCGCAGGAGTATATGCGAGGAGATGGAGGGTACAACCGGTACTACGCCTTCATGTCGTTGTTCACGGCGTCGATGCTGGGGCTGGTGCTGGCATCGAACATCGTCCAGCTGTTCGTGTTCTGGGAGCTGGTGGGGCTGTGCTCCTACCTGCT
>Ga0066704_10000164_pt1 | contig 19693 bp, 14 predicted proteins | sample GraSoiAngelo_153_FD_66458 | JGI IMG/M metagenome (GOLD analysis project Ga0066704, IMG submission 66458) | Grasslands soil microbial communities from the Angelo Coastal Reserve, California, USA - 14_1009_12_40cm | ecosystem: Environmental > Terrestrial > Soil > Grasslands | place: USA... | reverse complement strand
GCATTCGCCGCTTCCCGTTCGATCATCTCTATGAACCGAAAGCGCATGTTGGCCGGCGCAACGAGGAGCTTGCGATAGAGTCGCTGCCGCGAAAATCCAGTCAGGGCATTGAATAGATCGGTGAGGTCCGCACCGATGGAAGGACTGCTGGTGAAAAGCCCAATATCCGTGTAGACACGCGCCGTCTTCGAGTTGTAGTTGCCGGTACTGATGTGCGCGTAGCGTTTGATGCCGTCGGCCTCGCGCCGCACGACCAGCGTCGTTTTGGCGTGCGTTTTAACGGCCGGCAAACCATATGCGACGTGCACTCCGTAGTCTTCGAGTGTACGCGCCCATGTGATGTTGTTCGACTCGGCGGAGCGGGCCTGCAGCTCGATCAGCACTGCGACTTGCTTTCCACGCTGTGCAGCTTCAGTGAGCGCTCTGACGACGCCCGTGTCGCCCGACGTTCGGTACAGCGTCATCTTGATCGCCAGCACGTTCTCGTCAGTGGCGGCGCTGATCAGAAACTGCTCGACGGATGCGTTGAATGAGTCGAACGGGTGATGCACGAGCAGGTCCTTCTCTTTCAACACATCGAAAATGCTGCGCGTGGTATCCTTCAGCTCGGGGGGCGTTACCGGCACGAAGGGCGGATCGCGCAGCTCAGCGACTTCCAGTGACGCCAGGGCCATCAGGTCGCCGAGGTCGAGGAGCGGCCCCGTCTCGACCAGCTCGGGATCGGCGAACGCGCGTATTTCCGCCGGCTGGTCCTCGCGCAGCTCCTCCATCAGCAGCTCGCGCAGCGACTCCGGCATCCCGCTCTCTACCTCGATGCGGACGACTTCGGCGAACCGCCTCTGAAAGACCTGCTCTTCGATCAACTGCAGCAGATTGTCGTCGTCTTCGGAGTGGGTGAGCTCGAGGTCTGAGTACCTGGTGACGCGGAATGTATTGAAGCCTTGAATGTCCATTCCCGGAAACAGCGCACCGAGGTTCGCTCCGATTACCTGCTCGAGTGGAATGAAGGCGTTGCCCCTGCCAAAGGGGATCCAACGCGGAAGACTCTTCGGAACTTTCACTCTCGCGAATCTCACCGCCTTCGTGGCAGGGTCGTGGATCTGGACGGCGAGTGAGAGCGAGAGATTCGAGATGTAGGGGAAAGGATGCCCTGGATCCACCGCCAGCGGCGTCAGCACGGGAAAGACCTGCGCCTCGAAGAATTCATCGACCGTCTGCCATTCGGTCGACGTCAGGTCGTCGATGCTGACCAGTTTAACACCGTGCTTGCCGAGCGCGGGCAGCAGAGTGTCGTAAAGCAACATCCGCTGCGTCCGCATCAGCTCGTTGACTCGGGCGCTGATCGCGGCCAGCGTCTCCACGGGTGACATTCCATCGGGAGAGACGACGTGCACGCCCGCGGCGACCTGTCGGCGCAGGCCCGCCACCCGCACCATGTAGAACTCGTCGAGATTGGTGTTGAAGATCGAGAGGAACTTGAGCCGCTCGAGCAGCGGATTTCTGTCGTCGATCGCCTCGTGCAACACCCTTGTGTTGAACTCGAGCCAACTCAGCTCGCGATTCAGAAAAAGACCTGGATCTGACATTCTTTGGGAACTCTTCGGTAAGGTGCTATACGCCCGATGTGCGCCGAACCACTAAGCTGCGGTTCTCGAAGAATTTCACCAGTAGGACTCCTGTAACAAATCCGCCCAAGTGCGCCCACACCGCTACTCCACCAGTTAGATCGGCGCCGTTCTTCATTTCTGGTAGCGCTGCAACCAACTGCCAGAAGAACCACCATATCAACACCAGCCACGCCGGAATCGGAATCACCTTGAAAAAGATGATGAAGAAGAAAAGCATCCTCACTCGCACCCTCGGATAAAGCACGAGATAAGCGCCGAGGATTCCTGAAATGGCTCCCGACGCGCCAACAGTCGGCAGTGGAGACGCCGGTTGAGCGATGATGTGCGCCGCGGCCGCCGCCAGCCCGCATACGAGATAGAACACGAGAAAGCGGAAGTGTCCGAGGCTGTCTTCGATGTTGTTTCCGAACACCCAGAAGAAGAGCGCGTTGCCGAGGATGTGCCCCCAACCGCCGTGGAGGAACATCGAGATGAGCGGAGTGAGAATATTGATCGGATCGTTGTCGACGGCGCACGACATTCCCCGCCCTAGCGGCACGGCTTCCCCGATCGGCGCCATGTGCGTGATCTCGCCGGGGACCATACCGAGGTTGCAGACACTGGCGGCCAGCGCCTGCTGATCGAATCCGGCACCCTGGACGAAAATCCAGACCAGAAGCATCGCGCTCAGGATGGCATAGGTCATCCACGGCGTGCGCACAGTCGGGAGTTCGTCGCTTAGTGGGATCATTGTTGCAGCTGATTTGGTTCGGTCAAAGGGACTCGGTTGGCAGACGATCCGGACAATAGCCCCTCACAGTACGCCGATATGGCAGAAAAACGCGGCCCTGCACTTGCCTCTGGATGCCCGCTGGCGCGGTTAGGCGCCGGACACCAACTCAGGAATGCAGGAGCCACCCGGCTCCGCGCCAGGAGAATCAAGAATGGCAGATAAAGTAATCGGAATCGATCTGGGTACCACCAACTCGGTCGTGGCAGTGATGGAGGGGGGCGATCCGGTCGTCATCCCCAACGCCGAAGGTGGTCGGACCACGCCCTCGGTCGTCGGCTTCACCAAGGACGGCGAGCGGCTCGTTGGTCAGATCGCAAAAAGACAGGCAGTAACAAACCCGCAGAACACAGTCTTCTCGATCAAACGCTTCATGGGACGCAAGATGTCCGAAGTGCCTGACGAGATTAAGCGCGTCCCTTACAAAGTCGTGGCGGGACCCAACGACGTCGCGATGGTCGAAGTCCAGGGCAAGCGCTATTCGCCGCCAGAGATCTCGGCGATGATCCTTCAGAAGATGAAACAGACCGCTGAGGACTACCTCGGCTATAAGGTCGAGAAGGCGGTGATCACCGTCCCTGCGTACTTCAATGACTCGCAACGGCAGGCGACCAAGGACGCCGGCAAAATCGCCGGTCTCGATGTGCTGCGCATCATCAACGAGCCCACCGCTGCGGCCCTCGCGTACGGCCTCGACAAGAAGAAGGATGAGAAGGTTGCCGTGTTCGACCTTGGCGGCGGCACCTACGACATTTCGGTTCTCGAGCTGTACGACGTGGAAGGCTCGCGCCAGTTCGAGGTGAAGTCGACCAATGGCGACACCCACCTAGGCGGTGACGATTTCGACCAGCGCGTCATCGACTGGCTCGTGACGGAATTCAAGCGCGACCAGGCTATCGATCTCTCCAAGGATCCGATGGCGCTTCAGCGCCTCAAGGAAGCGGGCGAGAAGGCGAAGATGGAATTGTCCACCACGCAGACTACGGACATCAACCTTCCGTTCATCACCGCCGATCAGAGCGGGCCCAAGCATCTCAACTATTCGCTCACCAGAGCAAAGTTCGAGCAGCTCGTCGACGACCTGATTCAGCGCACCATCCCACCGATGGAGCAGGCGCTCAAGGACGCGGGGATCAAGCCCAACGAGATCGACGAAGTTCTACTCGTCGGTGGCTCGACTCGTATTCCGAAGATACAGGACATCGTCAGGAAGTTCTTCAGCAAGGAGCCCAACAAGGGCGTGAACCCCGACGAAGTGGTGGCGATCGGTGCTGCGGTTCAGGGCGCGGTTCTAACCGGAGAGCAGAAGGACGTTCTCCTGCTCGACGTCACACCGCTGTCGCTCGGAATCGAGACGCTGGGTGGAGTCACCACTGTACTCATCCCGCGCAACACGACGATCCCGACCAAGAAGAGCGAGACCTTCTCGACGGCTGATGACAATCAGACGACAGTGGAGATCCACGTTCTTCAGGGTGAGCGCGAGCTGGCGACGTACAACAAGACGATCGGCAAGTTCCAGCTTACCGGCATTCCGCCGGCACCGCGTGGACTGCCGCAGATCGAGGTGACGTTCGATATCGACGCCAACGGAATCCTGCACGTGACCGCGAAAGACAAGGCCACGGGCAAGGAGCAGAAGATTCGCATCGAGGCCTCGAGCGGACTCTCCGACGCCGAGATCGATCGCATGGTCAAGGACGCGGAGAAGAACGCGGCCGAGGACAAGAAGGCGCGCGAGGCGATCGATGCACGCAACCGTCTCGACTCGATGACTTACGAGGTCGAGAAGAACGTGAAGGAGTGGGGTGACAAGGTCTCAGCCGACACGAAGGCAAAGATCGACTCCGCGATCGAGCGTGCACGCAAGGCGCTCCGCGGCGACGACATGAACGAAATCCGCGCGGCCCAGGAGGAGCTGACGAAGGTGTTCAGCGAGGCGGGCCAGGCGTTCTACCAGCAGCAGGCACAAGCGGGTGCGCAGCCAGAAACTGGCCAGCCCGCTGGATCGAAGCCCGGCGGAGAAGCCGGTGCGGCAAAGCCCGATGATGTCGTCGAGGCTGATTACGAGATAGTAGACGACAAGAAATAACGCACAACGAAAGAAAAAAGGCCCTACTGAAGTACCAGTAGGGCCTTTTCTTTAAACTCCCCTTAGGGAGCGTTTACCGGCGGAGGAGTGCTGTCCGCGGGAATGCTGTCAAGCGGAAGAGCTTCTATCGGCAGACTGTCGGGTTTGGACGGGAGGCCTTCTACTTGAGGATCGCCACTGTCATCACATTCCTCGACGCACGTCCACACCCCCGAGATCAGTATGTAGCGCGAGAATGAGCCACGGACCGGTGTGGTCGGCGCGATCTTCTTCTCCTGCGGGCTGGTGGAACCGGTGTAGTCGCCGCAAGCAAGACAGGCAACGGCGCTCACAGCCGCGAGGTACCGGAACCAACGGCTACCCGACATCGTGAACCGCCTCGGAAAGAGACCTGAGACTTCGGGGAAAGACCTTAGATCGCGAGCCCCGCGAAAGCATACGCCGTGCCCGCGCGAATTTGGTTTGCTGTAGACACTTACGTTACAGGGGTCACCACCCGGCGCACCTTATCCGCAACACTTTGATGCATTAGCGTTGCGGAGACGCACCACCTCATCGCGGTTGCAACTGGCATAGCAGGGGTCTATCTACTGCCGGCGACGACCGTCCATTCCGCGAGATCGGCCCACCACGCGTCGGGGCGAATTCCGACCGGGCGAATGCGTTTCGAGGCGCCCTCGACGTTCCGCGGCTCGTAAATCCACATCGCCGGCGCGTCGTCGATCAGAGTCCTGTACGCTCGGCGGTAGAGACTGGCGCTGCGGGAAGGATTCATTTCCCTGACCGCGCTGTCGATCACCGCATCGAATGCGGGGCTCTGATATGACGTCTCGTTGTAGCCGCCCTTCTTGATCTCGGAGCTCGCCCATTCCTCGTGCACCGAGGACGGCGTCGGCTCTATGTGCCAGGCGTTTAGCAATGCATCGAACTTGCGATCTTCCATCCGCCCACCGAATGTGTTCAGCTCGATTGCATCGAGGCGGACGTTGACACCCACCCTTCGCCACTGCTCCTGGAGCAGCACTGCTATCTTCATGCGAGTCGCACTCGAGGTCGGGACCATCAATGCGAATGCGAGTGGGGTTTTCCCGCGGACGCGGAATCCATCAGCGCCTCGCTTCCAGCCGAGCGACTCGAGCGTGCGGGCTGCCGCCACCGGGTCATAGGGGATGCCGAGGGTCGTATCAGAAGTCGCCATAATCCGTGTCGCCGGTCCGTGAGAGACGAACCCGAGGGTGTCGAACACACTGCGCACGATGGCTGATTTGTCGACTGCCATCACGAGGGCACGCCGCGTTTCGCGATCGCCGAAGACCGGATTCGAACCCGTGTTCGCAGCGTTCCGCAAGTTGAACGCAACGTAGCCGTAATCGAGACTGCCCGGTGAAACGATGACGTTCAAGCCCTTCGCTTTCACTTGCGGAATCAGCTCTGGTCGGACGACGTCTAGAAAATCCGCGGTGCCGTTCAGAAAGCGAAGTGAGGCCGCGGTGTAATCGGAGGCGATTAGCCAGATCGCTCGATCAGCTTTCGGCCTGCCTCGATAGTTGACGGTGTCGGCCTGGAGAACGATTCTCGCGCCCCGTTGCCATTCCGTGAACCTGAATCGCCCGCTGCCAATGGGAGCCCGCGCAAAGGCACTTTCGTGGAGCGACGCGGGAGCGATTTTAGCTAATAAATGCTCGGGAAGAATTACGACCGGTGACGCCACTTTATAGAATGAGTCCGGCGTGCGTTGGTGAAACCAGACGACCGCGGTCAGTGAATCCGGAACCGTAACGGAATCGACGTTGTCGAGATTCGCCGCGGCGGGCGACGCCAAAGTCGTGTCTTTGAGCAGGCGAAACGTAAAGCGCACGTCGTTTCCGCCTACCGGAGCTCCGTCGTGCCACTTAGCGGTCGGATTGATATGGAACGCGACGTACGACGAATCCGGAGCCCACCGCCAGCGATCGGCGAGTCGGGGACTGAATCCGGCGTCGCCGACCGTGTTGAGTGCCGCTCCAATGTCCGCCAGGTTGTCGAAAATCTGGTCGCCGACCTGCTTGCCAATGATCGTAATCGTCAACGGCGGGAAAAGAACGTCGGCGTCAGCAGCCGAAGACATAACGATGGCCCCGCCCACACGTCTATCGCTCGAACACGCGCTGAGAAGGAAAATCATCGAGAGCGTGATCGAGTAAATCCGCCTTCGCGGCGTCATCCAGTATTTCCCATCGAAAAAGCCGCGAGGCCTTGCGGCGTGTGGTGGACCGAAACGTTGGCACCTGCTGCCCAATCGAGAAATGTGTCCAGCAGCTGCGGATCAAACTGGCCCGTGGACGAACGCATCACCTGCGCTGCCCGGGTGTGCGACAAACTATCGCGATACGAGCGCGCCGTCGTCAGCGCATCGTAAACATCGGCAACGCACAGAACGCGCGCGGCGAAGGGAATCTCTTCGCCGGCGAGGCCGTCAGGATACCCCTGTCCGTCCCAGCGCTCGTGGTGGTTGCGAATGATGGCGCGCACGTCACCGGGGAAGTCGATGTCCGCCACCAGCTCCAACCCCGCCTCGGGGTGGCGTTTCATTATCGCCCACTCTTCCTCGGAGAGATTTCCGGCTTTGTTCAGGACCTCGGTTGGCACGATGATCTTGCCGATGTCGTGCAGCAGCGCGCCGAGCCTGAACCAGAAGAGTGACTTCGAATCCATGCCCGTGCTGTCGGCGAGAACGCAGGCAAAGAACGCAACTCGCTGGCAGTGCCCCTGGGTGTAGTGGTCCTTGCTCTCGATGGAATCGCCCCAGTGGTGTGCCATCTCCAGGAAGCGTGCTTCGAGGGCAGCATTGCGCCGCTCGACTTGTGCCACGCGGTGTTGTGCCTTGAGACGCGAATAGAGCGCGTGTGATTGATTTAGGTTCGCCAGCATGTCGCGGTGGCGTTTTTGCGTCCAGTACAGCTCTGCGAGCTGCTCCGTCACATCCGCCTTGAGTAGCAGGTCCTCGGCTTCGTTGGCGCACTCGCAGGCGCGCCCCAGGTACTCGGCGGCCCGCATGTAATCGCCGCGCTCTCTGGCGATGACGCCGACGTGTCGGAAAACTTCGCCGCGCCAGGAGGGAGCGATGTCACCGGTTAACGCGAGAAGCGGCTCGACACGCATCTCGGCTTCCTCAAATCGCTCGGTCGCGATGCACAACTGCACCTGATTGAGCGCGACGTTGAGCTTGTTGGTGCGATCCTGCTCTTCGCCGAAAGCCTGCTCGGCCTCGGCATAAGCTGCGGCAGCTCGATCGAGCTCGCCCAGATCGCTGTAGGCAAGACCAATGTTGTTGAGGACCTGCGCCGCCTGATCCTTCATGCCCAGAGTTCTGTAACCGTCGAGACTGAGATGGAATGCCTCGAGTGCGCGGCGAACGTCGCCGCGAATGCTGGCAACAGTGCCCAGGTTCTGGTCGATCATTGCCAGCGCTTCAGCGTCCCGGATCGACTGCGCCGTGACCCGGGCCTCAGTGTACATCGACTCGGCGAGATCGAGATCTCCGCCGGTTTGATGAACAATGGCAACGACGTTAAGGGCCTGGGCGATTGCTGATGGAGAGCCAGCCTGTGTCGCGGCGGCTACCGCTGCTTCGAGGACATCCATCGCAGCGCCGCGATTCCCTTGTTCCAGGTACACTCGACCAAGCCAGCGCAGCGCCGAGAGGCGATCCTCGTCGCCGGCAAAGGGGTTCCTTACCAATCCCTCATAGCGCGCGGCTGCATCCCCCCAGCGACCCTCCCGCTCAGCCAGCTTTGCGTCGTCTATGAGTGCTCTTGTTGCCTGGAATTCCACCTCGTTGGTGCGAGAAGTGGAATTCTGCCTCATGACGATGCCAGGATGGTGCGCCGGACCGAGCCTTCGTCGCGGAGTTTTCTTGTCAGCGTCGGACGGGAGATGCCAAGTATTCGAGCTGCGGCGCTGAGGTTGCCGCCGGTCAGCCCGATGGTGGTCTGGATGGCCTCGTCAACGATCGCCTGCAGCGATTTCCCCTCTGCCGGAATGCGGATCACACCGCCGGCGGGACTTTCGACTAGTGGAATGTACGAGCGCCGCTGCAGGGAAAGGTGATGCGGCTGGATGACATCACCTGTGCACACGACGACGGCGCGCTCGATAACGTTCTTGAGCTCGCGGATGTTGCCGGGCCAGCGGTGTCTTTCAAGCGCGCTAATCGAATCCTGACCCAAGTGCAGATTCTCCCTGCCCTCGCTTTCCGCGTGCCGCTTGACGAAGTAGTTGGCGAGGATAGGAATGTCCCCCTCGCGCTCGCGAAGCGCTGGAAGCTCGAGCCGTGCGACGTTCAGTCGATAGAAGAGATCGGCGCGGAAACGATTATCCGTCACCGCCGTCTCCAGGGACGAGTTTGTCCCCGCAACGATCCGGGCGTCAAGAGCGCGTTCTTCAGATCCTCCCAACCGCCGGAAACGTCTGTCTTCTACGACGCGTAGGAGCTTCGCCTGGAGCTTCAGGGGAAGCTCAGCAACCTCGTCGAGGAACACGGTCCCGGATCCGGCGACCTCGAACAGACCGCGCTTCAACGCGCGCGCGTCGGTGAAGGCACCCGGCTCGTGACCGAAGAGCTCGCTCTCCAGAAGGGTTTCGGGGATTGCGGCGCAATTGATTGCCACGAAGGGTTCTGCGGCACGAGTGCTGGCGGCGTGGATTCCGCGCGCAAAAAGCTCCTTGCCGGTGCCGGTCTCACCAACAAGCAAAACGGTGACGCTACGGCTCGCGGCCACTTGAGTCGCTAGTGCGATGACCTCGCGGATGGCTGCGCTCTCGCCGATGACGTGAGCGTCCCAGCTGTCCGCCGACGCGTGCTGCGATCGGACTGAAATAGTTACACCATTCCTTGATCGCGCGAAGGTCGAGCCCATCCGCGCGGGGAAAGTGAGTTGGTCGAGCGATTTTGGGCCCAAACTGCGTTTCTGGGCTTACCTAGGAGACGAGGAAGCGGGGAGTCAAGTCACCCGTTTTCCTGCACTTACGCGCTGTTTGCCTGTGCGCCGACGCTTGACAGTTGGTGGAGGGCGCTACGCCGGAAGTGAGGCCAGCAGCGCATTGATTTCGGCCGCCTCGTGCTGGGCGCCCACTCCCTCGAATGACTCGGCGGCTTCGCGCCAAGCGAGCCGAGCGTCGGCTGCATTCCCGAGTGCTCTTGAGGTCTGTCCGAACTCTCGCAGTAGCTCCGCCTGGAGGAGGCGGTCCTCGAGACCTTCGGCCTCAAAGATTCCAATGCGAAGCGTCGCAATGCTGGCGTCATACGCGCCGCGCTCACGCTCGATTCGCGCGCGGCATTTCAGCGCTTCGGCGATGGTTAGATGATCGCCTCTAGCTTGCGCACTTTGCAGCGACGAGGTGCACGCTTTTTCAGCCTCGTCGAGTTTTCCGCTCGCGACCCAGACGAGCGCGAGATTGAGCGTGAGCACGTTTTCCACGAGCGAATCATGGCGGGTTTTCGCTATCCGCAGCGCTCTCTCGAAAGTCTCGATGGCGCGCTGATAGTGGCCAAGCTTCGTGTACAGCATCCCGAGATTGTTCAACACCCAGGAGATCGCCTCGTCGTCGCGCGCACGCTCGAATTCGCCGAGGCTGCTGGAGTAGCGCGCTTCGGCGGCGACGAAGTTTCCGCGCATGTTGAGGAGCACGCCGCGGTTTTGTTCGATCATTCCCAATAGTCGAACGTCGCCAGCCCGCCCGGCAAGATCGGCCGCCAGGGCGTAGAGTTTTTCACTCTCGGCCAGGTTGCCGCGTCGCTGGGCGATGATGGCAAGGCAGTTCAGGCCATGGGCTTTGGCGCTGATCGAGCCGCATTTCTCCGCCTCGACCAGGCTCTGGTGGTAGCACTGGTAGGCAGCCTCGGTTTCACCCTGCTCTCGATGCAGGGTTCCCTTCCATCTCAACGCGTCGGCGAGTACGGCCAGGTCCTGCTCACGCTCCAGGACCTCGATCGCATCGTCGTAGAGACCGAGTGATCGTGCCGTATCACCACGACGTTCCGCTTCGCGCGCCTGCTCGACGAGGCGACGCGACCCCCCGGGATCAGTCTGCGTCATGATCGCAAGACTGTCGATCTGTTCATTCCGTTTCCTCGAGCGTGAGTCGGGTGAGTCTACTTCAAAATGAGACTATTTGTCTAACTCACAGCCTTCGACGCAAACCCAAGCGCCGGAGATCAGTATGTACCTTGAGAATGAAGCACCGACGTTTGATGTCGGGTTAATAACCTTCTGTTGGGACGGACTTGTGGGACCAGTGTAGTCTCCGCAGGCAAGACCAGCAACCGTGCTCACAACCGCCAGGTACCGAAGAATGCGGCGACCTAACATCGTGAACCTCCGTACGAGACTTAAGTTCAAAGCTCATGAGTGGCATGGGCTGTGCCCCGTCGTAAGTCACGGTTCTATAGCGACTTACGGATTAAGTGCCTGGTCATGCATCTATTTTGGTGCATCGTTCCTTTACAAAAAGAAACGTTTCTTTAACGGGGTTTCTTCGGAGGTTACGCCGTCGCGCTCGACGCGAAAATCGCCAGCCGTTGGGGCGTCGGCCGACCCGGGATATCAGCTGTTTCCGCCCAGTCGAGGAAGATCTTGAGCAGCTCGGGGTCGAACTGGCCGGCCGAGGACCGCATGATCTCGGCGGCCCGGGCGTGGGTCAGCCCTGGACGATATGATCGAGTCGTCGTCAGTGCGTCATAGACGTCGGCAACGCAGAGAATGCGGGCGGCAAGAGGAATCTCCTCGCCCTTCAGGCAATCGGGATAGCCGGTTCCATCCCAGCGCTCATGATGGTTTCTGATGATCGCCGTGATGTCGCCCGGGAAATCAATGTCGGCAACGAGCTCGAGGCCCGCTTCAGGGTGGCGCTTCATGATCGCCCACTCTTCCTCAGTGAGCTTCCCGGGTTTGTTCAGGACTTCAGTCGGGACGATGATCTTGCCGATGTCGTGCAGCAGCGCGCCGATGCGGAACCAGAACAGCGACCGCCCGTTGAACCCTGCGCTGTCGGCCAGCACGCAGGCGAAGAACGCGACTCGCTCACAATGGCCCTGCGTGTACCGGTCCTTGCTTTCAATCGAGTCACCCCAGTGCTTCGCCATTTCCAGGAATCGTGCTTCGAGCGCACCGTTTCTCTTCTCAACCTGCGCGACGCGGTGCTGGGCCTTCAACTGGGAATAAAGCGAGTGCGCCTCGTTCAGGCACTGAAGCATTTCGCGGTGCCTCTTCTGCGACCAGTAAACTTCAGCGAGCTGCTCCGAGACGTCCGCATGCAGCAGTAGATCTCCGCTCTCAAGAGCGTGCTGCTCGGCCTTCAACAGATTTTCGGAGGCGTGGACGAAGTCGCCACGTTCCCGAGCGATTACACCGACGTGGCGGAAAACCTCACCCCTCCAGGGTGCAGCATCGTCAGAGGCGACGGCGAGCAATTTTTCGCATTGGGAGAGCGCTTCGTCAAAGCGTCGGGCGGCGATGTAGAGTTGAACCTTGTTCACGGCTAGATCGAGCTGTCGGGCGCGATCGCCGTCTTCCTCGAAAGCCTCGGCGGCAAGGTTGTAAGAAGTCTCAGCGTCGGCCAACTCGCCGAGCTCCATATACGCGAGGGCAATGTTGTTGAGAACCTGCGCCTCGTGATTGCGCATGCCGAGAGTTTGGTATCCGAGGTGGCTCAGTCGAAATGCCTCGAGTGCGCCGCGAAGATCGCCGCGGATCATTGCCACCGTGCCCAGATTCTGATCGATCATGGCGATGAGAGCGCCGTCGCCGGCGAGCTCCGCCTTGCCGCGCGCCGCCGCATAGATCGCGGCAGCCTGATCAAGTTGACCCCCCACTTGATAGACGATGCCGACGACGTTGAGCGCCTTGGCGACCGCCGGCGGCGATCCGATGATGTCGGCTGATGCGACAGCGGCTTCGAGCACATCGAGTGCGGCGCCCCGATTTCCTTGTTCGAGGTAAGCGCGGCCCAGCCAGCGCAGAGCGGCGAGGCGAGTATCGGGATTGGCGTCAGGATCCCTGATGAGAGCTTCGTAGCTAGCGCACGCGTCCGCCCAGCGTCCTTCCCGCTCGGCGTGTTTGGCGCGATCGATTTGAGCTCGAACGGCGGACGACTCCACCGCCCTCAGTTCAATTGTGGGCCTGCTTTTCGTCATGACGGCTGCGCCACTCCGGAGGGCGGCTCGTCGCAGGGTGTCGCGACTTATAGGGCTCCGGCCAGCGCTACAAGGACGAGAGAGCGCGTCCACCAGCAACCCGAGGGCTGGCGACGCTGGTTACACTGCGAGACTCGTCAGTTGTTCAGGGAATGCAGCTGCGCCTGGACTTCGGCTACTTCCTGACTTGCCCCGATGGTCTCATAGGAATCGACCGCCTCACGCAACGCCGAGCGCGCCGCGCCCGCGTTACCGACCGCGCGGGAAATCTCGCCGAGTTCGCGCAGCATCTCCGCATGGAGAAGCCGGTCTTCGGATTCTTCCGCCTCGTAGATCGCGATGCGGAGCGTTGCAATGCTCTTGTCGAGCGCACCGCGCTGGCGTTCGATCGCCGCGCGAATCTTGAGGGCGCCTGCCGCGGTCAAGTGGTCGCCGCGGCGCTGCGCCTGATCGAGAGCTTCGGCGCAGCACTCATCCGCGCTCTCGAGGCCGCCCAGACCCATCCACACTTCCGCCAGATTGAGCCGGATGACGTTCTCTACCACCGCGTCGCTTCGGTTAACCGCTATGGCTAGTCCCCGCTCGAGGTATTCGCGCGCTTCGCCGAAGTTTCTGATTTTGGTATGGAGGATCCCGAGATTGTTGAGGACCCACGACATCGGTTCCGGGTCACACGCCATTTCAAACGCGCCGAGGCTGTTGCTGTAAAAAGCGGCCGCCTGGGCAAAGTCCCCGCGCGTGCTCGCGAGCACGCCACGGTTCTGTTCAATCATTCCGAGGAGTCTGGAGTCGCCCGCTTTCGCCGCCAGCGCCGACGCCTCAGCGTAGAGGCGCTCGGTCTCCTTGTGCTCGCATCGTCGCTGCGCGACGGTGCCCAGGCAATTCAGCGCGCTTGCCTGGGACTTCTCCGAGCCGATGAGACGCGCTTTCTCGAGGCTCATCGTGTAGCATCGGAACGCTGCCTCGGTCTCGCCCTTCTCCCGCAGCACTGTTCCCTTCCACCGCAGGACTTCCGGAAGAAACGGGTCTAGACTGTCCCCGGCGAACTGCGCCAGGGCGTCATCATAGAGACTGACGGCCTTCCCGTTTTCCCCAAGCTGCTCCGCCACCTTGGCCATTTCGACCAGCAGATGCGCTCGTTCTACATTATCGGATTTCTGAACCATGTAGACCGGCCTGGTTGAAGGATGTCATTCCTCTCCGATAGGAGGCTTCGGACGTGTGTCGGTCAGTCCGAAGCGAGCATATATCGGGAGAAGTGATTCAGCGACCACGTTTCAACGTCAGCCTTCCCGTCGTTCTTTGACGAGAAGATGGTCGTCCTCTCGATTTCGAGAGCATCGATAGTCCCGCTGAGATTCGTCGGATCCTGCGGGAAATACGCTCCCGCCGCTTTCAGCGCAAGAGAAGTTCCGTAAACCGCGGTATTCTGGAGACGCTGGGTGACAGTTACCGGTTTCGCGAACGTGAGACCGTGCGGCTTCATGTCGTACGACACATATCCGGTCCCGTCGGAGACGATCGTAATCAACGTCGTCTGTGACAACGCGCCTGACGGGAACGTGATCGTGAAGTCCGAGCTCGGGAGGGCAAGTGTGCCGCCGTTCTGACCGATATACGCCGAGACGGACCGGGTCTGATTGAGGTGCGTACCAGTCCATTTGACAGCGTTGACCGGAATTCCGTTGGGGTCGTATTGGAAGGTGATGACGCGCAGAACCGTGCCGAGGAGGTTCGTCACGAGACCGAGGAGGCCGGATAGCAGGCCGTCCTGCGCCTGGGCCGGCGCCTGGATCGTCGGGGCGGTCGGAGAGTACTCAGAACACGACAGCGCAATGGCTGTCGTCAGGACGAGGAGTGAGGAGCGGAGAAATCTCGAGCGAATCATGGAGGAGACCCGGTGGCGGTTGACTATCAAATCACGTGGAATAGCATACGACGGACCCGATCAGAGCTTCATCATCTGTCAGTCCGATGCGAGCATGTAGCGCGAGAAATGTCTGATGATCCAGACGTGCGCCTGTGGAAGTGCAGAGTTTGGATAGAAAACCGTCTTCGACGGCTCGATTTCCAGAACCGGAACACGCCCTGAAAGGCTTAGGCTGTCGTCGGCGATGTAAGTGGCGTAGAGCTGGCTTTGCAGGGGCTGGCCGGACACGGTGGTGTTGGCCAGCGATTGGGTAACGGTGACGTCCTTGAGGAATTGCGTGCCCGCCGGATCCATTTTGTACGCAACGTATTTCTGGTCGGCCGTGACCGTGATCGTGATCGGACCACTGAGAGCGCCGGCAGGGAACTCGATTGTCAGGCCGGTCTCGGGAATTGTGAGCACTCCACCCGACTGATCGATCGTCTTGGACACCTGGACGACGGTGGTCAGGTCCTGCTTCCACCAGAGTGCGTCGAACTGCCGCCCTGCCGCATCGATTGCAGGACCGCTGAGACCGAGGTCCGAGGGACCCGTCACGTCAGGGGCACCCGAGTCCGAACCGCACGACGCCATCAGGATGGCACCGGCCAGCAAGGCAAAGGAGCGAAGGAGTCGGCTGCGAATCATCGGTCTACGACAGAAGGTGGACACTAGGACGGACATGCTAAGGCAACCGCTGTGCCCGCTGTGAAGTTGTTTGCTTGCAATGACTTGCGTTTATAGGCTTGTGAAGCTCATCAATAACGGTGCAACGTTTTGTTACAGCCACATCGTTTCGTTACAGCTCGCTACGGGCGCCCAACCGGGGTCAGCCGGGCAGTGAGTGAATCTCTGCCCGTACCTCGGCAACTTCCTGGCTGGCCCCAACGAGCTGGAATGAATCGACCGCTTCCCGCCAGGCCGAGCGTGCGGCGCCAGCATTTCCAGCCGCGCGGGAGACCTCGCCGAGTTCGCGCAGCAATTCGGCATGGAGGAGAGGATCCTCGGCGCCTTCGACCTCGTGGATTGCAAGGCGAAGCGCGGCGATGCTCTTGTCCAACGCGCCGCGCTGGCGTTCGATAGCTGCCCGGATTTTGAGAGCGCCGGCGGCGGTAAGGTGATCGCCGCGCCGCTGCGCGTGGTCGAGCGCCTTGACGCACCACTCGTCGGCCGGTTCCAGACGACCGAGGCGCATGAATACGTCGGCGAGGTTGAGTGTGATCACGTTCTCAACCGATGCATCTCCACGATTCACAGCGATGGCGAGGCCACGCTCGAGATATCCGAGCGCTGCCTCGAAGTTGCCCATTTTGGTGTGGAGGATGGCGAGGTTGTTGAGGACCCACGACATGGGCTCCGGGTCGCTCGCCTGTTCAAAGGCGCTGAGGCTGTTGGAAAGGAACTCCGCCGCTGCCTCGAAATCACCCTGCGTGCTTGCCAACACGCCGCGATTCTGCTCGATCATACCGAGTAGTCTGGAATCGCCCGCCGATTTTGCGAGCTGAGACGCTTCGGCGTAGAGGCGCCTGGTTTCCCTATGGTCACCTCGCCGCTGTGCGATCGTTCCCAGGCAGTTAAGCGCATGTGCCTGCGCCTGGTCCGAGCCAATCAGTCGTGCCTTCTCGAGACTTATCACGTAGCAGCGGAAAGCGCCTTCGGTCTCGCCTATCTCCCGAAGCAATGATCCCTTCCAGCGCAGAACTTCCGGGAGGAAGGGATCGAGGCTGTCCGTGGAGAACTGCGCCAGCGCGTCGTCGTAGAGTCGGATCGCCTTGGCGTCCTCCTCCAGCTGCTCCGCCAAGCGAGCCATTTCGACGAGCATGTGCGCGCGTTCTACGTTATCCGATTTGTGCATGCGCGCCCGCGCATTGGTGGTAGGAGGAGTTGAATCCATTCTTGGCGTCTCCGCTCAGCCGGAAGCGAGTATGTAGCGGGAGAAGTGTCTGATGGTCCAGACTTCCGCCTGCGGAAGGAGTGGAGAAAGCAGGGAGAAAATCGTGCTGGAAGGCTCGAGTTCCAGAACCGGCAGAACTCCGCTCAAATTGACACCGTCATCAGCGACGTAAGCGGCGTAGAGCCCACTGATCAGCGGCACGCCGAAGACCGAGGTCGTATTGAGGAGCTGAGTGACGCGGACATCCTTCAGGAATTGCGTACCCGCAGGCTCCATCTTATAGGCGACGTACTTGTCGTCAGGTGTAACGGTTATGGTGACCGAGGACGTCACGGCTCCGGCCGGAAACTCGATGGTCAGGCCCGTCTGCGGGATGGTGATGGTACCGCCAGACGGATCGATGGTCTGGGAAACCGTGAGTGGGGCTTCCAGTGGCGTATTCCACGTCACCGCTTGGAACTGGAATCCCGCGACGTCAGTCACTGTCGTGACTGGCGCCGTCGGATTGGCAAGGTCCGGGGCCGCGCACGACGCAATAAGGAAAGCGCCGGCTAGCGGAGCGAAGGAGCGAAAAAGTCTGACGCGGGGCATCGAGGACCGTCTGCGGTTTGAGGTGAGGGCCAAGATGGTCAGGCTAAGGCAACCGCTGTGCCTCGCAAGAACGCGTTGTGTTACAACGACTTGCGTTCAGGGATTACCAACCTCATCAATAACGGTGCAACATTTTTTTACACCCGCATCGTTTCATTACAAGAGAAGAGGCCCTCGTCGCGCTCCGCCGGCTTGGTCGTCAAAGAGGTGGAGCGTTCGTGCTCCGGTCGTCCGGGTAACGGAACTGAATGAGAAGGGTCGCTCGCACCAAGTGGAGCGAAATGCCGGGTTCACGCGTATAAGGATATGCGTTGCCGGTTTTTCTTAACGCCCTTCTCACCTGCGAAATTTTCGGACTGGCGTGAAACCTGAAGCCGCCGCATTGTGTCTTATAGTTACACCCTTTAGCCGCATAGTCGCATGTCCATTGGAACACAAAGAGCGCGGCTCTTCGTAGCCGCTGTTACCGCCTTCGTTGGCGGACTCATCATCGCATCCGGACTGAACTGGACCAAACTCGGATTCGCGCAGACTCGTCCCGCACCGGCAGTCGTCCAGCCCATTGCCGAAGCAAGTAATGCATTCGTGGCGATCGCGAACAACGTGACGCCCGCCGTCGTATCGATCGAAGTCTTCAGTGCGCCGCGCACCGGTAACGCCACACGCGGACGCGCACAAACCCCGCAAGGCGTTCCGCCGGGAATGGAAGATTTCTTCCGCCAGTTCGACATCCCTCAGCAGTCGCGTCCGATGCGCGGACAGGGATCGGGATTCATCGTAACCTCGAACGGCTACATCCTTACCAATAACCACGTCGTCACGAACTCCGATCGCGAAACGATCGCCGACAAGGTGACGGTGCGCATGCTCGATCACCGTGTCTTCACCGCGAAAGTGATCGGACACGATCGCACCACCGATGTCGCCGTGATCAAGATCGATGGCAGCAACTTCCCCACAATCTCGCTCGGCAATGACGTGACGTCGCGCATCGGTGAGTGGGTGCTGGCGATCGGTAATCCGCTTGGCCTCGAGAACACAGTCACGGCGGGAATCATCAGCGCCAAGGGACGCAGCCTCGCCGAGCTGATGAACCCGAACGGAACGAACCAGTACGCGATCAGCGACCTGATTCAGACCGACGCCGCAATCAACCCCGGCAATTCGGGTGGTCCGCTCGTGAATGCGAGAGGTGAAGTGATCGGTATCAACAGCGCGATCGCCAGCCCGACGGGCTACAACGCGGGTTACGGCTTCGCGATTCCGATCACGCTCGCCAAGAGAGTGATGGATCAGTTGATCGCCAACGGCCGCGTGCGCGTTCCGGCGCTGGGCATCGGCATTGATGACGTGAGTCCCGAAGATGCAGCGGTCGCCGGGGTGAAGGATATTCGCGGCGTGCTCGTCCGTAATTTCCCGACGGAAAACACTCCCGCGAAGCAGGCGGGTCTGCAGCCCGGCGACGTCATCATCACCGCAGATGGCCAGCCAGTGGATCGCGTCAGCACTCTGCAGAGAATCGTGCGCAACCATAATCCTGGCGAGACGATCGAGATCGAGGCGATGCGTTACGGCCAGAGGAAGACTTTCCGCGTGACGCTGATGCAAGCGCCAACGGATCAGGAAGTCGCCAGCAGCTCCACGCCGGCTCCGACCAGCGGCGGTGGGATGCTGCATCCGGCGCTGGGCATCTCAGTCGCTCCAGTAAGTCCGGAGATCGCGGCGCAGGCGAGAGTCAGCACGCCCGTGCGGGGCGTCATGGTTGCCGACGTCACTCCTGGTGGTCCGGCGGACGAAAAGCTCTCGCGCAACGATGTGATCACCGACGTCCTGTATCCCGCACCGCGCCGGGCGATCAACACGCCCAGCGATCTGCAGGCGGTGTTGACCAGGCTGAAGGATGGAGATTACATCAGCCTCAGCGTCTACTCGCTAGCCGATCCGCAACACGCACCGCGGATCGTGAACCTGCAGGTAGGCAAGTAAAGTCTTTTTGATTTGACGAAGAGCCCCTGCGGTAGATCCGCAGGGGCTTTTTGTTGTTGCTATTTTGATTGCACTGCGGAAGTGGCGGAATTGGTAGACGCGCTGGACTTAGGATCCAGTGGAGCAATCCGTGGGGGTTCGAGTCCCCCCTTTCGCATGGCGCTGCAGCACAAGGCGTTATCCCTCTTTTGCGCGAAATCGGCGGCGCCATTCCCTGCGCTCCCCCTTAGTGCGCAAACTCCGGTCGGGAGGCGAGGAATAGAAACGGGGACGTCTGATGACGTCCCCGTTTCTATAGACCAGACTTAGATGCTTGCTTAGGCGCAGACGATCACGCCAGTTGAGTTGTCGCAAGTCTTAGCCGACTGCGAGTGAACTGCTGTGCCGGTCCAGGTCTGCGGTGGTCCCGGAGCCGCAGTGACCGTAACGGTTACGTTCTGCGAAGGCGTAAAGCCCTGAAGGGGCGAAGCCATCGTGGCGGTTCCAGAGAAGTAGGCACCACCATTGTCGGCAGCGTACTGCTCTTCGTACGTCGCCATGTTGCGAAGGTCAGACTTCATCGCGGCAACGTACGCCTTGTCCTTCGTATTTGCGAACTTCGGAATCGCGATCGCGGCAAGAATGCCGATGATGACGACCACGATCAGAAGC
>Ga0066704_10000153_pt1 | contig 19933 bp, 21 predicted proteins | sample GraSoiAngelo_153_FD_66458 | JGI IMG/M metagenome (GOLD analysis project Ga0066704, IMG submission 66458) | Grasslands soil microbial communities from the Angelo Coastal Reserve, California, USA - 14_1009_12_40cm | ecosystem: Environmental > Terrestrial > Soil > Grasslands | place: USA... | reverse complement strand
TCGACGCGAATCTGCCCTTCCAGCAACTCCGCCGTGGCTGTCACTTCCACCGGCTCGAGCTGCTTGATCTCCGCCGAATGAAAATCGATGCTCCCCGGTGCATACGTCTTCCGGATGCGCAGCTTGTGGACGGCCAATTCCTTGACGTCAAGGAACATCTCTTCAGCGCCTCCGGCGCGTACGCTCATGCTTTACCATTATTCAGTCGCCCCCGCGCCAAGTCAAGGAATCGCCCCTCGCGCCTTACCATTCGTGCAACCTCTCCGTCACCGCCCGCTCTAGTACCTGCCCTGATAAAGCCTGTCTGCGAACGCCTCTATCGTTTCGCGCAGCGCCAGTTTCAGGCGCCTGCCAGTTGACCGTAGACCGCCTCGGTCGTATCGGCGTCGTCCCCAAGATTGACCGCCATCAGACATCCTTCTTGGAAAGAGCCTCCACGATGAAAAGCCCAGAGCGCCGCTTCGAGACTTTTCACGACATAGCCAGTGCCTTCTATCTCCGGCGGTTCGCGATGCCGGAAGGAACCGCAGGCAATCTCATCGATCTCTGACGTCAAAGGATGCTCATCCCAGTATCGAGGGACGGGCGAATAATGCGGTGATAGCAGATCCTCCTTTGAGACGCCATTCACCGCACCCAGAATCAGAGCGCCCATATAGCGACACGCGTCCACTGTCGTTCGTGCCCCATGCGTCGTCCGCGAACTTTCGCCGGATCGCTCGATCGCTTGTGCTGGATCACTCGCAAAGTGCAGTGGAACCGGCGCAAGCCTCATCAGCGACCCATTCCCCGCTGTCTCAGGATCGGTAGAACCGCAATATGGTTCACGCTTCTGCGCAAAACGTGCCAGCGCGGCTCGCACGGTCATCCCTACGTCAAACACTTTGCCGTTGCAGCTCAGATGCGCATCCCTATACCAGCGGGTATAGCGTTCCAGCTGATCGATAGTATCAAATGCGCGCTTTTCAATCAGGCTCTCCGCTAAACACAGTGCCATGGAAGTGTCATCCGTCCACTCGCCTGGAACGAGACAGAACGGCCCGCCGCCAACGATTCCCAATAGTTTTTCAAACATTCCGGGAGCTCTGAATTCGACTGTGGTTCCGAGCGCATCCCCAGACGCGAGACCAAGCAGGGCCCCACGATATCTCTCCCTTTGGTCCATGCGCGGCCACTCTACTCTTTCTGGTTTTAAGTTGCGACCTTCCATTGCCAGTCCACTCATCCAATCTGCCTCAATCTCCGTACTACTGACGGCAGGTCACAACTTCCAATCCCGAAAGGAATTTTCGAAGCGCCGCGCTCCACGGAAGAGGGGGCTCTTCCGTCTCCTGGCTTTCAATCTCAGTGGGGTAGCAGCAAAAGGCTTGTGCCTCGGCCGAGGGGGTGGCAGTACTCCTCTCTACGTGGCAAAAAATTCCTAGAACTAGTACTAAGTTCCAGGTTCGCGCTTGGGGATTGAACTACTTATCTTTATGATTCCAAATGCAGTTACGTCGGAATGCGAAATTTCCTACTTTTTTGGCGCAATTCGTGCCCTACTGAGGGCCCCGGTCCAAATCGAATTGGAGGAAACTCGATGCGATTTCGGACTTCAATGTGTCTAGCTACGCTGTTCCTATTCTGCTTCACGATCGCGGCCTGGTCCGCACCGCACCTCATCCTGGCGGCAGGCCACACAGAACCCACACCCGACAACCAATCCTTGTCCGGACAAATCACCTCGGTAGGAGATGCAGAATTCTCCGTGCAGGTGGCGAAAAACAAGGATATCAGCACCGTTAAATTCATGGTCGATGACAAGACGAAGGTCGAAGGCAAGCTCGCCGTGGGCGCACAAGCTACGGTCGAGTATCGTTCGAACGAAGGCAAAAACATCGCCGTTCACGTCATCGTGACGCCAACTTCTGGAATGAATTCGTACTGACCAAACAGACCGGCCACTGGAACGGGCCGGTCACGGACCTTTCATGCTTGGCCGCCCGCACCCAGCCCTCGCGGCCTATTTTCGTTTCGGCAAATTGAGGAGTCATGATGCGCACGACTCTGAAAATCATCCTGCCCTTGATCGTCAGCGTCGCCGCGGTGTCTTTGCTTTTTGCCGCGTACCAGGTGCGGACGGAGAAGCGCATTCTGCGCAACGACCTCTCGCGCCGCGCGGCAATTCTCGGCGAGAGTTTACAGGAAAATGTTGAGCCGCTGCTCGAGCGCGGGCAGGAGAAGAGTTTGCAGCCGCTGGTCGAACGGTTCGGACAGCGCGAACATTTGAAAGGCGTCGCCATTTACGGCGCGACGGGCGCGGCGCTCGCGATTACGCCCGGCATCGCCCTGGAATTTCGCATGCGCCCGACGGCTGCGACGCGCGCCGCGCAAGCGGATACCGGCGCCGGGGAATTCCTTAGCGCGGAACAAATTAACGCGTACAACAATGAAACGGTTCCGATTCACATTTACGCGCTCCCGCTTCACAGCCGAGGTGCGATGGCGGGAACGCTGGCGCTCTTCCACGATACGAGCTATATCGACAGGAAAGTCTCACTCACTCTGCGCGATTCCCTGCTGACTGCACTCGTGCAAACGCTCTTGATTACCGGTCTCGCGTTCGTCCTGGTGCAATGGACGTTTACCGGGCCGCTGACGCGCACGGCAAAATGGCTGCGCACACTTCGAACCGGGCAGCCCCACGCTCCGGGGGCTCTGGCGCAAGGAGAAATCCTGGACCAGATCAACCGTGAAGTGACGCAACTGGCGCGTGACCTGAATACCGCACGGGCGGCGGCGGAACAGGAAGCGCGCTTGCGGGATACAAACGCTTCCCTGTGGACAGCGGAGCGCCTGCGCGTCAGCCTACGAGGGAAACTGCTGAACAAACCGCTCTTTGTCGTTTCGAATCGCGAGCCGTACATGCACGTGTTCAGCGAGAAGGACAAATCGATCAACGTCATTGTGCCGGCGAGCGGCGTCGTGACGGCCCTCGAACCTGTCCTGCGCGCATGCAACGGCACCTGGATCGCCAACGGATCGGGCAGCGCGGACCGCGAAGTTGTTGACGTGAAGGATTGCCTGCGCGTTCCGCCCGATCATCCGAGTTACACATTACGCCGCGTCTGGCTCAGCGATGAGGAGGATAAAGGCTATTACGAAGGCTTTTCGAACGAGGGGCTCTGGCCGCTCTGCCACATTGCGCACACGCGTCCGATCTTCCGTCCTGAAGACTGGGTGCAGTATCAAAAGATCAATCGCCGCTTTGCGGACGCTGTTTTACAGGAAATGGAAGGCACGGAATCCCCGATTCTCCTCGCGCAGGATTATCACTTCGCGTTGCTGCCCAGGATGGTGAAGGAGGCGCGGCCCGATGCGCGCGTGGCGATTTTCTGGCACATTCCGTGGCCGAACGCGGAAGTGTTTGGAATCTGTCCGTGGCAGCGAGAGCTAGTTGATGGATTGCTGGGCGCGGATCTAATTGGATTTCACATTCAATCGCACTGCAACAATTTTCTGGAGACCGTGGACCGCGCCCTGGAAGCGCTCACGGAATGGGACCGCTTCGCCGTCAATCGCCAGGGCCACCTCACGCGCGTGCGGCCGTATCCGATCAGCGTGGCGTTTCCGGAACATTCGCGTGTCATCAACGAATCGCTCAGCGCGGGCGCGGAACGCGCGGCTTTGTGCGCCGAGCTAGGCATTGAGGCTTCCCTTCTCGGTGTCGGGGTCGATCGCGTGGATTACACCAAAGGACTTCTCGAGCGATTTAATGCCATCGAGCGTTTTCTGGAATGGAATCCTACGTACCAGCGGCGATTCACGTTTGTGCAAATCGGAGCGCCGAGCCGCACGGACATCGAGCGGTACAAGGATTTCCTGGCGGAAGTAAGCGCTGAAGTGGAGCGCATCAACGCGCGCTTCCAGACCGGGCGCTGGAAACCCATCGTGTTCCTCAAGAGGCATCATTCGCACGAAGAAATCACGCGCTATTACAACGCGGCTTCTTTCTGTATGGTCACCTCGCTGCACGACGGAATGAATCTCGTGGCCAAGGAATTTGTCGCGGCGCGCGAGGACGAGCGAGGTGCGCTGATCCTCAGCACATTTGCGGGGGCGGCGCACGAACTACCCGATGCTTTGCTGGTGAATCCCTACGACGTTTCGCAGCTCGCGGAAGCCATCGATCGGGCGCTGGAGATGACCGAAGAAGAGCAGGCCGTGCGCATGCAGCACATGCGCCACGACGTACGTGAGCGCAACGTCTACCGCTGGGCCGCACATCTGCTTTCCGACCTCACGGAGATCCGCATTGAAATTTCGGACCGCGCGGAGGCGCATGCATGAACACCGCGGAAACGCCGTTCGAATTCGTAACCGTTTCCTATCTGACGCGCATCGGCAACCAATCCGCAGGCACCCTTGCGGAGTTTTTGACGGGCCTGGAGAATTGCAGCGACGCCTCCATCTTTCATCACACGTTTCAAACGCTGGGCAGCCATCACTTCCTGACCGAAGGATTCTCCAATGACTTCGCGCAGTGGGTGCTCGTGGACGCCAACCGCAACGACCTCGCAGAACAGCTCGCGGCGCTGGACATCCGCGATTACGTTTCCATTGCCGCGCTGCGCAGCGACCTCTGCCGCCTTACGAGCGACTATTGCGCTGCGTTCCCGCATCTTGCCAGCCAGGCTGCGCTGGAGCGTTTCTACTTTTGCGAGAGCGTGGAAGTTACCGCACCGCTCGGTCGCAGCGCACAAACACTCGATGAATTCCGGGACGGCATTGCGCACCTAAGTCACGCCAGCTTTTACTTTCACTTCATTTCTTCGCGGCTGCGACTCCAACTGCGGACGAACGATTTTTCGCACTGGCTTGCGGATGGCCTGGGACTCGGAACCCTGGGCGAGAGCGTCAATCACATCGACATCTACACCAATACATTGGACGGCTCGCGCGCCAAGCTGCTGCGGCTCATCGACCGAGAAAGGAGAAAAGCATGAGCGAGACGCTGGCGCTGAGCCGCATTCCGCTGGACGACTATGCCGAACTGCTGGGCGCAGGAGAAATCGAAGAGTTGCGCGCGCTGGCCAAGCCCTTGCGCGGCCGCAGCATCGAGATGATCAACTCCACGGCCGTCGGCGGCGGCGTGGCGGAGATTCTCAACCGCTTGGTGCCGCTGGCGGAAGAATTGGAACTCAACATCAAATGGGACGTCATGACCGGCGGCGAGGATTTCTTTGAAGTGACCAAGTCGTTTCACAACGCGCTGCACGGCGCGCCTTATCGTGCGAGCCCGAGGGATTTCGAGATTTTTCTCGCGTACAACGAACGGAACCGCGCAACTCTTCCGCTCGACGCCGAATTCATGGTGATCCACGACCCGCAGCCGGCGGCTTTGATTGATGCCCGCAAACCTGGAGCAAATCACTGGGCCTGGCGCTGCCACATCGATCTTTCGCATCCGAACCGCGCGGTCTGGGACTTCCTCGAAAAATTCGTTTCCCGGTATGACGGAGCGATGTTTTCCTCGCCGGAATTTTCACGGCAGCTCCCGATTCCACAGTATCTTTTCTATCCGGCGATCGATCCGCTCTCGGAGAAAAATCAGGAACTCCAACCGGACTTCATCGCTGAAGTTCTCAAACGCTACCGGATCGATCCGCAGCGCACGATCCTCACGCAAATCTCGCGCTTCGACCGCTTGAAGGATCCCGTCGGCGTGATCCGGGCGTTCCGCATCGTGAAGCGATATTTCGATTGCCAGCTCGTCCTTGCAGGCGGCGGTGCGGCGGACGATCCGGAAGGCGCGGTGGTCTTGAAAGAGGTCCTGCGCGAAGCAGACAACGACCCCGATATCAAGATTCTTGAACTTCCGACGTGGGCGCCGCTGGAAGTCAACGCTCTGCAGCGGGCTTCCACGATTGTGATTCAGAAAAGTTTACGCGAAGGCTTCGGCCTCACCGTTTCCGAAGCGCTCTGGAAGAAAAAACCCGTTGTAGCTTCCGCGGTGGGCGGCATTCCGATTCAAATCATTCACAAGCACACCGGGCTGCTTTCTCATTCCGTAGAAGGCACGGCGTACCAGATTCGATTCTTGCTTTCGCACCCGGAGATCGCGGCAAAACTCGGCGAGCATGGACATCAACACGTCAAGGAGAACTTCCTTATTACGCAGAAATTAAAGCGTTATTTGACGCTTTTTCTGACTCTGGCCCGGGCGGCTTGAAGCGGCGCTAGACGTCCCGGCAACCCCACATCGCGAAGGCTCATCCAAATCCAGCAGGCAGAAGCTTACCCTTAGCCCGAAGCCAGCCCCTTTTTTCTGCATTCCAAATTGTCTGTCCAAGGAGACCTCGAATGAAGCGTCTTGCACTTCTCTTATTTCTAGCAGGCTGGCTCGTGCCGTTAGCATCAGCGCAGGATCGTTTTCAATTGGGCGCTTACGCCGATTACTTCCGCATCTCGCAAACCAAGAGCAACATGGCAGGATTGGGAGCACGTGTGGGGGTAAAAGCGCTGCCTTACCTGATGCTGGAAGGTGAGATGAGTTACGACTTCAACCAGGTTTTCACGGAAGGGTTCACGAACCCGAGCGGCGGCGCCGTCACTTTCCAGAACAGCAATCTCAAAGTGCTGCACGGTCTCTTTGGCCCAAAGCTCATCGGAGGTCACGGTGCAATTCGCCCGTTCGTAACACTGAAGGGAGGATTCGTGAATTTCCGGCTGGATCCAAGACCGGCGAGCTTTTCAGGATTCTTAAGTTCGGTCGATAACCTGCGTGCGAACAACGTGAGCGGCACGCTCTATCCGGGCGCAGGTTTGGAAGGCCACATCGGCCCCGTGGGCTTGCGGCTTGAAGCTGGAGATGAAATCTACTTTGCCGGAGGCGCACATCATAATCCGCGCGTAACCTTCGGGCCGTTCATCCGTTTCTAAGGAATAAGGCAGAAGATTGAAGCTGAACAAAGTTGTCTCCGCGTGACAAAACGTCCCGCTTTTTCGCTTTGGAGGAGCGGGGCGTTTCATTTCGTTTGACCACGATTCATCTGTCGCTGCTATCCGCGGCCTTCATTCTAGGACGCATTCGGGCGCGTGCAAACATGCACGTCCGTTTCTGAACACTCGTGTGCCATCATCGAGTGCTACCATCTTTCCGCGCGAAGAAGGAGGAAAACCATGAAATGGACACCCGGTGGCGAAAGCCAGGACGTAGAGGATCGCCGCGATGAATCCGGAGGCGGAGGAGGCTTTCAATTTGGCGGCATGCATATCGGCATTGGCGGCGCCATTCTGCTCTTGATTCTCAGTTTTGTCTTCAAGACAAACTTCTTCGCTTTGCTCAGCGGAGGTGGCTCCGTCTCGCCGGGCCCGGCCGCGGTCAGGAAACCTGATCCGGCTCGTGACGCCGCGGAGAAGCCGCTGGTGCAATTTGTGTCGTTTGTGCTCGACGATACGCAGAAAACGTGGACGGAGCTTCTGCCACAACAAGGGGGGAAGCCGTATCGCCACGCGAAGCTGGTGCTCTTCCGGGATTCCATTCAATCGGGATGCGGCGGAGCGGAAGCCGCGACGGGCCCATTTTATTGTCCCGGCGACGAAAGGGTTTACATCGATCTGGGGTTCTTTGACGAACTGAAGCGCCGTTTCGGAGCGCCCGGCGAATTCGCGCAAGCCTACGTACTCGCGCACGAACTGGGCCACCACGTGCAAAATATCCTGGGCGTCGAGCGCAAGCTGCGCCAGTTGCAGGAGCAAAATCCGCGCGCGCAGAAACCGCTATCCGTGAAGATGGAATTGCAGGCCGATTGCTTTGCCGGGATTTGGGCGCATTCGACGCAGCAACGCGGGCTGCTCGAGCAAGGCGATGTCGAGTCCGCGCTTGGCGCGGCTTCCGCCGTGGGAGATGACCGGCTGCAGAAAATGGCCACCGGACACGTAAATCCGGATTCCTTCACGCACGGCAGCTCCGAACAGCGCATGATGTGGTTCCGCAAAGGCCTCGATTCGGGCTCGATCGATGCGTGCAACACCTTCGCGCAATAAACATTTCTGCCGAGGCGCTTTCCGGTTTCCATGGCTCAAGAAGCTGCGTATCGCACGCCGAAATTGAGCGTGTACTCTCGCGAAAACACTTAACAAATCCCAAGTGCTTTTGCTGAAATCAATTCGACGTGGCGGGGGTTCCGCGGGTAACATCGCCGAAATGCTCGTGATGCTGGCGAAGCAGAAATTGATCGGTCATTCCGGCGATGTAGTCACAAACAATGACGTGCCGCGCTTCCGCTTGCGAAAGCTCTTCGTAGAGAGTAGGCATCGAGCCCCGCGAGCCCAGGTAGTAGCGGAACAGCTCTTCGAGGCACTGCACGGAGCGATCGCGGTCCTCGCTGATGGCGGGGTGATCGTAGATGTGAGCGAGGAGAAAACGCTTGAGCTGCGCATTGCGCGCCGTTGCCGCCTCACTGAAGCCAGCCAGGCGTTTGGGAGCACGTCGAATATCGTCCGTGCAGGAGGCGCCGGATGCCAGAACCCGCTGCCGCGTGGATTCGAGCAAGTCCGAAGCCAGCAAGTCCAGGACACACTTGAGAGCTTCGTTGAATTTTAGCTTTTCGCGCGCGCCGGGATGCGCGGAGTCCACCTGGCGGTAGACCTCGCCAAAAAACGATACCTCGTTACACAGCGCCTGCACATCGAGAAGCTCGGCTTCGAGAGCGTCGTCGAGATCGGCAGTGTTGTATGCAATCTCGTCCACCCAGTCGATGAGCTGCGCTTCGAGGGGCGGGCGCAAATCGAGTAGGTATTCGGCGAGCTGCGGAAATTCCGCGGCGGAATAGTCGCGCGAATGCTTGATGATACCCTCGCGCACTTCAAAGGTTAGATTCAGTCCGGGAAAATCGAGGTAGCGCTGTTCGAATTGCTCGACGATGCGCAGCGCGTGCAGATTGTGATTGAAATGGCCGCCGTGCGCGCGCATCAATTCGTCGAGCTTTCGCTCGCCGGCGTGACCAAACGGCGGATGGCCGATATCGTGAACGAGAGCGAGAGCTTCGGCGAGTTCAGTGTTCAGGCCCAGCGCGGAAGCAACGGTGCGCGCGATTTGCGCGACTTCCAGCGTGTGCGTCAGGCGATTGCGGAAGTGATCGGAATAGCGCGTGGTGAAGACTTGCGTCTTGGCTTCGAGGCGCCGGAAGGCTCGGGAGTGAATGATGCGGTCGCGATCGCGCGCGTAAACGCTGCGGTAGGGATGCTCAGCCTCCGGGTAGCGCCGCCCACGGGAGTCTTCCGCGCGCATGGCCCAGGGAGCAGGAGTAGGAACTCGTTCGATGGGCGGCTCCGTAAATTCCCGGCTGATCGGCGCGATAAATTATCTGCGAAACGGACTCAGATCAAGACTTGGGAGAAAGAGCGTCCAGGCCGCGATCGGCCGCTTCCGCGATTGCCGTATCCGGGAATTCCTTCTTGATCTGCTCGTAGACACTTGCGGCCTCTTGTGGCTTCGTGGTGCGGAGCACGCCTGCGAGCTCCAGCAGCACCAGCGGACGCGGCACGAGCGCGGTCGGCTTGTCCGCTAAGGCGCGAAAGATCTTGACCGCATCATCGGGTTTGCCGGTGCGCGAATAAATCACGGCCATTTGATATTGCGCCATCCCGGCGAGCTCTTTGTCGCTCCCACTGCTGAGCCGCTTCAGCTCTTCGAGCGCCTGGTTGTGGCGCTCAAGGTCTTCCAGTGTGAGAGCATAGTAGTAACGAGCGAGTTTCCCGGGATTGGTTTTGGGATATTTGTCCGCAACGCTCGCGAACTTCACCGAAGCATCCTGTGCGCGTGCCGCTTCGTTGGCATAGACGGGCTCATTGGGGAGCGCAGGATCGGGAGCAACGCCTACCCGGCCCTGATAAGCTTTCGTCGCGCTATCGAACGCGATAGAGGCTTCCACGGTCTGGCGATCGATGTAGAAACGCCAGCCGCCATAGCCCACCGCCACCAGCAACACAACAATTACAACGATAAGCGTGAATTGTCCGTGGGAAATGACGGCTTCCGCGCCGTGCTCGATGGTTTCCTTGATTTTGTCCTGCTTCAGTTCTTTGCGCGAAATGTGTTCCGGCACGCATGTCTCCTGATGAAAATGGAATTCATAATCCTAACATAAGACCCGTAGTGACGCGGAGTTGTCCTGAGAACTCGCAGATTCGATCGCGGATTTACTTTTCCGCGCGGAACGTAGCCGCCGTTGTCTGAAGCTTTCTCGAAAGTGCTAGCTTTATAAGATGCAAACGGTGTGCACCCATTGCGGCGCGGAACACTCGCTGAACGAAACCGAATTGAGCGGCCATTCAAAAGTGCAATTTCGCTGCTCGAAATGCGGAAAGAGCACGGTCGTGCAACTGAAGCGCCGCTCGGATGCCACGGTGGTCATGTCCCCTCTTCCTTCTTTTGCGCGGGCCGCGCCAGGAGGTTTGAATCTGCATTCGCAGCCTGTGGATCCTAGCTTGAAGCTCCCCGCGACGGCCAACGTGATTCTGAGCATCATGTCCGGGCCTTCACAAGGCAAGAGCCATACGCTCACCAAACCGCGAGTAGTGCTGGGGCGTGAGGGCGCGGATATTGCGCTGGAGGACCCGGAAATCTCCCGGCATCATTGCCTGCTCGAAGTGCGCGATACCTACATCAATCTGAAAGATATGGATTCGACCAACGGGACGTTCTTCGACGAAGAGCGCGTTCGCGCGGCGGTGTTGCGGGACGGCACCGAGTTTCGAATCGGCGGAAGTGTGCTTCGAGTGAGTTTCCGGCCGAAGTAATCGAACATTTGTTATCGTCCGGAAGCAGCGGCCCCCTAATCCGCTGGATGAAGCTACTTGAAAATTTTCTGCCTTAGATAGGATTCCATTTCCGGTATATTGCGAGGTAATCTTGGGCCGCCTGGTCCCAGCTATAATGCAGTGCCCGCTGCCGAATCTTTTCGGCCTTTCCCTGGCTCTGGTAGTCTGCGATCCCCCGGTTGAAAACTTCTTGCATGGCAGTCGAGTCAAAATCGGTAAAATAATACGCTTCGCTTCCTCCGATTTCCGGCAGGGAAGCATGGCCGGACAAAAAAACCGGTTTACCATAAAACATAGCTTCCACAACTGGTATACCGAAGCCTTCTGCAAGTGAAGGAAACGCAAAGGCGAGGCAATTCCTGAAATACCAGGATTTTTCCTCTTCGCTGACGGGGCCCAGCAAGTGAACCCGGCTTTGTACGCCGTGGCGCCTGGCTTCTGCCCAGATAATTTTTTCGTAATCAGCATTCAAGATACCTGCGATGACCAGTTCATAGTCATTACCGCCCAGAAGGCCAGGGAGGACATGAAAATTCTTTTTAGGCAGCACGGTGCCCAGGCTGAAGATAAAAGGGCGGGCGGGGCGGTTGCGCGGATGGTCAAAGGTGGAAAATTCGCTGACGCTGCAGCCATTGTAAATGACTTCCACGGGGCGGTTCCCTAGGCGGAGGTGAGTGGTCACGGTAGAAAGGGTAAACTGCGAGACGCAGACAATATGGTCAGCCCGGTCAATGTTGGCCTGCACCTGGCGGAGCCTTTTTTTTATTTTGCCGGGTTTTGCCTTCGGTTCCTCCAGGAAATTGAGATCATGAATTGTCAGCACTACACGGGTGCCGCTGGGCGGAGGAAGTAGCCGGGAATTCTGCCAGGTGCAGTGCCAGAGGCTGAAGGAACGGGTGCGGGGAATCCAGAATTTATGGAAATCGCGGTGGAAGAAATAGTCTTGCCCGGGTCCAAAGAGGCTGGGCTGCGTCCGGGGAACATAAAAGGTCAATTTTTCGCGCGCCGGGTCTGCCTGCCGGATCAGAGCAGTGCCCAGGTGCAGGCAAAAATAAAACAAGCCCGTGTATGGATGTTTTGTTCTTTCACAATCGATCAGGATCTGGTTCATCGGAGATTTAGGAGGGAAACAATTACTTGTTCTTTCGGATGGCTTCGAGGGTATGGCAGTTGCTGTTGGCCGGCGCCGAAACGACTTGATAGCCCTGGCTTTCCAAGAACCGGGTCAGGTGACCTACATTTCTTCGATCCTGGTCTAGGTCATGCACTTCCACGGTCAGGAAGGTCATTTTCCCCCAGCAGGACGCAGGGGTATCATAAATAATCGGGTATTCGCTTCCCTCGCAGTCAATTTTCACCAAGTCAGCGCGCTCAATCCCGGTCTCCTCCAGTATCTGGCAAAGGGAAATGGCCGGGACCCGCAGAGTAAAGTGATTTTTTCGGTCGAAATCGGAGTATATGGAGGCGATGACGGAGTTTTCCGCCTCCGTTTCCATAAATAGTTCAACGAATTCCTGCGGCTTCCCGGTCACCGCCTTATTAAATAGGTGAATACGGTTACCCAGAGAAGGGTTGAGGGCAACATTCTGCTGGAATAAGGAGCAATTGGAAGGGATCGGTTCATAGGCATAGACGGTGGCTTCCGCCATTTTGGAAAAAAGCATCATTTCAAAATATCCGGCATTGGCGCCGATATCCAGGACCACTGGCCGGGGCGGGAGTTTTTTCAATAGGGCGTCAATACCATAGAAATCGGATACGAAAATCTCTTTGAAAACCAAGTAAAGCGACCACGTGGGCACCCGGAAGCAGATGGGATTGCCCCGGGTGACAAAGGACATCCCTTTATACCCTTTGTGGAGTTTGCGGGTGAAATACAAGGGCCAGTTGCGGATGTGCCTGAGCAGGTTCCGGTACCGCGCTGTGGTTTGGTGCTGCATAGTCCGGTTGCTGACGAAGAATCTAAACTCAAACGCAGCAGGGATAGCGGATTTTTTGGTCAGCTGATTTGCTAATCCTGGAAATCGCATGAGCGTCAGTTCGTCTTTGTTTCGATCCAGTACAGGAGTTTTTCCCTTGGACTGAAGCGTTGGATGCCCAATTCAGTTCGATATTCCAGTTCACTTTGCTCTTCGCCGAAAGCATGGCAGAAAACGCAATTCATGTCTATATGGAGGTGTTGCAAGAATAGCAGCCGCCCTGATTTGGGCGCGACCGAGAACCAAAAAGGATGAAGCGCCCGACAGATCTTTTGATCTCCGTCAGGCGCTTCAGTCCTTCTCAAAAATTTTTGCACCAGTTTTCTGCTTTCTTTTGTTCCAGGCGTTTCCCTCCTATCCGCTCGCCGTTTTACGTCAAGCTATCTTGGGGATTGAACTACCCATCGCCCTTTTGGCTCGAGAAACTCCACCCCGATGGCAAAGCCTAGGCCTTGCAGCGGTTGGCAGTAAGCTACTCGGGCCGAGGAGCGAAAGTCTCCGGTGCGCGAGGCGAACGTCAGTTTCTCGCCTTGTTCCCAGCGGCGCACACTTACCACTCGAGCGCCGCGCGCGCTCACGTTTTCCGTAAAGGTCGATTCCGAGCCGGGCACCTGGCGATGCCCGTCAATGAATACGGGAATCTCCATCAGGATGCGATTTTCCGCCCGGTGAAACGTAAATTTGTTCCTTAGAGGCATGGTCGCTGCTCATCCTCACAGGCACGCGGCAATGCGCGTGAGATTTTGTACGCTGCTGCTTCCCCGCCGGTGTTTCATGGCGTAGAGCGCGCGGTCCGCGGCACCAAGTAGTTTTTCGGGCGTGTCGCCATCTTCCGGAAAGGCCGCCACCCCGGCGCTCACGGAGAGCGCGGGATGTTCAGGCTCGGTGGAAAGGCGTTCGCGAATCCGCGAAACGACCCGCGAGGCGATGTCCGGGCCCGCCTCCGGCAGCACCACGGCAAATTCGTCTCCGCCGTATCGCGCGGCGGTATCGATCGCGCGGGAATGATTGCGCAGGATTTTTCCGATGCGCACCAGCGCGCGGCTCCCGGTCAGGTGGCCGTACTGATCGTTGATGATCTTCAGCCCATCCATGTCCAGAAGCACGATGCTGAACGGGCGGTTCGTGCGCCGCGAGCGGTCCAACTCCGCTTCGATCACGCTGATCAACCGCCGGTAATTGGCCAGTCCGGTCAGCGGGTCACTCACCGCCATCGAACGAACTTGTTCGAAGAGGCGCGCTTGCTCCAGCAGCGCTCCGGACAGCACCACGACGTAGCTCGAGGTCTTGCTCAGCTCCGCCAGGAAAAACGGGCCATCGAAAAGCTGCCGCGAAAACGCTGCTGCCACGTGGCAAATGACGTTCAACGACGCGACGATGAAAAGCGAATAGTCGAAGAGCGTGGCCTCGCTCTTTTTCTCCCGGTCATTCTTGAGGCGCAAGCGGAAGAAGACTGCGGCAACCAGGAACAGCGCAGCGGGCAGCAAGTCCCACGGACGCGACAGGATTCTGGTGGCATGCGCCATTGGTGCAGCAGGCGCCGCAAAAAACGCGGCGCTCGTCAGATACGTCGCCAGCGCGACAACCAGCAGCGCTGCCGCGGTTTCTTTGCTCGGCTGCCGCGCCGTCGGCATGAAGCGATCCACGGCCAGGGCTGCCAGCAAGAGAACCGCCAAGAGCGTCCGACTAACCATCCAGCCCACCGGAATGTTTGACAGTGCCGCCGGGCCCATAGCCAGCGCGTCGTTCAGACCAAAGTACCCGACCGTCTCGATGATCCCCGAGAGCACGAACCCGAACGCCAGGATCAGCGCCGTGCGATCGTGCGTGCCCCGGAACCGCACGAGAGCGTTGGCGGCGTAGCAAAAGCTGAGCAGCGTGCCGCCAACTTCGAGATAGAGATACGTGTGCGAAGAACCGGCCGCAGCGGTCTGCCGCAGGTAGAAGATGAAAGCCAGGAAAACAGTGAGCAGGATGATTCCGCAGCTGATGAGGACGCGAGAGCGTGCAATCCAGGACGACGCCGCATCGCGCTCGTCCCGGAGAAACCCTGCGATCTTGCCCCAACTACCCACGCAATCCCCCAAATGCCGAAGAAAACAGGCAACAATCTGGGAATGCAAGTTCGTGACCTTTATTGCTGGAAATTTCGTCCATGTAACTAATTGAAATGGAACGACTTACAGGACTGTGGCAAAGACTGATTCCCAACCGGGTAGGGCGCGAGACAGCGTGACACGCTGCCAATTCGCAGATTAGCACACTATCATTTGTGTTTCGTTAGAGTTACCAGAGGGATGGCTTGTATCACTGAGATTCTGAGGATTGTCTCAGACTGAGACAATCTCAACCATTGAAACACTCGGCAAGCCAGGAGGGCCGGGGCTACAGCTTCGTTTCGGGGGCCGGGAGGTCCCTGGCAGTCACGGGATCCGTGAAGCCATGGACCTTATGCGAGCCATCGCAGAAGGGCTTGGTGGCGGAGTGGCCGCACCGGCAGAGGCTTATGGCAGTCCGCCCGGCGAGGCCAAAGGGCTTCCCCTCGGGATCGACAATTTCGAAATCACCCTCCACGCGGATGGACCCGTTGTGCTTGACCGTGATTCTTGTCGTCGCCATTTTTTCTCCTAAGTCACACAAAGTATGCCGATACTCTTGCGCTGCAACAAGCGGAAACGACAAGCGCCCCGGCCAGGCTGGAACGCTCTCACTCCACACAACACAAAACTCTGAAAACGAATCAGTACTTTGGAACGGACGGATCCACTTCGTCGGACCACGCGAGGATTCCGCCCTTGAGATTGAGAATCTTCCGGAAGCCCACTTTACGAAGGAAATCCACGGCTTCCGCGGAGCGCTTTCCGCTCCGGCAATGCGCCACGATTTCCCGCGAAGAATCCAGCTCATGCACGCGCCGCGTCAGCTCGCCGAGCGGAATGAGGTGCCCCTTGAGATTGCAGATCTGGTATTCGTGCGGCTCGCGCACATCCAGGATAAATATGTCGTCTCCATGATCCAGCCGCGACTTCAGCTCGCGCGGCGTAATCTCCGGCACCTGCACTGACGGGCCGGGAGCTTCTTCGCCGCGCACCCCGCAGAATTCGTAGTAGTCAATGAGTTTGGTGATCGTGCGATGCGTGCCGCACATCGGGCAGTTCGGATTTTTCCTTAGCTTGAGTTCTCGGAACTTCATTCCCAGCGCGTCGAACAGCAGCAAGCGCCCTGCGAGATTTTCTCCCGTGCCGAGGATGAGCTTGATGGTTTCCATCGCTTGAATCGAGCCGACGATTCCCGGCAACACGCCAAGCACGCCGCCCTCGGCGCACGATGGCACAAGCCCCGGCGGAGGCGGTTCGGGATACAGGCAGCGGTAGCACGGTCCATCGGGCATCCCGAAAACGGTGACCTGGCCTTCGAATCGAAAGATGGAGCCGTAAACGTTCGGCTTTCCGAGAAGAATGCAGGCGTCGTTCACGAGATAGCGCGTCGGAAAATTGTCCGTGCCGTCCACGATGATGTCGAAATCTTTGAAGAGTTCGAGAGCATTTGCGCTGGTCAGCTGCGTTTCGAAGGATTCGATCTGGATGTCCGGATTCAGATTCGAAAGCCGCACGCGCGCGGCCTCGCTCTTCGGCTTGCCGACGTCGCTGGTGCCAAACGTAACCTGGCGCTGCAAATTTGTGAAGTCCACAACGTCGAAATCCACGAGGCCGAGTCTGCCAACGCCCGCCGCCGCTAAATACAATCCCAGGGGCGCTCCCAGCCCGCCTGTGCCAATGAGCAGAACTTTGGCGTTTTTCAGCTTGAGCTGCCCGTCCATGCCGACCTCCGGCATGATCAAATGGCGGCTATAGCGAAGAATTTCCTCGTTCGAAAGGGTCGCGGCTGGTTTTGCTGCCGTCCCCGGTTGTGCTGTCGTAGCCATTGCGATTCGTTGCTCCTCAGGTTTCATTCATTCCGTGCGCGACGGTCAAGAAACGCCGCCCGCGATGGACGGAACGATGCTGATCGTGTCGCCGTCCTTCGTTGGCGTGTTTTCCTTCGCCAGGTAGCGGATGTCTTCGTCATTCACGTACACGTTCACGAAGCTGCGCAGTTTGCCTTCCTCGGTAAAGAGGTGCTTGCGCAACTCGGCGAACTCCTTAGTGAGATGGCCGAGCGCTTCGCCCACCGTCGCGGCCTGGAACTCCGCCGAAGCGCGTTTCCCCGCGTACGGGCGAAGCGGCGTCGGAATCATCACTTTCACGGTCATTTCGTTTCACCGTTGCTCTCTGGCCGGCGCGCTAAACCGCGGCGCGGTGGCGAATTTCGATGCCTTCGGGCGAAAATTCCTGCCGGTCGTCATTCAATCGCCAGGACGTCATCTCTTGCGGCGCGCCGTTCTGCACGCTCACAATGATGTAGCTGTACCACGGCCACGCGTGATCGCGATCGAACTGGCTGGGCCGCGCCGGATGGTCCGGATGCGAATGATACCAGCCCACGACGTCCATACCGCTCTCGCGCGCCGCTTTTTCGGCAGCCATGACGTCTTCTGAAGTGACAGAAAAACGGTTACGCGGCGAATCGTCCCGCCGGTTGACCAGCGGATATAGCGCCAGAATCTCACGCTCCGGCGCAACCGGATACTTCGTTGGATCACTCCCTGCAACTTCGCCGGCATCGCGTCCCAGCAACGCACCGCAGCACTCATGCGGATATGTCTCCGCCCCGTGCGCGCGGATTTTTTCCGCGAGCTGCCCGCTGATCCAAAGTGTCGGCTCGACCGCCATGTCTACTCTTCTTCCCAAAAGCGCTCGTTCAAGTATTTCGCCGCAGAATCCGCGAAGACGGTCACGACCACGGCATTCCTTTTCTTTGGAAGGCACTCTGCAATCGCAAAGCAGCCGAGTAGCGCCGCCGCCGCGCTCGGGCTTACTAGCAATCCCTCTTCCCGCGCAAGGCGCTTCACCAGCCGATAGGCTTCTTCCGTAGAAACCTCCAAATTTTCGTCCGCGAGCTTGTCATCGTAAATCGCCGGACGAATCGCCGTTTCCATGTGCTTCCAGCCTTCCAGCCCATGAAAGGACGCATCCGGCTGCAAACTGACGCAACGCACGGCGGGATTCAACTCTTTCAGCCGCCGCGTCGTTCCCACAAACGTCCCGCTCGTCCCCAGCCCCGCCACGAAATGCGTGATGCGCCCGCGCGTCTGCTCCCAGATTTCGTTCGCTGTAGTGCGGTAATGCGCTTGCCAATTTGCCGGATTGCTGTACTGGTCCGGATAAAAATATTTCTCAGGATCCGCGCCGACGATTTCGTGCACTTTGCGAATCGCGCCGTCCGTCCCTTCATCCCCGGCGGTGATCACCAATTCCGCCCCGAACGCAACAAGAATGCGTTTCCGCTCGTGCGAAGCGCTATCCGGCAAGCACAGCTTCACGGGATAACCCATCGCCGCGCCGATCATCGCGTACGCAATGCCGGTATTCCCGCTCGTCGCATCGATGATGGTCTTCCCGGCCCGCAGGGCGCCGCTCGCCAGCCCCGCTTGAATCATGCTCAGCGCCGGCCGGTCCTTCACCGACCCGCCCGGATTCAACCATTCCGCCTTCGCGCAAAACTCGACGTTTGGGAATTCACGCCCCACGCGCTCAAGACGCAGCAGCGGCGTGTTTCCAATTCGCTCCAGCAAAGCCTCTCCCGCCCGGCCTGGCTGGGCCGGCGATTCGCGAATGGAGGAAGCTGGATGCCCCGTGGTTGCCATGTCCCGTTAGCTCGGAAGGCCCTCCCGGCATCGCCAAGCCCGGGATATCCGACCATTTTACTCCGAATTAGATGCGGCAGGCCAGAGACGCGGTATAGATGGGAATCCTCGAGACTTTCGCTTCTCAGTCCTCCGAACCCACTCGCCGGGGCCTTTACACACCCGCGCGCCGCATCGTACTCTGAATCATTATGTGGAACGTCGAAGAGCGCTTCTCGCCGAAGGCCATCGAAGGCTTGGCGGCGCTAGGTTTCAAGGTCGGCAGTACGCGCGGCGTGGTCCGTGTCGAAAAATACGGCTGCGGCGCCGAATTCCGCAAGGGAACCGACGGCCTCTATCAGATGACCATCGTTCCCACCATCATGTTGAACGGCCAATTCACACGCTTGTGGGACGCCGGCTATCAAAAGTTTCTCCTCACCGACGAAGGGCTGAAGTTCCCCGCTCTGGCCGCGCATCTCCAGAATCTTCGCAAATTCAACGAAGAGCTCCGCACCGCGCTAGGCGTCCCCACGTTCTACAACGAAGCGCTTGGTTCCGTGAGCCAGGTCAGCGTCTACGACCGCGTCAAGGGCCGCAAGGGCGATGTGCCGGACGAAACCGTCGGCGCCCACAGCGAAAAGAGCGGTCACTGACATTCTCGATTTTGCCCCGCGAACATCCAGCTGACAAAATCAACGTGCCTCCGCATCTTGCAGCTGCTTGCGGAATTGCGCCAGGTCCACGCGATGCTTTGCCGCTTTGTGCTGCCCAATGAAAATTACCGGAACATCCCAGCCGTAGCGCTCCTTCAAAACCTCATCCTCATCCACGTTCACTTCGCGAAGCGCCGCGGCAAACTCGCGCAAAATCGGCGCGATCGCTGCCTTCGCTTCGTCGCAAAGATGGCAACCCGGGCGCGTGTACAACGTGACGTCTCGCGGCCCGCACCGCGCCAGTCGCAAATCTTCCGGGGAATCGCTCACGGCTGGGGATTCGAATACTTCATGAAGGGTCCCGAGTAAGGATGAAATGCATTCGCGCGGTAAAGTTCCGCGATTTGCCGGATATGTCCAAGATCATGATTGGCCCATTCATGGAGCATTTCGCTGAGTGTGATGGTTCCAAGCTCCGAATGCACCCCGGTGCGGGCGCTGGCGGATGCCGGTAATCCCACAAGAAGAGCGAGCGTCGAACGCCGCGTGCGCGTAAATAGCTCCAGATTTTCGCCCGCCGATCCGCGCGAATACTCTCCCCGCGCCACGGCTCCTGCCAAATCGTACTTCACCAGCGCGGGAGATTCCTCGGCAACCACCCGCAGCGCGCGCTCCGCGTACACCTGCTCGATCGCGGAGAGGTGCGCGAGCACCTCCGAAATGGACCACCGCTCCGGCGTCGGCTTCCAGTGCAGCAACTCCCCCGG
>Ga0066704_10000145_pt1 | contig 20095 bp, 17 predicted proteins | sample GraSoiAngelo_153_FD_66458 | JGI IMG/M metagenome (GOLD analysis project Ga0066704, IMG submission 66458) | Grasslands soil microbial communities from the Angelo Coastal Reserve, California, USA - 14_1009_12_40cm | ecosystem: Environmental > Terrestrial > Soil > Grasslands | place: USA... | reverse complement strand
TTCCGTCCTGGCCGAAGTTGGAGTGAAGCCGACTGAGACGGCGGCGGTGTTCGCCGGCATCGACAAGGTTGGCCGCGAGCCACGTGATGTGACACTCGGCAAAGTCGAGAAGGCGGTATCGGGTGTCGAAGCGAGGCGTGGGGTGGCGCGGGTTCTCGAGCGCACGAGCGACCTGAACGCGCTCGCCGCCGAGTTTCGTGGCTCGACGGATGTGATGGAAGCCGTAACTCACATGCGCGAGTATCTCAACTTCCTCGACGCTCTGGGCGTCGGTGACTGGGTTGATTTCGATCTCTCGATCGTGCGTGGTCTCGCTTACTATACGGGTACGGTGTTCGAGCTGTTCGATGCGAAGGGTGAGTTCCGCGCGATCTGTGGGGGCGGCCGCTACGATGATCTGCTTTCCAGTATCGGGGGCGTCGACCTGCCAGCGCTCGGATTCGGAATGGGCGACGTCGTGCTTACCGAGATCCTTCGCTCACGCAATTTGCTGCCGACTCCGGAATTCGGAACCGACTACTGGGTTGCCGCCGACGACGAATCGATGTTGCCAGATGTGATGACGGTCGCGGGGCGGCTGCGTGCGAAGTCGCGAAGCGTGGAATACGCGTTAAAGTCGCAGTCGCTGTCGCGTCAGCTCAAGACAGCGTCGACCGTCGGTGTCAAACAGGTCGTGCTTCTACGCCGCGACGATTACGCGAAAGGAAAGATCACGTTGAAGACACTTGCCGATGGATCGGAGCGAAGCATCGCTCTCGATGCATTCCTGAACACTCTGTAACGCCAATGGCCGACGACAAGAAACTGACCAAACGCTCCGAAGACTTCAGCGCCTGGTACAACGAGGTCGTGCTGCGCGCCGAGCTCGCCGATTACTCTCCTGTTCGCGGTTGCATGGTGATCCGGCCGCGCGGTTACGGGATCTGGGAGCGGATGCAGCAGCAGCTCGACACGATGTTCAAGGACACCGGCCACCAGAACGCGTACTTCCCGCTCTTCATTCCCGAAAGTTTTCTGCACAGGGAGGCCGAGCACGTCGAAGGCTTCGCACCCGAGACCGCCGTCGTCACCCACGGCGGCGGCAAAAAGCTGGAAGAGCCTCTCATCGTCCGTCCGACTTCGGAGACGATCATCTACGCCATGTACGCGAAGTGGGTGCAGAGCTATCGCGACTTGCCGGTGCTGATCAACCAGTGGGCGAACGTCGTCCGCTGGGAGATGCGCACACGGCTCTTTCTTCGCACTCTCGAATTCCTCTGGCAGGAGGGGCATACCGCCCACGCGACGCACGACGAAGCCGAGGAAGAAGCGCGCCGGATGCTCGGAGTCTATCGCGATTTCATGGAAGGCTGGATGGGAATGCCCGTGGTCACCGGCCTGAAGACTGACGCGGAGCGGTTCGCCGGCGCACTACGTACCTATTCCTGCGAAGGCATGATGCAGGACAACAAAGCGCTGCAGGCGGGAACATCCCACAACCTCGGTCAGAACTTCGCCAAAGCATTCGAGCTGAAATTCCAGACGGAATCGGGCGGGGTGGATTACGCCTGGAATACGAGCTGGGGTGTATCGACGCGATTGGTCGGCGGACTGGTGATGACCCACGGCGATGACAACGGTCTCCGGGTCCCGCCGCTGCTTGCGCCGGTCGAAATCGTGATCGTGCCCATCTGGCGCTCGGATGAGGACAAGGGCCGCGTCAAGGCCGCGGCACATCTGGTCAAGGAAAGCCTGCTCGGTTGGGAACGTCGAGTTCCTGGTCGACTGCGCGTCCACGTCGACGATCGAGAGGGGATGAAGCCGGGAGCCAAGTATTACGAATGGGAGCTGCGTGGAATTCCTTTGCGCATGGAGCTCGGTCCACGCGATCTCGATCAGAATCAGGCGGTCATGGTCCGGCGCGATACCGGTGAAAAGAAGCCTGTCTCGCTCGGATCAGTTGGCGAGGATGCTGCCGATCTGTTGCATCAGATTCAGGAATCGATGCTGATAGATGCGCGCGAGCGCAGGGAGCAGCACAGCATCCGCGGCGGCATCACCTACGACAAGTTCCGTGAAGTGATGGACGGCGAAGGCGCATTTGTCTACGCCGGTTGGTGCAGCGATCCCAAGTGCGAGGCTGAAATCAAAGAGGAAACCAAGGCGACGATTCGCGTCCTTCCCGACGAGGAATTCAGATCGGCCGAGCCGCCCACGAAGTGTCTCAAGTGTGGCCGACCCTCGACCACCGAGGCGCTGTGGGCAAAGGCGTACTAGATATTCCGACGGCCGCTCTATCCGAAAGAGTTTCGCTGGAGGCAATAGCACGGGAGGTCGGAACGCCGTGCTACGTCTATAGCTCGGCGATGATCCGCGCCCAGTACGATCAGCTGAAGAGTGCGATGGGCAAGCTCGACGTGCGGCTGCACTACAGCGTCAAGGCCAACTCGAGCATTGCCATCCTTGCACTTCTGCGTGAGCTGGGTGCCGGCCTCGACATTGTTTCGGGGGGTGAGTTGTTCCGCTCGCTGAAGGCCGGGTACACCGGCAAGGACATCGTCTTCAGCGGCGTCGGCAAAACGGAGCGCGAGATGGAAGAAGCGCTTCGCGCGAACGTCCTGCTCTTCAACGTCGAGTCGGAGCAGGAGCTGCACGTCCTTGATGCGGTCGCCAAACGAGTCGGCGCAAAGGCGCCCGTTGCGCTGCGCGTGAACCCGGAAGTGCTCGTTGACACGCCGCACCCGTACACGCGTACGGGCGAGAAGGGAATGAAGTTCGGAATTCCGTTCGACGAGGCTCTCTCGGTGGGTAAAGTCGCAGCGTCGCTTCCCAATCTGCGGCTGCTGGGCCTCGACATGCACGTCGGCTCCCAGATCTCGCAATTCGCGCCCTACGAGGTCGGCCTGCAGCGTTTGCTGCACCTGCGGCGGGAGATCGAGCGCGAGACGAAGGTCCGACTCGAGTATCTCGACATCGGTGGCGGGCTGGCGGTGACGTATGATGCTTCAGACCGCGCAGTCGATGTCAAGCAGTTTGGCCAGGTGATCAGTGCGCTCGTTGGTGGAGCTGGCCTCAAAATAATTCTGGAGCCCGGGCGTTTTCTGGTTGGCAACGCCGGAGTGCTGCTGACCCGCGTTCTCTATAGAAAGCGCAGCGGTGGCAAGGAATTCATCATCACCGATGCCGGGATGACCGATCTTCTGCGGCCCTCTCACTACAACGCGTTCCATCGCATCGAAGCGGTGAATCCCACCGGGCGAACTACCGTCGCGGATGTCGTTGGCCCGATCTGCGAGAGCGGCGATTTCCTCGCCCTCGACCGGCAGATCGACGACGCCCAGCCGGGCGATCTTCTTGCGGTGCAGTCCACCGGTGCCTACGGATTCGTGATGGCGTCCAACTACAACTCGCGCCCGCGACCGGCGGAAGTCCTCGTGGACGGAGACAAATTCGCCGTGATCACCAAGCGCGAGAGCTACGACGACCTCGTTCACAACGAGATTCCTCCAGCTTGGAGGTCGGCGCAGTGAAAATTGGGGTCATGGCCGACACACACGATCGAGTACCGGCGATCGCGGATCTCCTGGAGCGATTCGCCAGGAAAGGCGTGAGCATGGTAATGCATGCCGGCGACTACTGCTCTCCGTTCAGCCTCGCCCCGTTTCATCAGCGGGGGACGGCGCTGCTCGGCGTATTCGGCCGCAACGACGGCGACCGGGAAACCCTCAGCGCCTACGCGGCGCGCGGGATGGGGACGGAAATCTACGAGTCGCCCCATAGCTTTGATGTGGGAGGCAAACGGGTTCTCCTCGTTCACGAGATCGCCGAGGTGAGTCCCCGCTCGATTGAATCGCACGATTTCGTGATCCACGGTTCCTCGCATTTGCAATCGGAGAAAAAGATCGGGACGACAGTCGTGATTAACCCCGGCGAAGCCTGCGGCTGGATTCACGGTAAATGCACGGCCGCAATTCTCGACACCGACACCGGAGAGGTGGAAAACATCACACTATGAGCAGCCGGATCCTCATCATCGATTTCGGCTCACAATTCACCCAGTTGATCGCGCGGCGCGTGCGCGAGGCGCGAGTGTACTCCGAGATCCATCCGCCCAGCCGCAGCGTCGACTGGATTCGCGACTGGAAGCCCACGGGAATCATTCTCAGTGGCGGCCCGAATTCAGTCTACGGCGACAACGTTCCCCTGGCCGACCCCGCAATCTTCGACATCGCTCCCGTACTCGGCATCTGCTACGGGATGCAGTTGATCGCCCACATCGAGGGTGGTCAGGTGATACGCACCAATCGCCGCGAATATGGGCGTGCGCAGATGAACGTACTCGAACCGAAAGGGCTATTTGCCGGGTTCAGCACCAAGGAGCCGGTGACGACCTGGATGAGCCACGGCGATCACATCGAGGAACCGCCAAAAGGTTTTCGAGTGACGGCGGAGAGCAATGGTAACCCGATCAGCGCGTTCCGCCATGAGAAGCGGCCAATCTTCGGAGTCCAGTTTCATCCCGAGGTGGCGCACACTCCGCGGGGCCGGGAAATCATCTCGAACTTCCTTTTCGACATCTGTAAAGCGGAGCCGACCTGGACCGCCGGCGCGTTCATCGAGGAAGAGATCGCGCGGATTCGAAAAACGGTTGGGAAGTCGCGGGTCATTTGTGGATTATCTGGGGGAGTCGATTCCTCTGTCGCGGCAGCGCTCGTCCACCGCGCCATCGGCGATCAGCTCACCTGCATTTTCGTCGACACGGGCTTGCTGCGCTTGCACGAGCGGGAGCAAGTCGAGCGGACCTTCCGCGCTCACCTCGGCATCAAGCTCGTAACGGTAGACGCCGAGAAGCGGTTTCTCGAGAAACTGGCCGGCGTCGAAGACCCGGAGCAAAAGAGGAAGATCATCGGCCACACCTTCATCGATGTTTTCGAGGAAGGGGCAGCCGAAGTCGGCGGCGACGTCGATTTCCTGGTGCAGGGAACGCTTTATCCGGACGTGATCGAATCATTCTCGCCGCGCGGCGGACCATCGGTGACGATCAAGACGCACCACAACGTCGGCGGTCTCAAGCAGGATATGAAGTTCAAGCTGATCGAGCCTCTGCGCGAGCTGTTCAAGGACGAGGTGCGAAACGTTGGCCGTGAGCTCGGACTACCGGAGGAGATCGTGGCTCGTCATCCGTTCCCCGGACCGGGGCTCGCGATCCGAGTGCTCAGCGATGTCACCAAGGAGAAGCTGGATTTACTCCGCGCCGCCGATGCGCTCTACCTCGAAGGAATCCGCGAGGCAGGGTTGTACGACGAGATATGGCAGGCGTTCGCGGTGCTACTGCCGGTGCGAAGCGTGGGAGTGATGGGCGACGAGCGGACCTACGAGTACGTACTGGGGCTGCGCGCCGTCACCAGCACCGATGGCATGACCGCCGATTGGTTCCCGTTCCCGCACGATGTACTCGGGCGGATCTCCAGCCGGATCATCAATCAGATCAGGGGGATCAATCGGGTTGTCTACGATGTCAGCTCCAAACCGCCGGCCACAATTGAGTGGGAGTAGCCCGAGCAATAAGACAACTACCTGCTTGGAGCTGACCGCTTCTATCGCTGATCGCTTACCGCTGCAGACGACCAGACAGATCGCTGCGGAGTCATGGGGAGAGCAGGGTTGTTCCTTTCACGCCAATGAGATCTGTCCCGTCGTAGGCAGCGGTCAGCAGTTAGCGCAGCGGCGGTCAGCGCCTAGCAGGCAGTTGTCTTATTGCGTAAACAGCGCATTCGCTGTTTGCAGTTAGAGGCTCTTCTCTTCGAGGAGCTGCATAAACTCCCTCGGCTGCTTGAGCTTGAGGAGTCGCTCGGGCACGTCCGCCTCTTTGGAGAACTGCGCGATTTTTCCGAGCACCGGCAGGTACTGATTTGACACCTCGAGCGGCGGCGCGACAATGAGGAAGAAAAAGAACACCGGCTTCTCGTCGATCGCCTTGAAATCGACTCCCTGACTCTTGCGGCCGAACGCCACGCGGAGTTTTGAGACTACCAGCGATCGGCAGTGGGGAATCGCTATCCCTCGCCCGATTCCCGTCGAGCCGAGATTCTCGCGTCGCTTCAACATTTTGAACAGCATTCCTTCGGATTTGTCGTCGAGGCCAAGAAGATCGATCAGCTCCTTCAGAATTTCGTCCTTGGTGTTTCCCTCGAGTTCCAGCTTGATCGCGTCTTCAGAAAAAAAATCGCGTAGTTCCATCAGCTCCCCGACGGTGGTCTGTTCGTGCGCGAGAAGCACGGAAGTTACGCCCGCCGATTCCGGGAGTCAAACCACGATGTTGCAAGCACTTGGCCTTATCCCTTAGCTTGTATTGTGATCCGATTTCCGTTTGCGGTCCGCGAGGACATTCCGCTTTATCTGGCACCGATGGCAGGTGTGTCAGAGTCTCCATTTCGGAGGCTCTGCCGCCGCTTTGGCGCCGATGTCGTGGTCACCGAATTCCTATCTGCCGAGGGAATCCGACGCGAGAACGCCGCGACGTTGGACAAGCTCCGTTTCGGCGCCGAGGAACGGCCGATTGGTGTGCAGATCTTCGGCGCCGACTCCATCGCGATGGGCGAAGCAGCCCGTCTCGTCACCGATGTGTTCGAGCCCGAGTTCATCGACATCAACTTCGGCTGCCCAGTGAAGAAAGTCGTCAAACGCAATGGGGGCTCCGGGTGCCTCAAGGACCTTTCGCTTGTTGACTCGGTGATCAGGTCGGTATCGGCGAGCACGCATCTACCGGTGACGGTGAAGATTCGCAGTGGCTGGAATGAGGAAACTCGCGATCCGGTGACGATTGCACTGCGTTGCCAGGACGCGGGCGCCCGAGCTCTTGCCTTGCACCCGCGAACGCGGACCCAGATGTACAGCGGCAATGCCCGGTGGGAGGAAATCGCGGCGGTCTCAGCTGCGCTGGAGATTCCCGTAATTGGAAATGGCGACATCAAGACGGCTGAGGATGCAGTGCGGATGCAGCGCGAGACTCGATGCGCAGCGATCATGATCGCGCGCGGCTCGTTCGGACAGCCGTGGATTTTCGACCAGACGCGCGCACTGTTGGAAGGAAAGCCGAAGCCCGCCGCGCCGAGCATTGAGCGGCGTTTCGAGATCGCGCTCGAGCACGCGCGGATGGCGGAGGACTACGAGGCCGACCCGCGCGGTGCCGCGATCGAGTTCCGCAAGCACCTCGGCTGGTACGTCAAGGGAGTCCCTGGCTCGGCGGAATTGCGCCGGAAGCTCCATGCGGTGGTGAGTCTTTCGGAGGTCGAAGACGTTTTCGCCGCATATTTGTCGAGTCCACTGCGCGACGAATTTGTCGTCGAACAGACAGACGAGCAGGCCTTCGCCGATTCGCAAGCAGCTGCTTGAGGTGGCTAACCGTAAGATTAAGCATATCAACAGATTGCACGACTGATATAAACTCACTTAGGAAGTTGGTTTTCGTTGACTTCGGTGGCGATAACCGGTATACTTGTTGGAAGGGGGCGACTGGCTTCGACGGGGTTAGTGAAGCTGTGGCCGCGTGCCCAGGTCTCTCGGATCCTGGTAAAACCTCTGGGAAAATTTTCAAACGCCAACAACAACTTGGCCCTGGCTGCGTAACTCTTAGGAGTTACTGCACCTGCTCTTAGAGAAGCCCTCCTGAGGCGGCTTTAAGGGTATCGAAAATTCGGGATAGTCGGCTGCTGCGTCTTCCGGTAGTCGGCGAAACTCTAGAAGACTTGTCCAGAAGTGGGCTGTCCACTGGCCAGCGGCTGGAGACCTCAATCGGTGGAATACGCACGTAGACGCTGTGGTCGATCTTCTCTCGGACCGGGGTTCGAATCCCCGCGCCTCCACTTAGCACCCCTATCACGAAAGCTCACGGCGTCTCTATCGAGGCGCCGTTTTGCTTTTCCCAGCAGCATGAAGACGCCCAGTGCACGTGATACGCGGTCGCGTGCTTGCTCCCCATGTGGTCGTGGTGTCAATTCTTCTGGTACGCGATCGCAGCGTACCTCGGCGCGCCGATGCCAGGCGCTGCAAGCGATAGACATTCGTGTTCCACAATGAACCCGCTGCGGATCGCTCATGGCACGACGCAAACTGCCTCTGTCGTTCGTATTGCTGTTGCTCGTCACTTGCAGGGACAGCTCGGCGCCCGCCAGCGGGCCGAAGCCGAATCCTCAGTCTGTGTCAGTATTGACGCAGCACAATGACAACAGCCGCGCAGGCTGGAACGACAACGAAACCGCGTTGACCACCACCAATGTCAACGTTCAGCAATTTGGCGAGTTATTCGCCCTCCCCGTGGACGATCAGGTATATGCCCAGCCGCTGGTCGTCGGCCATGTCTTCATCGGCGACAGCTACCACAACGTCGTCCTCGTCGCCACGGTCAACAACACCCTTTATGCGTATGACGCGGACAACGGCACTCTGTATTGGCAAAGGAGCTTCACGGCTCCGGGCATGCGGCCGCCGCAGCACGGCGACATGACAGGGGCGTGTAACGGCTCGTACCAGGATTTCAGCGGCAACATCGGGATCGTCGGTACCCCGGTGATCGATGCAGGGACGCGGACGATGTATTTCGTCGCCCGCAGTACCACGGGCAGCACGTTTGTTCAGTTCCTGCACGCCGTGAACATCGTCGATGGAAGCGAGATCTCCGGCGGCCCGACGGAAATCACTGCCACCTCCAGCGGGAATGGCGACGGAAGCGTCAACGGCGTGATTGCTTTCGATGCACAGCGCCAGAACCAGCGCCAGGGATTGACGCTGCTCAACGGCACCGTGTACGTGACGTTTTCCTCCCACTGCGATTGGGGCCCTTATCATGGATGGATACTGGGTTACGACGCCGCGACGCTGGGGCAACGGGTCGTCTACAATGCGACGCCTAACGGATACGCGGCGGGGATGTGGGAAAGCGGAACCGGGATGGCCGCAGATGCGGCAGGGAACCTTTACGTGGTGACAGGCAACGGCACCGTGGGGGACAATGGTGATCCCACGAGCCTGACCAATCGCGGCGAGAGCGCCCTCAAACTCACCCAGTCCGGCTCGACTCTGCGGGTGGCGAGCTACTTCACGCCGTACAATTACCAGTTTCTCAATGACAACGACATCGATTACGGAGGGATGGGTGCGTTCCTGATTCCCAATTCGGGCTTTTACCTGACCGGCGGTAAGGACGGGAATCTGTATCTGCTGAACAAGGATGCCATGGGCGGCTACCTGCCATCCTCCAACCAGGTGCAGCAAATGGTTGCGTTAGGCGGCAATGCCAACATGCATTGCCAGCCTGCCTACTACAAAGGAAGCTCGCAGGAATTCATCTACGTGTGGTCCGAGAATGATCCGTTGCGTGCCATCCAGTTCGACCGCGCCAGCAACTTGCTGAGCGCACAGAGCCAGGTTGTTTCCAGCGCAGCGGGACCGACCGGGCAAAGCGGGGCGGTCTTGTCGGTTTCGTCCAACGGCTCGCAGGAAGGGACCGGCATTCTATGGGCGTCATACGCATCCAGCGGAGATGCGGAACACTCTGTAAGCCCTGGCATACTGAGAGCGTTCGACGCGAATGACATAAGCAAGGAGCTTTGGAACAATCAACAGAAGCCCCGCGACGCAGGTGGCTATTACGCGAAATTCGCAGCGCCGACGATCGCCAACGGCCACGTGTACCTGCCGACTTTCTCCAACCGGGTCGTCGTGTATGGATTGCAGTAATGGGAGGAAGCGCGGTGCGACCGGCCTGGCTCTGACCGCGGTCATATTCGTTTCACGAAGTCTTTCTTGACGACGCCCGTTCACCCGGAGACGCACGATCTCCGGCGCGTCATCGGGCTCGCCGGCGGAATTGCGCTTATCGTCGGGATCACAATCGGCAGCGGGATCTTCCGCACACCCCCCACGATCGCCGGCCTCGTCCCAAATCCGCTCGTCATCATGGGACTCTGGACGGCGTTCGGTCTGATCAGCATTTGCGGAGCGCTCGCGGTGGCGGAACTGAGCACGCTGCTGCCGCGGGCGGGCGGCGTATACGTGTTCCTGCGCGAGGCATATGGCGATGCCGCGGCGTTCGTATTCGGCTGGTTGTACGTGCTGGTGACAACCCCCACCGCTGTTGCCACGCTCGCCACCGTCTTCGCGGAATTCCTGCTCAACCTGCTCGGCGTGGCGGCAAATATCGCGACGGTGCAAATGATCGCGATCGCCGCCATCATCGCCCTTACAGGCGCCAACGTGCTTGGGGCACGAGTTGGCGCGGCGGTGAGCGAAGTCACCACCCTGGTGAAGGTGACCGCGCTGACGGCGATCATAATCGGCGCGTTTTTGCTGGGGCACGGCAGCCTTTCCCACCTTACCGAGGGCGGCGCCGTGCAGCGCGGCGGGCTGGCTAGAGCGGTCGCATCCGTCATATGGACATACGATGGCTGGGTGGCGGTCAGCATGATCGCGGGCGAGGTCGTTGCACCCGAGCGATTGATGAAGCGGATCATCATGGTCGGGATGCTGATAATCGTCACGCTTTATATCGGCGCGAACCTGGCTTACTTGTACATCATGCCGGTCGGGGTTATGGCGCAGCAAAAGGAGGCCATCGCGCGGACGGTCATGACGGAGATTGCAGGACCCGCTGGTGGCGTAGTCATCATGCTCGCGATCATGACGAGCGTTTTCGGCGCGCTCAACGGCAACCTCCTCGCCAAGCCGCGAGTCGCCTATGCGATGGCGCGCGACGGCCTCACTTTTTCGTTTCTCGGGAAAATCCATCAGCGCTGGTCCACGCCGTGGGCGGCGCTGCTGATTCAGGGCGTGGTGGCGATTATTATGGTCCTTGTCCTCAAGGATTTCGATACGCTCACGACCTACTTCGTGGTCGTCGAGTGGGCCGCCTTGATTTTTGCCGTCGGAGCGGTGTTCGTCCTGCGGCGGAAGATGGCTGACGCGCCGCGGCCGTTTCGGACGCCCGCATATCCGTGGGTACCGCTACTGTTTGTTGTTGGCACCATCATTGGTTTGTCGGCGATCGTCTGGGGCCAGATTCAGGTTGGAAACTTCTCCCCGATCTACGGTCTGCTCATTGCGGCGGCAGGATTCCCCGTTCATCAACTCTGGAAACGATTGAAGAGGATCCATTGAGAAAAGACATTGTGACTGAGAAGGCGCCGAAGCCCGTTGGTCCGTATTCACAGGCAGTCATCGAAGGAGATCTGATTTTCGTTGCCGGACAGGGATCCATCGATCCGCTGACCGGGAAACTGGAGCTCGGCGACGTGCGGTCGGAGACGAAGCGGACGTTTGAAAACCTGCGGGCGATCCTCCAGGTGGCGGGCTCATCACTCGATGACGTCATGAAGTGCAACGTCTATCTTCGTGACATCAACGATTTCGCCGCGATGAACGAGGTCTACGCGACGTTCTTCTCGGCGCCGTTTCCCGCACGCACCACCATCCAGGCCGCGGCCCTTCCAGGCGGCATCGCCGTCGAGATCGAGTGCATCGCGAAGAAAGCTGCAAAGAACGCTCGGAAGAAGGCTCAGAGGAAGGCTCGATAGTGGACGCGCTCGACCTAGACACACCCGCCCTCTATGTCGATCTCGACGCGCTCGAGCGCAACATCGCTACGATGCAGGAGCAATGTCGTGCGTGGGGAGTCGAGCTGCGGCCTCACGTGAAGACCCACAAGATCCCGGAGATTGCCCGGATGCAGCTCGATGCAGGCGCAATCGGGATCACCGTCGCCAAACTGGGCGAGGCGGAGGTGTTGCCAGGCGATGATGTGCTTGTTGCATATCCACTGGTGAAGGCGAAGCTGACGCGCTTGAGAGAGCTGACAAAGAAGCGACGCGTGAAGGTTGCGGTCGATTCGGTCGAGGTCGCTCGCGACCTCCAGAGGATCGAGACGCTGGTGGAGATCGATGTCGGCGTGGGCCGCACTGGTGTGCAGTCACCCGAACAAGCGGTCGAGGTCGCGAAGGCATGCTCGGATTTCCGGGGAATCTTCTACTGGCCGTCATGGCTCGACGAGGCAGGCTTCCGGGCGGCGTGCGTCAGGATCGACGCCGTCCTTGATGCGCTCTCCGCGTCGGGCTTCGAGGCGAAGATTGTCTCTGGAGGTTCGACACCAGGTGCCGCGAAAACGCCGCTGATTCCGCAGACAACAGAGATCAGACCTGGTACCTACGTCTTCTATGACGCGAGCAGCCTCGAGGCGAAGATCTGCGTCGAGGCCGACTGTGCACTCCGAGTGCTCACCACGGTCGTCAGCACCGCGGTGCCGGGTCAGTGTGTGATTGACGCCGGGTCAAAAACGCTCTCCAGCGATCAGACGGTCGGTTCGGGAACGTACGGCCACTTCATCGGGCGCCGATGGACTCTGCGCAAACTGAATGAGGAGCACGGTTACGTGGAGATCCATGGGCCAGCCCGCGTCGGGGAGAAAGTCTGGTTGGTGCCAAGCCATGTCTGCCCGACTGTCAACCTGCACGACGAAATCTGGTACGGCCGCCGCGGCCGAGTAGAAGGAAGCTGGAAGGTCGCTGCACGCGGGAAAGTACGCTAGCCGTTTTGCATTCAGGCCCAGAGCACGACGCAAGCACAAGATGTGCGGGATTCGTCAGACTCGAAGCTCGAATTTCACGCGTCTACGCAGAGGGGAAAGTGCGCCAGAGAATTCTCATGACTGGGGCGGCAATGCCCGTGCTTTTGTGCTGTTCGTCGTTGGCGTTTGTCGTCGGGTGCAACCGCGGCAGCGAGCCAAAACAATCCGGGCAAACGGAGCAAGCAGCTAGCCCCACCATGCCGATGACCGTAAGAGGTACAGTCGTGAGCGATAGTGCCAACGCCCTTGTCCTCAAGTCGGACACCGGCGATGTAGCCGTGACCATGGTCCAGCCGTTCCGCCTCTACACTCGGGTTCCCAGTGATCTCTCGCATGTAAAGGAAGGATCGTTCATCGGGGTGACTACGGTTAAGCAGCCTGATGGCTCGGAACGGGCGACGGAGATTCACATCTTCCCGGAGGAGCTCCGTGGGTTGGGCGAAGGAAGTCGGATGATGGCGCCGCCGCGTAGCGGCGGCTCGAGCCGAATGACGAACGGCAGCGTATCGACCTCGCGCATGACAAATGGTACCGCGTCTCAGTCGCGGATGTCGAATGGCAGCGTCAGCAGCGCCAAAGGTTCAAGCCTCGTCGTCCAGTACGCGGGCGGTTCTCAGGCTGTGACGGTCCCGTCGAATACCCCAGTATCCGAGCTCAAAGTAGCGTCGAGAAGTATCGCTGTCGGCGACCAGGTCGCGGTGCTGGTGAAGAAAGCTCCCGATGGATCCCTGAGCGCAGACAAGGCGCTATCGACCGCGAGGTGACGACGCGGTGCGCCACCGGAGATGGCAGCCAATTGGTAAGTGGGAGATGCAGCGTGTGAAAGTCGACGGGGAGGTACTTATTAGGCGTTTCGTTGACAAGGAGCTTCCCCCGGGGGGCTAACACACGCCAGATCTCCCGAATGTGCATCACGCGGCTGCGGGATGTGCTCGAAGACCGCGTTCACCAAAACCAGAAGCGACCTTCGCGGCATCGCGCAGCGCCATCATCGTTACCTCGGCGTCGCTGCAAACCGGAATGCTATCTGTACCACGTCGGCGATCGGCTTGGCATCCGGGCCGCCGGTGCGCGCCGGCTCGAAGCGCATTCCGGGAACGACCTTGCGGACGGCGGCTGTCAGCAGCGGGTTTGGCGAGGTCACGACCTCAAAAGTGCTCATTACCGGAGCACCATTGGTGTCGACATTGAACCGGACTCGAACTTCACCCTCCACGTCCGCTACTTGATTCGGGACGCGGGGCGTGGGGAGATCGCCGATCAGTCGAGCGCGTTGTGGTTGCGTTGATTGGTCAGATTCGGTGAAAGTGGAACGCCGGTTTCCAAACCCGTTGCCCGCCGGAACCAGGACAGCGTCCCCGCCTTTAGCAGACGCGCTCGTACGCGCAGCGACGGAATCCAGTCGCGAGAGCACTGCGTTCGATAGCGTTGGCAGCGAGAGGGCCTTGGTGTCCGCTTTTTTCTCTGGCGCTTTCTTCGCTGTCGACGGTCGCTCCTCGATGGCGCGCGCGCGTGGCGGTGTCGCCTTGGATGCGTTACCCGCGTTGCCAGTCGGCGTAGCCGGCGCCGGGCTCGGCGTGACAGAGCTCACGGTCGCTACCGGGGGCGAGACGCGGGGCGACTCCACCGCGGGCGCGGCGAACGCTGTGGTCTGATCGCTTTCGCCAAACGCGTGTGAATTTGTGACCACGCCGATCAGTAGCAGCGACAACACAATGGCTATACCCCCGGCGATCACCTGCTTCTTGCCCAGGAGTGTGAGCGCGGGCCCGAGCAGCTCGGTGATGCGGTTGCCCATGCCGCCAGTCTTGTACGGTTTCTCGAGCTCTTCGCGCAGGCTCTCCAGGGCGTCGCGATAGGGCAGCGCCTCCGCGCCCGATTCTGGCCCCATCGCCGCGGCTTCTGCCAGCGGTGAAGCCATCGGACTCATCGAGATTTCCGCGTGCGGCGGAGCAGCTTTGTTGCCGGCGCTTGTTTCGCTTAACGGTCTGTGCACGATTACCGCTGGCTTCTTCGGTGCGGGCATCGGCGGCTTCTCCCGGTGCACCGGAGGCTGAGTGGCCAGAGACACCGATTCTCCCGATATCAGACGATATCTCTCCGGCGTGATCACCCGCTCCGTGTGAGCCGCGGTCTCGAGCGAATCTTCAGAAGCGAGCTGCAGATCGGCGATTCGCTCCCGCGAAACGCGCAGGCTGGGATGCTCAGTCCCCAGCGTTCGCTCGCGAATCGATAGCGCGCGCTGGAACACGCTGAGCCCCTCTTCGATTTTGCCGCGCGCCGCACACGCGTCGCCGAGGTGCTCGAGGGCGGTCGCGATGGCGAAGTGATTCGGAGCGAGAGTGCGCTCGCGAATATCGAGCACGCGCCGCCAGAGCTGCTCCGCCGATTCATGGTGCCCGAGCGACTGCCTGACGTTGGCGAGGCTCGCGAGAACCGTGGCTACCTCCGGATGATCCTCGCCCTTGCTTCGTTTCATCTCCAGCAGGCGGAGCAGCAGCGGCTCCGCTGAGGCGAACGACGATTTCCGGAGGTAGAAGCGTGTCAGATCCGTGAGCAAGAGCATCAGCTCCGGATCGTCAGGTGCCATGGTTTCGTCGGCCATCTCCAGGGCCTGACGGAAAAACTCTTCTGCCTCGGCGTCCTCACCCATGTTCTGCTTGAGGGTCGCCGCCTTAAGAACTGAAGCGAGGTCTGCCCGCGAGGCCTTATCGGCCTCGACTGGGCGGGACGGTCGGGAGTTGCGATCAGAGATTCCGCGGTCGCGCCCGGGGACAGGCGAGTAGTTCGCGGAATCGATGCTGCGCTCGAACCCTATTGAGGAGTCGGCCATACACTGGGTCTCCCCGGTCATCCTCTGACGGACGGGAGCAACCACTCTCGCACGCAGTGGCGCCCAGACCGGCGGCGCGCCGTCCAGAGCGGGGGCAAGTCGGGGACCATATGTAGTCCGCGGGATGCGCAGGCCAGCGCGGCAGTGGGGTGTGTTATGGACGCAACACTGCCCGAGAGCGTTGCGCTGACGCAACAGGTCGGGCCAGGCCCCCAAAAAAACGAAGGACTGACTCTCGTCAGCCCTGCATCACGCCCGCCGTCCAGGGTCGGGGTCCGTGCGTTTTGAGCCCGAGCGCGGTACTTCGTCCTCATCGCCGGGGTCCCAGGTCGGGCCGCACTTCAGGACCCTCTTGGCAATCCGGCACCACTCCGCGACCTGACCGTCGTTGGCGCTCATCCAGTTGACGGGGACTGGTGCAAGCCGACGCTTTTCGCCGTTGCTGGCAAAGCAAAGCCAGCCGTTGCTGTACTCGGAAGCGACGTTGCCCCGCGTCCCGACCTGGGTTCGGCGATCCCCCAGTACCCTTTGCTCGATCAGGAAGACGGCGTTTTCGACGGGAGAACGGCGCTCCATCTTCCGGCGCTCGATGGCCGACGGATGCACCATCCAGACTTCCCAGACTCGCCCTCGCGCGTCGAGGAAGGTACGGTAACCGGAGTTCTTGGAGGTCTGGATTTGCACGTCAAAACTCGTTGAGATCAGGCCATTTCAAGCGCAAAACATAAACCAGCGCACAGGGATGAGCGAGCGCTACCTGGTTCTTGCGGTCCCGCGCTCCCCCTCAGGAACCCGGGCATCGACGAGGCTGGTCTCCCCCGGTCGCTTGGATTCCCAGGAAACGCTCAATGAGCCGTCGTTTTCCAGAACTACCGCGTCGACATCTTCAACGCGAGTAACGCCCTTTTCCCGGATTGCGGCGCGGACTTCCCCCTCGGTGATGCGCTCTCTCTTCAGAGCCCGCGGAATAAACTTTCCGTGCGAAAAGAGCAGGGTTGGATGGCCGTTGATGATCTTGTCGGCGAAGTCCCAGCGCGCTGCAACTTCCGCGAGGATGATCTGAAAGGCAATCAACGTCGCCAGAGAGAGAACCCCCTCGACGAGGGTGACATCCTTCTCGACGATAGATGCGGCGAATACGGAGCCGCAGGCGACGACGAACACGAAGTCAAACACATTCAGTTTGGAGAGCGTACGCTTGCCGGAAACGCGCAGCATGATGATCAGCGCGATGAAACCGACGATCGAGAGGATGACCGTTCTCCGGACGTCGTACCAGCCATCGAAGAAGAATGGCTTGTGCACATTTTCAGTTGCTTGTTGAAGCAAAAACATTTCGCCGAACCTGTGTGAAGCTGAGGGGGTACGTAACCGCAGGGATTACGCCGCGGTGGGTATATTTCGAATCGAATGAATAGATCCGCATATCTGCTCTTGTTGCTGATGGTTGCGGCGGCCAACGCGCCGTCCACTATCGCCAACGCCGATGTACGCGGACCCGTACCGGCTTTTCCAGTTGCGGGAGAAGCTGTCTCACTCAGGCCGGTTCACTGGACGGTCGTCGGGGGATCGGCGGCGCGAGATGTCGTCTCTGGGCGCACGGTGCCGATCACGGTGCAGGCAGACATAGCGAAAGGTTGGCACATTTACTCGCTCACCCAAAGATCGGGCGGACCAATTCCACTGCGAATCGAGCTCCTTGGCTCGGCCGATGTGATCGTGCGCGGCGTCATCAAAGCGCCCAAGCCCGAGCGCCAGTTCGACAAGAACTTTGGGATCGAGACCGAGCTCTACTCGGGGAATCCGCGTTTCACGGTTCCGGTCGGAGTCGCAGGACGGTCGTCGAGCGGAATCCGCAAATTCCAGATCGGCGCCCGCTACCAGGTTTGCAGCGACAAGCTCTGTCTTCCGCCACGCACCGACAAGCTCGACGTGGCGATTCGCATCGCCGGTAGAAAATGAGCTCCGGATTTCTCTGGCTGGCGGCGAGCACCGGACTGATTTCGCTGCTGACTCCGTGTGTCTTCCCAATGGTCCCGGTGACGCTTGCCTACTTCTCGAGTCCGCAGCATCGGAGTGCGTCGGGATTACGGGGCGTCGCCCTCTTTGGGCTCGGGATCGTAGGCACCTTCACGGTTCTTGGGCTCGTGCTGGCGGCGCTCTTCGGGGCAGCCGGTCTCAATCGGTTCGCCGCCGACCCATGGGTGAACATCGCGCTGGCGACGGTTTTCGTGGTGTTCGCGGCCAATCTGTTCGGTTGGTTGGAATTCAGTCTACCGTGGCGCGTGCTCACAGTGGCGGATCGTGCGGCGCGCGAGGCACCAGAGGGAAGCTCGCTCGGCGCGCTGATCATGGGTGCGACGTTCACGCTGACGTCTGTCACGTGTACCGCGCCGTTGGTGGGGACGCTGCTCGTTCTCGCCGCCCAGGGCTCGTGGTTGACGCCAGTTGTCGGAATGGTCGTCTACTCGACCGCGTTCGCTCTTCCGTTCGTCTTGCTCGCCCTCTCGCCGCGGCTGATTGCGCGACTGCCTCGCTCGGGGGAGTGGATCCACACGCTACGTGTTTTGATCGGGCTGCTGGAGGTTGGTGCAGCGATCAAGTTCGTCTCCAACGCCGATGTCGTCCTCAACTGGGGAGTCTTCATACGACAAACAGTGCTCATCCTGTGGATGATGCTGGCGTTGATCGCGGCTGGATACCTCGGATTCAGCGGCATCCGGAAGCGTCGCCAGTTCCGGCTTGGAAGCATGCTGCCAGTGTTCATCGCGCTTTGGATTGCGTTCTGGCTCTGGACGGGATTAGCCACGCCGCTGCCGCAAATCGAAGCATTTTTGCCTCCCCGTAGTCACCCAGTCGCAATCAAGTCAGGCAGCTTTCCGCCCTCAGAGTGGACGCTGAACAACTACGACGCGGCGCTAAGCCTGGCGCGTAGAACGGGCAAGCTCGTCTTCGTTGATTTCACCGGCTATACTTGCACGAATTGCCGCTGGATGGAAGCAAACATCTTCAATCGCCCGGACGTGGGCGCGCAGCTCGGACAGTTCGTGCTGGCGCGGCTATACACCGATGGCGACGGACCGATCTACGAGCGACAGCAGGAATTTCAGGAGAAGACTTTCGGCACCGTCGCTCTACCCCTGTACGCCGTGGTCGACGGCAACGGCAAAATTCGCGGGACCTTCACCGGTCTGACTCGCGATCCTGCCGAGTTCATCGCCTTTCTTCGCCGCGCCTCGACGGGCGCGTAGCCTGGGCGGATTAGCTACGACTTCTTGGCTGGCTCAGCGACCCCGGCTTTCTCGGCGCGTTCCAGGATTTCCTCCGCCGTGGCGACCGGCTCAAGATGCGTTGCTCTCTCCGCCTCGATTTTCTTGGCGACCGCTTCCGTCTCCGTGTCCTTCTTGCCCCGGCGGAAGATGAACTCCGGCGCTAACGCCATGCCCAGCAGCGTCAGCGGCAGAATCTGCAGCGTCTGAATCAGCAGCGAAACGGCAATCGCATCGTTCCGCGCCACCCCGAACTGCTCCGCCATCAACGCATAGACGAATTGGAAGAATCCGACGTTGCCGGGCGTAGCGCGGATGATCAGTCCGACGTTGATGCCGAGCAGGCAAGCGAGGCTGCCGGCGAGCGGCATCTTCACATGCGCCGCAGCCGCTGCCAGTTCGAAAGTCCACAGCTGACAGGCCCACGACCCGAGCGACAAGATGATCGCGGCGAGGAATCGTGGCCCTGTCGCGAGGCGTCCCGCCGTCTGACCGAAACTGAGGAAGTACGCTCGAAATTTTCCCATGAACGTGCGCGGTTTGGCGCGACGCTCGGGAACGTGTTCAGGCTTCATCCGCCGCGTCGCATAGACGAAAAACGCGAGTAGCAGCACGATCACGACCAGCAGAATCTCGGCGGGCACCTTCCAGCGCTCGAACTGCGGTGGCAGCTCGAATACCAGAACGCCGAAGACGAGCAGGATCACGAACCCGATCGGATCAAACAGACGCTCGAGCGCCATCGACGCCAGAACGGTGGAACTCGACGCTCCAGACACGCGTGAAACGAACACGACGCGCGCCGCATCGCCACCGCTGGCAACCAGGACGTTGTTGAGCCCGGCACCGGCGACGGTGGCGCGAAGGGCGAGCGGCAGGGAGGTGATTCCGATCGGGCGCAGGAAGAGCCACCATCGCACTCCCTTGATCACTACCGAGAGCAGATTGACGGCAATCGCGGCGGCCAGCAGCGGTAGCGATGCGTGGCGCATCGAGCTCCATGCGGCGTGCCAATCAATTGTGCGGGCGAAAAGAATGAGGAAGACGAGGATCGCGGCCGAGATTGCCCAGCGAATCCCTTTCTTCAGCTTAGGGCTCATTCAGTTGGCAGAGTCGCGAATTCGTAGCCTTGTTCTTTCAGCCGGTCGATGATGAGGGGGAGGGCAGCAGCCGTCTGCATCCGGTCGCCATCGGGGTTGTAGCCGTCACCATCGTGAAGGAGAACGATCGATCCCGGCTCCACTCCCTCGAGTGTGCGGCGTACTATCTCGTCGACACCGGGGCGATCACTGTCCCAGACACCGAGCGACCAGCCGACAGTGCGCTCTCCGTAAGAGCTGGCGATCGGGGTTGTCCAGGGGCTGCGGAACCCGTGCGGCGCCCGGAAATAGCGCGGTG
>Ga0066704_10000144_pt1 | contig 20102 bp, 19 predicted proteins | sample GraSoiAngelo_153_FD_66458 | JGI IMG/M metagenome (GOLD analysis project Ga0066704, IMG submission 66458) | Grasslands soil microbial communities from the Angelo Coastal Reserve, California, USA - 14_1009_12_40cm | ecosystem: Environmental > Terrestrial > Soil > Grasslands | place: USA... | reverse complement strand
GCCTTTACGCCCGACATCTTCTCGGCTTCGCTGGTATTGATATTCTTGATGCGCGCGTGGGCATAGGGAGAGCGAACAAAGGCGCCGTAAAGCAAGCCCTTGGCGTTGTAATCGTATGTGTATTTCGCGTGGCCAGTGGACTTTGCAGTGCCATCGACGCGGCCCATGCGGCGGCCGACGTAAGTGCGCTCGTCTGCAGGTGGGTAGGCGTACTTGTCTTCGGCCGGCATCACGCATCTCCTTTCGAGGAAGGGGTAGCGCGAGACGCGATCATCGTCGTACCCGCATTGCCTTGCGGTTCTCGCCCGGTCATCTGGGCGACCACGCCGTGGATACCGCGGTAGGTTCCGCAGCGGCAGAGGTTCCCTGCGAGGCCGTGGGCAATTTCTGCGTCGTGGCCGTGAGGATTTCGGTCCAGAAAGGATTTGGCGGCGACGGTGAACCCTGGCGTGCAGAACCCGCATTGCTGCGCGTCATTGTTGACGAAGGCAGACTGTACAGCATGCGGCCGGTCGCCCCCGCCCAAACCTTCGGCGGTGACAATCTCTTTGCCCTGCGCTTCGATGGCCAGTGTGGTGCATGAATATACGAGGCGATCGTCGATCAACACGGTACAAGCACCACACTCCGCACGATCGCAGACGCGCTTGGGGCCGGTCACGTCGAAATGCTCGCGCAATGCGTCGAGCAGTGTGACGCGCGGCTCCAGTTCAGCATTGAACCGCTTTCCATTCACGCTCAATGTGACGGGAACCGCACCGGGACCATGGACAGCAACCTCCTGCCCCGCTACTTCGATGACCTTCGGTCCCGCGACTAGCGGAACCGATGCCGCAATGCTAGAAATTTTCAGGAAGTCTCGTCGCGAAAAGCCAGAGGATTTGTTGTTAGTGGTCATGTAGTCACCGCGTGGAATTAAATTTAATTGGAATTTATCATTATTCCGAGCGAGATTCTCTGTCAAGAGTCATTGCGTAGCCGTTAGTTTGATTTTTGTCTGGTCATGATTCAGAAAATTCAAATTGACCCATTACCATCCCTGAAGGAAAGCCTCACGGACCTAGCGCGCCTATTCCTCCGTGGTCCCCTTCACAACCAATGCAAGCGGCAGCTCACCGGACTGGGTCTTCACTCTATAGAACAGAATGGTGTGATCCCCGGAATCGGTGACAACAAGTGGAAACTGCTTGGCATCGGCGGGCACCAGATTGAATACCGCAGGATGCTTCTTGCTGGTCACTTGTTCGCTGAGATGAATCAGCTGATCGAAACTGTAGCTCTGAGCGGGATTTGTATCTGCCGCGGCGGGGACCAACAGCAGGAAGTCAGGGGTGGGCGAAGTGCCCAGATGATTGCCATCGTTCGGCTGTAGCTCATAGCGCAGGTTGTACGTACCGGGAGAAATGGCGTTGCCACGGGCATCGCGGGCGTTCTTCGCGAAATGGATAACACCGAAGAAAAGCGACGGTGCAAGAGGATACGTGGCATCCTCGCGAGTTTTGGCGCTGCTTTGAATTTGGGCAGGAGGCCAGAGGTCAACGGTCGAGCCGTCGTCGAGGGTCACGCGGTAGCCCTGTGGCGCGAGAGCTTTCTTCACCGCGTCGGCCACGGCTGCGTCAGTGCACGGCCCGATGGTCTCCACCTTGGGTGCCGCTAGAGCGCTGGCGCAAAGGACCAACAGGAGAAGGGCAGCAGTTTTCCAGCGCATATACCTCAGACGATGCTTTACGGTCGAAGCAAGAAATTGCTACACGCCTGCTTGGGTGCTGATGAAAAGCTCAAAACGTACAGCCTTAGAACGAGCCAACAAAGGCGCTGCGCTTGTCGTGCAACGTCCACGTCGCGCCCAAACCTTTGCCGCTATAGCTGTCGGTCGTAGCAACGGCGGCCATAGCATGACTGACCTCGGTCAGCGGAGGATAGAACGTCGACTCGTTGCCGCATAGGTGATCGTTCTCGTTGATGCTGCGGGTCTGGAGCGTTACGAAATCGCCGGCGCGAACAAGCGCGCCACCGTGATGCTCCTGGGCTACCTGCATGTCAATGGGCGCGTCGATGACGTTCACCACATTTGCGAGCAACTTGCCGCCCATGTGCCGCGCGAAAGCAGCGAGCGCGCCGCGCTCACGAGCGTCCGCCCGGTTATCAACGATCAGCACGGATTTCGCGGGATAGGGGTCGGCGTATGGATCGCCCAACGTAGCGTTGGCCTTCACGGCAGCGACCACACTGAACCCGTCCAGCTTCACGCCATCCCAACTGCCGGAACGAATATGCCACGCCAGGATGGCCTGATCGCCCGTCAGGCCGACCTCGCCATTGGCAAAGCACTGACCTGTATAGACGTCGGCGCTGCGGCTCTCAAGGTAATCGCCGGCGATCTTCGCTTCTGCGGAAGCGCAGAAAAGAACTGCAAGCGCGATCAAGAAGAACGTTTTCGGAATCATTGTTCCATACCTCAATTCGAATTCTACCGCCCGGAGTCCGGCAGAATCAATCTATTCAAGGCTGCATTCGAGTCGCGATCAAATCAACTTCCTAACCATAAATTCACACCCCGGTTCAAAAAGAAGATCCGTCAGGGAAACACAGCCATTCTTCGTGAGGACTTAACCTGCGGCTTCTTCGCGTGGGGGCGTGACTCGTTTTCCGGAAATGCAGGCCAGCGGTTGACCTGCCGTTCTGCGACACCATACGCTTCCTCGCCGCCTATTCCTGAATTGCCAAAGCGATGATATTCGACCCCGCAGCGACCGCTACGTACTGCTTGCCGTCAAACATGTAGGTCATCGGCGAGGCCCTCCACGCGTGGTTGGTTTGGAAGCTCCACAGAGGGTTGCCGCTCGTGGCGTCCGCCGCCATCAAGCCTCCACCTTCTTCCCCAAAGATTACCAACCCACTCGCCGTAGAGAGGGTGCCGCCCCAGGAGAGCGCAGGTCCCGGTTGGGTCAGTTCCCAAGCAATCGCTCCCGTGCGGATGTCGATGGCCTTCAGAACCCTCTGCGGCTTCGGATCGGGAGCCGTGCGTTGCGAGCCGCCCAGATATGACTTACCGGCTTCCCACTCTCCAGCGTCACCCTTGGTGTAGATACCGCATTTCTCAAACGTCTGTACGTAATACAAGCCAGTAGAGGGATTGAAGGAGGGCGAAAACCAGTTGGTCGCTCCATCCTGAGAAGGGCAGACCTTGGTGCCTGCCTCCGTCGGCTCCTGGTTCGGCAGCTTGATGGGACGGCCATCCGATCCGATCCCCCTTGCCCAAGTCAGGTTCTTGATAAACTGTTTCGCCAGGAGAGGTTTTCCGTTAGTGCGATCGAAAACATAAAAGAAGCCGTTGCGGTCAGCGTGCAGGATCAGTTTGCGGGGTTGGCCCTGCCAGTCCGCGTCTACCACAACCGACGTTTCCGTAGCGTCCCAGTCCCACAGATCGTGAGGGGTGAATTGGTAATACCACTTGAGCTTGCCGGTCTGGCGGTCCAGCGCCAGCATGCAATCTGAGTAGAGATTGTCTCCGATGCGATGGTCTCCGTTGTACTCCGCGCTAGGGTTGCCGGTCGGCCAATATATGATATCGAGCTCGGGGTCATAGCTGCCGGTGAACCACGTTGGCGCACCGCCGTGATCGACGTCCTTGCCTTTCCAGGTCTCCGAGCCTGGCTCGCCGCGTTTCGGCACGGTCCAGAACCGCCACACCTCCTTGCCGGTGTCCTGATCGAGGGCGGTGACGAATCCCCTAGCGCCATGTTCGCCCCCCGCAACGCCGGAAACAACGAGGGAGCCTGCCGGAAGCGGCGCGGACGTGGCGAAGTAGTTCTGGCGCCAGTCCGCGCTCTCTGTGTCCCAGAGTAGATCACCGGTAAAGCGGTCGAGGGCGATCACATGGGCGTGATCGGTCTCCAGAAAAACGCGCTGGCCGGCCACTCCGACGCCGCGGTTGAGTCCGGAATCGCCAACCATTCCCGGCGTGGGGGGCAGCTGGTAATGCCAGAGCTCGCGGCCGGTCCCGGCATCCAGCGCGAAGCATTGGTTCTGGGCGGTCACGTACATGATGCCGTCCACGACCACCGGCGTCACTTCCAGCCGTCCCGCGCCCGGAATCGTAGCCACCCACTTCGGTGCCAGCCTGGTGACATTGTTCTTGTTGATCTGCGTCAGCGTGGTGTAGCGGTTGCCGCCGGGATCGCCATTGTAGGTTGGCCAGTTCGTCTCGGAAGTGACCTCTCGAAAGAGATCTCCAGCGCGGCGCAACAGATGGATGCGCTTATCATCGGTTTGCAGTTGCAGGTCCTCGAAACCTTCGCCGAGCACCTGCCCACCCAGTCTCTTGCCGTCGATCGTCTGAACGGTCATGTGCACAACAGGCCTCTCCAATGCGCGCTGTTGAATCGTGCGCAAGAACCTCAGCAAATAAGCCATCTCCGGATCGGCGACTTGGCTTGGAGGCATCCCTCGCGCGGGCAGGCCCTCCCGAATGAGTGCGGCAAGCTGCCGAGCTTCGCGGCTAGCCAGGCGGGAGGTAATCGGGGGGCCCATCGGGCCTCCGTTGCCGTCGGCGCCATGGCATGTCGCGCAGCGATTTTCAAATAATCTGCGCCCCGGATCGATATCCTGCGCGAGGAGGCTCCAACCCGCGAGGAGTGAACCCAAGACGAAAATTGAAATACGCATACAGTGACGCGTCCCAGGGAACCCACTGGGGGCGGGGCAAACGGGCAACAGACCGCCTGCCGATAACGTTTGTTGCTCACGGATAATTAGGTTCTCCTGAACTGTTTTGCGGCCTCTTTAATCGAGCGGAACTCTTCGCCTAGCATCCGGTGTCGTCGATTTCCTCGTTGTCTACGTCGCCGGCCCGCTCGATCAGCACGTCGGTAGCCTTCCGGTCCGCCATGGCGAAACAGGTCAAGGTGTTCGACACGGTGTAGTCGATGATTCGTTGTTTCATCAAAGTGAACAACCGGCCCGCCAACGAGCTCGGTTGCCAACAGGGCTGTCAGCACGCGCCGCATTCGATCCGTCATGATCCTAATCCTCACATCAACGCCAGAGCGGCTTGCATCATGGCTCTGGTATAGCCCACGTTGAATGCGAAAGCGGCATAGCCACCTCCCCCTGGATACGATGACCGGAAGTTGGGCCGTTCGCGGTCGTAATCAAGTCCGCGGGGATGCTCGGGGTAGATCAGGCGCGTATACTGCTGCTTCACCAGTTCTCGCATTACCCTAAACATGTCGTTCTCGCCCTCATCGATGAACACTTCGGTGTACCGCTCATTCGGCTTCTGCACCTTGACATTGCGGAAATGCACATGGTTGATCCGGTCCCGGGAAGCGAACCAGCGGCACACCTCGACAGGATCGCCGCCCATCTCTCTGGTCACGCCACAATCGAAGGTGATCCCATTCGAAGGGCTGTTCACTATGCCTATCAGTTTCTTCCAACCTTCGATCGCTCCCATGATCTGCTGAGACCCACGGCTGATCGGCGCGGGGGGATCGTTGGGGTGCAACGCGAGACGCACGCCGGCCTTCTCGGCCTCCGGAATCACGGCCTTGAGGAAATAGGTGATATTGGCCCACATTTCGTCGAGCGTATGGGCCCCTTCTTCCGCGAGCGGCGGAAGATCCTTCATCCGTTCGTAATCAAAGCCGGTCCAGCCCGCGCCAGCGCGCCCGGTCTCTTCGAAATAGCCCTCCATCGCCCGGTGCGCGTACCAGTTATATTCGATAACTGGCAGGCCGACCTTACCGGCAACCCTGATCGACTGGATTACGTTCTCGACGTCGCGATCCCTTCCGGGCCGGTTGTAGATGGCATTCGGAAAGCCTGTGATCATCAAGTTGGCCAGGACGAGCCCATTCGTCTTGAGGTGGCCCATCATGTCCTGGAGTCGGCTTTCTTCCCAGGGAATCGCGCCGCCACCGGAGATCACATGATTTACGCCGAGCTGACGGATTCGTCGGGCCGCCGCCGCGGCCTGGTCATTCGCACCAGCCGTGTTGTCCAGCGACCCGCCCAGCGCCGCCTCCAGACAAATCTTCGGCGTGTCCTTTCCTTCGAAGCGCAGTCCACCGCGAGCAGTCGCGCCGGAAGTGCCAGACAATGACAAGGCGGATGCGCCGTAAGTGGCGGGCATGGCCAGGGCCGCTACTCCGGCGGTCCTCAGGATCGTTCTTCGTGATGGTTTGTCCATGCGCCTTACTACACGAGGACGCCGACAACCTGTCAAGCGGAAATTGACAAGCTACTCTCCTGTGACTTCACGCTGTGATTCGGCGTCGTCGCCGGATGGCTCGCCGGCGCCGTTGCGCACCGTAGAAGGCGTCCACAGGGTCTCAAGCGTTACGAAGCGAACCGCCTCTCCATAGGATGCCGTAAGCTAAGAGCGATTCTACGGTCAATTTTCATGGAGGGCACCATTATGAACCGTCGTGAAGCAATACGTTCTCTCTCTTTCGCTGGCGGAGCGTCCCTGCTCGCGTCCCCACCTTCGCTGGCCGGAGTTCTCGCGTCAAAATCCGATGCGCTTTACGCGCAGGCGCTGAGAGGCACGGCGCCGGTGAAGATCCGGGACATCAAAACGATCCTCACGGCGCCGAATCATATCCGGCTGGTTGTCGCGAAGGTCGAAACGACCGAGGCAGGCCTGGTCGGCTGGGGCTGCGCGACATTTACACAGCGTGCGCTGGCCGTCCAGACGGCCCTTGAGGATTATCTCAAGCCGTTTCTGATCGGGCGCAACGTCGATGAAATCGAGGACATCTGGCAGTCGAGTTATGTGAGTTCGTATTGGCGCAACGGACCGGTGCTGTTCAATGCCATGAGTGGCGTGGACATTGCCCTTTGGGACATCAAAGCAAAACGCGCCGGGATGCCGCTCTATCAATTGCTCGGCGGCAAGGTGCGGCACGGCGCAGACTGTTACTTTCACGCCAGCGGCAACAGTTTTTCTGAAGTGGAAGAGAACGCCCGGCGGGCGATGGAGCAGGGCTTCCGGCACGTGCGCGTGCAGGTCGCCACGCCCGGTTACGCCGGCTACGGGGCGCGCGGCAACGCGCCGGCGGAGGGCGCCCGAAGCGAAGTTGTCGGTCCGACCAGCCCGAGAGACATCTGGGAGCCGGCGCCGTACGTGCGGATGGTGCCGAAGTTATTTGAACACCTGCGCACCAAACTGGGCGACGATGTCGAGCTCCTCCACGACGTGCACGAGCGCGTGACGTTGAATCAGGCGATCAATCTGAGCAAGTCGCTCGAACCCTATCGCTTGTTTTTTCTGGAAGACCCGCTCCCGCCGGAAGACAACGATCATTTCCGCTTGCTGCGCCAGCAGACGACTACGCCGCTGGCCATGGGTGAACTGTTCAACACACAGCACGAATATGTGCCCCTCATCAAAGAGCGGCTGATTGATTTCATCCGCATCCACATTTCGCAGATCGGCGGTTTGAGTCCGGCGCGCAAGGTCGCCGCGCTGAGCGAGTTTTTCGGTGTCCGCACCGCCTGGCACGGACCAGGTGACGCGTCGCCGCTGGCGCACGCCGCGCAGCTGGCGCTCGAGCTGGTGAGTTACAACTTCGGCGTCCATGAAGGCAGCGGTTTCCCAAAAGAGACCCAGGAGGTATTTGTGGGCTGCCCCGAAGTCCAGAACGGCTACATGCTGGCGCAGGAGAAGCCGGGTTTGGGCATCGAGGTTGACGAGAAGCTCGCGGCGAAATTCCCGATCCCCGCTGGTCCGCCGAATTTCGATTATTCCTGGGGGACGACGCGGCGACGGGATGGCACGGTCATCCGGCCCTAACCGTTTTTCATTGGTGTGCCGCCGGATCGGTCGAATGTGCCCTGCGGCGAGGGGTCTTTGGCTGTGGGAAGCGAACCACCCTGAATGACCTCTTGTTCGTCACCGGAGCGATTCGCTGCGATCATTCCGACACTTCCTCTCTGGCACGGAGCTTACCTGTGAGCCGGGCGCGGCTGCGCCTGGCTATGCCCTCTTGACCGGACGGCCAATGCAGGGATTCACCTGCTTGCCCATCGGACCATCTCTCCTGTATGCACTTCACACGCTTTGCAGCGGGGAGTGGCAACGAGGTTTCCGCGGGATACCCGGCCTCCAGTTCAAAAGTCGATGCTCCCGGCATTCCGTGGCAGCAGATCGCGTTTCCTATCTGCGGATCTCTTAATGTATACCGACCGGGTATAGACGGGGACGGTGCTCCGTGATAGAGAATGGCGCAATCGCGCGTGTACGATTGAAGCGCGAATCGAGGCGAGGTCGGAATGAATAGACAGAACCGACGGGCTTTTCTTCAAAATTCTGCTGCGGCTGGAGCATTCGTCGCGATGCGCGGCGTCGCGGCGGCGAACAGTATTCCCGAAGCCCCCAGGAGAGATGGCAGCCACGGCGCCTCCGTCGTCGACACTCCACGGTACGACTTGCTGCTGAAGGGAGGCCATGTCATCGATCCCGCTAATGAGCGCGATGGAAGAATCAATGTTGCTGTTTCTGGCAGCAAGATCGCAGCAGTTGAAAAGGATATTCCCGCCGATCAGGCTGCCAAGGTGGTGGATGTCTCAGGTCTGTACGTCACGCCGGGGCTGATTGACATTCACTACCATATCGGGCAAGGAGGCGCACCGCTGAATTGGTTTGCTCCCGATTCTCCAGATCTCGAAGTTCCGCTCGCAACTGCTTCGCTCACAACCAGTCCACGCTGGCAGCTTGCACCGCTCGGAGTTCCAGCGGACTTAGCGCTGCAGTCGGGCGTAACGACAATAGTTGATGCAGGGACGGCGGGGGCGGACACCTTTCTGCAGGAAAAAGAAGAAGTGATCGATCAGGCGAAGGTGCGTGTGCTGGCCTTTCTGAACATCGTGGCCAATGGGATGAAAGGTGGATTGGAACAGAACGTCGATGCGATGGATGTGAAGCGCTGTGCTGATACGGTTCTAAGATATTCGGACATCATCGTGGGTGTAAAGACGGCTCACTACTGGCCTCAGAAACCCTTGGACGAACTGCATCCCAGTTGGGCGGCTGTGGATCGGGCCATCGCCTGCGGAGAAGCAGCAAAAGTTCCGGTGATGTTCGATTTTTGGCCTCGTCCAGAAAGGCCCTATGCGGACCTCATTCTCCAAAAAGCCAGACCCGGAGACATTCATACTCATGTTTTTGCGCAGCAGTTTCCGATCCTTCTGCCCGATGGGAAGATCAATCCCATCTTGCAACAAGCGCGAAACCGTGGAGTGATTTTCGATGTGGGTCACGGAGCGGGGAGCTTCTGGTTCCGAAATGCCGTGCCTGCGGTCAAACAGGGATTTGTTCCCGATTCCATGTCCACCGACTTGCACACCGGCGATTTCACAGTTCTCAGCATGAGTAATGTGATTTCCAAGTTTCTGAATATGGGCGTATCGCTGAGCGATTTAATCCGGCGTGCCACGGCGAATCCCGCATACGAAATTCACCGACCAGAACTGGGAACTTTGTCCGTTGGCCGGGAGGCGGACATCGCCGTTTTGGAAGAGTTGCGCGGTCATTTCGGGTACATTGATTGCGGTTACGCCAAGATGGAGGGAACCCTGCGGATCGTGGCGCAAATGACGATTTGCGGGGGGAGAATCCTCTATGACCCTTCGGGCCTCAGCATGGTCCAATGGGAGAAAGCCCGCCCGCAATATTTCAATCTTCCGATATTACCAGGCTCCCTTCGGAGCGACCGCCGACAACTACGCGAGAAATTAAAAAAGGAGGAAGCATGCCGGAATCTATCAGCCGTCGAAAACTTCTGCGCCAGGGGAGTCAAGCTGTCGCCGGAGGCCTGTGCATCGGTTGCGCCTTGCCTGCGAACGCCTCTACCCCTGCTGCCAGCGCCGTAGATTATCACCAGAGACTTGGAGTAACGCCCTTCATCAACGCGGCTGGCACCTACACGATCTTATCCGCTTCAACCATGCCAGATGAGGTGCAAGCGGCCGTCGCCTTGGCGGCAAAAAGGCCAGTTCATCTGTTGGAGCTACACCAGGCGGCTGGCGAGTACCTGGCCAAGCGTCTACGCTGTGAGGGCGCATTGGTAACTTCCGGTGCTGCCGCTGCAATCAAGCTGGCGACAGCAGCGTGCATTACTCGGGGCAACAAATCTGCGGTTATAAATATTCCCACGGAAATGCAGGGATTAAAGAACGAAGTTATCGTCCAAAAGGCGCATCGCTATGACTACGATCACGCGATTCGAGACTGTGGCGCACGCCTCATCGACGTGGAAACGCTCGATGAATATGAACGAGCCTTCTCGGAACGCACGGTAATGACACAGTTTTTCAATGCCGCCGAGGGAGGCCGGATCAGTAGGGAAGATTGGGTCCGCGTAGCCCACAAGCATGGAATTCCGTGCTTCAACGATGCGGCTGCCGATGTTCCGCCTATTTCAAATCTCTGGAACTATACGGAGATGGGCTTTGATTTGGTGGCTTTTTCGGGTGGAAAGGGTCTGCGTGGGCCGCAATGTACCGGGTTGCTCTTGGGGAAAAAAGATTTGATCGACGCGGCACAGCTAAACAATTCACCCAACTCAAACACAATAGGTCGCGGGATGAAGGTGGGGAAGGAAGAAATCATTGGTCTGGTTGCTGCCGTGGACTGGTTTCTTGAGCAGGACGATGCCCGCATGGAAGCGGAATATCGCAAGCGCGCCGCGCTAATCGCAGAGCGCGTTAAAAGCGTTCCTAGCGTAGAAGCAAGAGTTTTTATTCCTCCCGTTGCGAACCATGTCCCGCACCTGCTGATTACCTATGACATGAATCGAATCAAGGTCTCGGCAATTGAGGTGATGCAAAGGATGCGCGAAGGGACCCCGCGCATTGAACTGAACCCATCCACAGGCGGAGGCCCCGCCAGCATGGGTCTCGCGGGAGGCAGCAATGTAATCGTTGTGGGAGTTTGGATGCTGCAACCCAGTGAGGATGAGATCGTAGCGAGGCGTCTCCAAGAAGTGCTGCGGAGCGCGATGAAAAGCTAGAGCCAAAGAGCGCCTTAAGCAAAAGGGGGGGCAATGAAGGTTTAATTTGAAATACTCTTGTGGAAATTTTCTAAACGTCCGTAGGAATAACATGAGCGACCTCGGGCTGGAAGACGTAAGTACCCGAGTCATTGGTGACGGTAGCGCGCCCCGCACCGGTGTCCGAGTTTCGGAGGACTCTCCGATATCCATCCAGGACGATCGACGCTCAAAGTAACTGGACAAAGCTTTAGTAGGAAGCAGGTTCCTGACTGAGATTTATGTTCTGATTTGACGCCAGAATCTTAACAACCATTGCCCGCTTCTGCCGTAACAGAGCGTGCGCTTTTGTACTGCGGCTCAGCCATAGGGAGATTATATGAAGAGACTTGCTGCTCTTTTTTTCTTACTTTGCTTCCCAGCCGCAACGATACTTGCGCAAAGATACGAGCCTACCTGGGCTTCCATTGACCAACGCGCGAACCCGGAGTGGTTTACCGAAGCGCGTTTTGGCATCTTTATTCATTGGGGCAGCTATTCTCTACCAGCTTATGCTCCTGTCATTCCCGGCAAGCTCGCCTACGCCGAGTGGTACTGGCACGCGATGACTAATGGCAGATACGATCCAAAAGCGAATGATCTCGAGAGGGGTACCTGGGCGTTCCATCAAAAATTGTATGGTGCCGATTTCGTTTACCAGAACTTTGCGGTGCAATTCAAAGCTGAGCTCTTTGATCCCCATCACTGGGCCGACGTTCTTGCCAGCTCGGGAGCGAAATACGTTGTCCTAACCTCCAAACATCACGAGGGATTTGCCCTGTGGCCAAGCAAAGAAGCTTCCGCCACATGGGGACGTCCCTGGAATGCGGTCGAGATCGGTCCGCAGCGGGATTTGTTAGGTGATCTTACCGACGCCGTTCGCCGCAAAGGCTTGCGCATGGGCTATTACTACTCGCTGTACGAGTGGTACAACCCCCTCTGGCTTTACAACAAGCCGCGGTACGTGACCGAGCACATGTTCCCGCAATTCAAAGACCTGGTCACGCGCTACAAGCCTTCGGTCATCTTCAGCGACGGCGAGTGGGAGATGTCCTCTGCCGACTGGCATTCTCCCGAACTGCTCGCATGGCTTTTCAATGACTCGCCCGTCAGAGATGAAGTAGTGATTAACGATCGCTGGGGCAGCGATACCCGCCACAAGCACGGCGGCTACTGGACGACCGAATACACCGCGGGCATGAGCGGGATCGACCATCCCTGGGAAGAGAACCGCGGCATGGGCGTGAGCTACGGCTACAACCGCGCCGAGGACCTCAGCGTCTATCACACCGGCAGGGAATTGGTTTTTATCCTGGTCGACACCGTGAGCCGCGGCGGCAACCTGCTGCTCGACATTGGCCCCAACGCGGATGGAACGATCCCAGTCATCATGGAGCAGCGGCTCAAAGAAATCGGCGATTGGATGAGGATCAACGGCGAAGCCATCTATGGCACCAAGCCGTGGAAAAATACGCGGCAATGGACGGCTGGCGAAGTGCCCAAGATCGAATACAACAAGGAATTCTCATCCGCGTACGATGTCACTAAGTTGATCGAGAAGCCTTCGAGCGGCAAAGCGTCTATCGAGGCGTTCTTCACCGCGAAAGGTAACGATATTTACGCCATCCTGCCGCACTGGTTAGGCCATAGCCTGGTCATTAAAGACCTGAACGCTGCCAAATCAGTCGCCCTGCTGGGCTCGCCGACACTAGTGAAGTTCAAGGCGATGAAATCAGGCCTCGCCATCGAGCTGCCAGATCTTCCTGAGGATCTTAGAGCCCAGCCGGCTTGGGCGTTGAAGATCACGCTGAACTAATCTTCGGGTGAGCGGCGCAGGCGGATTCCTGTGCACGCCTCCAGGGCCTGCTCGACGCGGCCGACCTTGTCGTGCAGAAAAATCCGCGCTACATGCTCGACCCTCCCAGCCGTGGCCAAATTGTCCAAAGCTGCGTAATGACACTGCGAAGTTATGCCAGCGGGCGCGGGCAGGCATTACGTGCCAATTCCGTGAGGAAATCGAGACGAGCGGCTTCTGGCCACATTCTCACTTCTTCCTGCCAGTTCGGTCCCAGACTCGATGGAAGAAGTTCCGCTCCAGTGTGAATCACGGCGAGACGCATTTGGTTGTTGGCGTCTCTAAGCAACGGCACGAGAACGTCTTTGAAGTCGTCCGACCCAGTAGTCAGCATCGCAGCCAGAGCGCACTGTTTGTGATGTCCGTCCTGCTGTGCATACCAAGCTCGAAGACGCTTTCCCACCTCTCCCCGGACTGCCGACCATACTGTAGGACCCGTCGGGCTCCAGCTCTCCGCTCGCATACGCATCGAGACCTAAGTCCTTTTTGAGGTCGCACGCGATCAGGCGGGGCCACTTCTGCTTGGCTAGTACCACCGCAAGGGCCTGAAACTTCATGCCGGCTCATCGATGATCAAATCGTCGAGAGCTTTTTCGATTTCACTTGTGTGCGGCATCTCGTTCCTCAAATCTATTCCGGAGGATTGACCTGCCAGCCGAGCTTCCGTATCGTTTCCACGGTCAACGCCGCTGCCGCCTGGAAGCACCACGGCTAGGCCATAACCAATGTCAATTCCTAGTCCGCGAGAATTCCGCCGGTAGTGCCACCGTGGTTGCATTCGACGCTGTTCCAGTTGCCAGGCACCTGGATACACCAACGGACTACGGATAGTGAGGGAGGTCGCCTGCCGAGTGGAGTCTTCGCTCATTACCCTGACCCCGGCGTAGATACCCTGGTTCAGGTACATCTGACAGAACGTCGCATAATCCCATGCAGTGGAAACCAAGCTACCCGACCCTCTGGGGAATGGGGCTTCATCTTCCTGGACGATTTCCCAGGCACCGTTTCTCCTTTCATAGACTGGCGAGAGTCCCCTCCTCGGTTGACCGCGCCAGTAGGAGTAGGTGCTGTTCATTCCGAGCGGCTTGAAAATAAAATCGGACAAAAAACGATCAATCGTCTCACCGGAAGCCACTTCAATAACAGCCGCAAGCGTGTTGTAGCCAGGGTTGCTGTAGTCGTACGAGGAGCCGGGAGCCTCAGCGGGACCGATTTCCGGAAAAACGGGCAACTCTCGCTGAAGCGTTGACCCATCTGGAATCTCAGCGTTTGTCTTGGCTATGAAGTTGGTCGGAATCCGAAATCCACTGGTGTGATTGGCCAGATTGCGAACTTTGATCTCTTGCGAGCGCCCTGCGAAAAAGCACGCACATGCCGGCTAACCGGATCGTCCAATCGCAGTTTGCCCTGAGCGGACAGAATCAGCGCAGCCGAAGCGACGACCGGCTTCGTCATCGATTGAATTTGAAAGGGCGTGTCCTTCTCCATGGGGAGGTTCTTCTCCCGGTCTCGAAGCCCAACGGCTTCATACACCACCACTTTCCCATGTCGTGCCACGAGCAAAACTGCCCCCAGAATATCTCCGCGTGCCGCGGCTTCGGAATACATGCTCACGGCAGCTTTCAGGACAGGTCTCGACATACCGACTTCTTTTGGCTTGCCCATCGTCAGAACATGGTCCCGCGTCTCTTGGGCGTAAAGGGCGGTTGAGAAGCTGACCACAATGCCGAGCAGGAAGATGATCGGCCACGCGGTCTGCACATGAGCGCCAGCAGTCTTGGCGGGTTTGTCCATCGGTTTAGCTCGCGCCACGAAGAGTATACTGACAAAACGCACCCCGGGATAATCGCCGGAGCAGGGTCACTCTGGCAATCATGTCCGGATGACGGCAACCCGGAATTAATCTCCGACCGCAGATACCACGGTTTCGCAGACCGTCGCTTTATTTGTAGAGGTCGAGCCTAACGGTTTCGCGGACCGCTGGGGCACACAATTCGCCGATGGGGATAAATTGGGATAAAGGCTACGCTCGCCGGAGAGATTGGCAGTCGTCTCTAAACCCGAGAGCGCTTGATTTAGTGGCGGAGGAGGAGGGATTCGAACCCCCGAGACCCTTTCGAGTCTAACGGTTTTCAAGGCGGGTGGTTGCGGTCTGGCTCACCTCTAAATGGTTGATAACTAAAGACGGCGTTCGGCCCGCTCTGGACGGTTTGGGCACGAATTTCATTGTATTGGGATAAATTGGGATAAAGACAGTCAGCTCGTCGGACAGTACGTGGGAAACTCAAAACCAGGGAAACTGTCTGGTTGGAATCTAGGCCAGCCATACGTTAGCAGGAGAATTTTCAGTCGGCAGTATGCTGATTTAACAGTCCAAAGGCCAGCAAAAGGCCAGCAGAAACTGCCAGCCCTCCCCACACTCTGTAGGGTTGCATGTTGTCGAGAACAATCGAGGCCCCTCGAACTTTTTCCGGATAACGCGCACGTGTTGAAACACCGCTTCGCTTATTTTCCTCCGCTTTCCCGCCGCTAGATCTGCAAGGTCCGCGTAAATGCGCGCACCGCCTCGAATCCTGTGTGAAGCTTCATGTCCAGATTGCATTCTTTTGCCAAGGCGTCGAAAACAGGCTCCCATTCCGGCGGCGGCGGATCGAGTTCTTTCGGAACGTCGTGGGTCGCCCGTTTCGCAAAGGTCGCACGCAACGCCGCAACGGTTTTCGCTCGATCGAGTTTTTCTCCGCGGATCAACAGCACCATGTCAATCAGGTCCTTGGTTCTTGTGTTGACACGCTCGCCCCGCGACAACGTGTATGCGTGCAGCTTTTCCGCAAACTGCTGTTCTGGCGAAATCACCGGGAAAGACGGCGGTTCCACTCCACCGAACCCGAGCCAATCTTCACCCGTCACTACGTCCAGTGGCTCCAGCACTTCGTCGCCGATACCAACGTCCACGTGAAAGCGCGCGAAGTCTCGTCCGTCCATTCGTGCTTGGACCGGATACCGGCTTCCGCCTCCGGGTGCTCCCTCAAGATCTTCTCTTGCTTCGCCCACCAGGAACTCGAAGAAGTCGTCGAAGGGAGGTGCCGCTGCATCCTGCAGCATGGCGCGCACCTGCTCGCGACGCTCGTTCGGGTCCTTGGGTAAACTCGTGCCATCACGGAGCGTCAGGTCGATGTCCTTCGTCGTCCGTGCGGTATGTGTGCGCAGCTCCATGGCGTAGCCGCCCTTGAGCACCCACGGATACGCCGCCTTGGGTCCCTTCGAAAACATGCGTGCCAGAAAACGGTCGAAAGCCACTTGCCTGCGGAGACGTTGCAGATCCGTTCCTTCCGCGCGCGCGCGATTCTGCAAACGCGTCTCGAGCGCGGTGCGGAACGCGCCGGCCGTCTTGTAGGTTTTGGCTTCTTCCGTCATGCGGGCTGACCGGCCAGGTCCTGAAGCGAGCGCTGCAGTTTATCGTGCGGCAGGCGATCGATCTCTCGACGGACGACGAGACCACGCCGAATCGCTTCGTCGACTGCCAGCTTCAGCTGGCTCCGGTCCACGTTTCCGCTCCGGAGCAGATCGACAATCGTTCGCAGTGGGCACGTCACCCGCACGCCGTGGATCTCCTGAGCGTCGCTACTCTCGAGATGCATCCTGTGAAGAACCAGAATCTCCGGAATCGCGCTGCTGCGTCGAAAGTCTTTCGGCACCGTCATGTGCAGTTTCGAAGGCATCAGGTCTGAAAGTTCATGAAGACTGAGGGCCGTGTTATGGCTGTAGACGCCCTCAGGAATTTCCCGTCGGTTTTGCGACCACAGATACCAGAGCATGAGGTCCGGGCGCTCTGGTGTCGGGAAATCGGCGAGCCGGTAGATTCCACGGTGCTCTCGAATCCAGTTTCCCGTGTTCACGTGGTACGCATGTACCTTTTCGGCGAACCCGGCCCGGATGGCCTGTTTGGTTGTGAAAAAGCCCTGCTGCGCCTGGGCTATTTCGAGGAGTCGCCGAGCGGCTTCCTTATAAGGACCAGCCATTGCATAATCCCCCAACTTTCTTGGGGTATTATGTATCCGAACGGTCCGGTGCGCAAGTCGAAGCCTGCCGACCGAATGTATCTTATTGATTCCAAGTAATTTACTAGACAAGTTCTCGCGCCCACAATCCCCCAACTTTCTTGGGGGATTGTGAAACTCCCTTTCTCTTGTCCGAATTATGCCGTATTTTTTGTCGTCCATAGTCCACATTTGTACAGTCTCGATTTCAACCTTTGTAAGAGCTCCTTGTTGGCTCGTTTCGAAATCTACGCGCCGGAAGGACCGGATAATCTCCATGTTGGGAATGAAGATTTAGTTTCTCAGCCGTGAATGCACCACCACCTGCCAAAGCAAACGGGAGCCGAATGGGTAACGGGCAAACCGGTAGCGGGAGCAGCGTCTGCGCGAGGAGCTGCAGAGGAAGGCAGCGAAGCCGTAGTCGCGGCGCGCTTCGGCGTTGCGGCGGCTGCAATTGACGCACGGAAGGGGGACAAACACATGAAAAAAGCACCGGTTTGTTAAAAAATTCGCACTTGGCGTACTATCACTCCTTGCAGAAGGAGACCACGATGTCCGTCAAGACGCTGATCGCAATGATTGCGACTGTGACCGCCAGCTTTGCCGCCCCGACGATCGTCCACGCAGCCCAGGAGAAGCCGACCATGCAAACCGCAACACCCAAGCCCGTCAAGACCGGCCATGCTGCCGTCAATGGCGTCAACTACTACTACGCCGTGTACGGCACAGGCGAGCCGCTGTTGCTTCTTCATGGCGGCCTGGGCCAGATCGAGATGTTCGGTCCCAACCTGACCAAGCTCGCGCAGAGCCGGCAGGTGATCGGCGTCGATCTGCAGGGCCACGGCCGCACGCCGCTGGGCGATCGCGAGCTCAGCCTGGTCGACATGGGCAACGACATGGCCGGCGTGCTCAAGAAGCTCGGCTACGACAAGGTCGACGTGCTCGGCTATTCGATGGGTGGCGGCGTCGCGTTCCAGTTCGCCGCTCAACATCCGGAAATGGTTCGCCGCCTGGCGCTGGTTTCCACTCCCTATGCGCAGGACGGATTCTATCCGGAGATGCTGCCACAGCAGGCGGCAGTCGGCGCCGCCATGCTGGAGCAGATGAAGGGAACGCCGATGTACAAGTCGTACGTGGCGATCGCGCCGCATCCGGAAGAGTTTCCGAAGCTGCTCGATGCGATGGGCGCATACATGCGCAAGTCGTACGACTGGTCGGCGGACGTCAAGAAACTGACCATGCCGGTGATGCTCATCTACGGCGACAGCGACATGTTTCGGCCGGAGCACGAGGTGAGGTTCTACCAGTTACTCGGCGGCGGACTGAAGGATGCCGGCTGGCAGCGCGAGCACATGTCACAGAATCGACTGGCGATCCTGCCTAATCTGACGCACTATGAAATGGGCCTCGCACCACAGTTAGTCGAGACCGCTTTGCCGTTCTTTAACGGCCAAGGCCGCGCCGGGAGCTGGGACGAGCAGGTGAACGCGAAGTAAACGAAGTAAACCTGGCGGACCGCGCGGCGTAGGCAAAAGCTTCTTGGCCTCTGCACTCGCACATTCCACTTGCCGCACCGACTATCACGTGCGCGCGTGTCGCATGCCGCGAAAGATATGGCTACTGCACTAGATTCGAACTAGTAACCCTTCGGTTAACAGAAAAGAACTTAACTTAATCAGAACTCACCGGAATTGGCGCTGGCCGAGAGGATGTCCCACCTCGGATGCAAAGGTCTAGAGGATGCGTGCGACTTACGGAGCAACCAAATCGCCGTTGCTCCAATCGTCCCGCGGTTCCGCCGCTGCGCGAGCGAACGTCCACAGCCGGACGCGTTCGTGATCGACGCCAAGAGGTCCGCAAAGCTCCGGATCATTCCGTCCGGGTCCGATCGCAATCTCGCAGAACAATTGAACAGGTGCTGGGTCGCGTCGTAGGCGGGATCTCCGACGACTACGCAGCGCGAAGCCCGGAACGGAAGCCGGGCGACTGTTCGTTGGATTGACGCCTTTGGCTCTCAGGAGGTCGGCCTCCATAAACAAACCATAGAAAAAGGCTTCGATGCGGCGAGGAGCCATGATAGTCAGAGAAAATAGTCGCGCCAGCGAGCTTTTGTCAAACGATCAGGACTTGAATCACGAATACTCCAAGCTCTGAATTAATACGCGAACGAGCCTGCGAAGAAGAAGCTCGCCCGGTGGTTTCCCCCGGTTGGCGAGCAACCATCAAGGCTTAGCAGCTTCGGAGGCATGAAAAGCGACTACGCGCCATTTCCCAGTCTCTCGCACGTAAGTCTTTGTAAATCGCCAATCGTCGGAGATTTCGTTCCCGTTCAAGGTGCGGGTTCGCTGAAGGCGCCCCGTTACGACCGCTGCATTTCCGTAAACACGGACGTGTACGTCTGATGTTGCATAATGCAGGAACTTCATGCGGCCAGAACGGGCGAAACCGAGGACTTCGGCCTTGGTCATGACTGGCATTTTTGGAACCGCAACCTCCAGGTCCTCTGCCCAGAGAGCCTCTAGCGCGTTTGAATCTCCCCGCTCATGTGCATCATTCCACACGATCTCTAGACGCTCTAGCTCCTTCACGTCCGCATCGTGCGCGGTCTGACCAAAACAGGAAGCTGCTGGTGCCAGCGAAACGGTGAGCGCCAAAACTGCGATCGATGATGAGACATTCAATGAACACAACCTTCGTCGGCAGTTACTGTCGATTTTGTTTGACGGAAAGTCTATCACACGATTTGCGAGGACATTCGGACTGCATGTAGCGAAAGGGGTTTGTGCCCGAATCACGGACATGCGGAAGTTATCCCAATAAAACCGATCACACCATTACTTCTGGCTCGCCGACGACCATCCGAGAATCCAAGACTAATCGGACAGACGTTGCTTGATCGTAATTCTACTTGCCCATTGTGTCTCCTTTGCTGCCGGAGAGAGAATCACCTGTGGAGAGAACGACTCATGGTAAACACAATCGTTGACGGAACGTTCCGGCAGACCAATTTGACCAACGAATCGTCCGAGTATCTAGCCAAGCGCGAAGAGCTTCGCCTCGCGGAAATCGAACTCATGCGCCAGCGGGAACGCGTCGCTGAGCTGCGCCGCCATCTTCCGCAGGGCGCTCCTATTCAGGACTATGCGTTTGAAGAGGGCCCGCGCGACCTCAACGGTG
>Ga0066704_10000140_pt1 | contig 20186 bp, 18 predicted proteins | sample GraSoiAngelo_153_FD_66458 | JGI IMG/M metagenome (GOLD analysis project Ga0066704, IMG submission 66458) | Grasslands soil microbial communities from the Angelo Coastal Reserve, California, USA - 14_1009_12_40cm | ecosystem: Environmental > Terrestrial > Soil > Grasslands | place: USA... | reverse complement strand
CGCTTCGCCTTCGAGTACGCCCGCAAGTACGGACGAAGGAAAGTCACCGCCGTCGCCAAGGACAACATCCTCAAGTTCACCGACGGCCTTTTCTTCGCGACGGCAAGGAAAGTGGCCGGGCGCTACAGCGACATCGAGTACCAGGAGGTGCTCGTCGACAACATGGCGATGCAGCTCGTCCAGAAGCCGGAGAACTACGACCTCCTCCTCCTCCCCAACCTCTACGGCGATGTGCTCTCTGACCTCTGCGCTGGCCTTATCGGCGGCCTCGGCGTCGCCCCCGGTGCCAACCTCGGCGATGAAATCGCCCTCTTTGAGCCCGTCCACGGGAGCGCCCCCAAGTACGCTGGCCAGAACAAAGTCAACCCGATGGCGCTTATGCTCTCCGGCGTCATGATGCTCCGCCACATCGGCGAGACACAGGCCGCCGACTGCGTGGAAGGCGCCCTCGCCGCCGTCATCGCCGAGGGCAAAAGCGTAACTTACGACATGAAGCCCTCCTCCGACGACCCCACCGCCGTCGGCACCTCTCAGGTCGCCGACGCAATCATCGAGAAGATGCGGTGATCGTTTGAAACTACACTATTTGCGATCGGATCTCGCTCCCGCTACGGCGCCCACGGGGTGCTGGGGCAGCACCCCTGCCGGGGGTCTGGGGGAGTCCTCCAGGTTTACGTTTCTCTGGGCGGGTGGGTGGGCAGCACTGCATTCCGAATACGAAGTGGAGCGGCAGGGCGGCCGGGCACCGAGGGAGGCCTCGTGCGCGCCAAAGTAACAATCGTCGGCGCCGGCATGACCGGTGGAACCATGGCCCAGCGCCTCGCCGAGACCGGCTACGTGGACGTGGTCCTCCACGACATCATCGAGGGCCTTCCGCAGGGCAAAGCCCTCGATCTCGGCGAATCAGCCCCGCACATCGGCTTCGACGGCCGCATCATGGGCACCAATGACTGGAACGACACCGCCGGCTCGAATGTCGTCGTCATCACTTCCGGCGTTCCCCGCAAACCAGGCATGACGCGCGAGGAGCTGTTGAACATCAACGCCGGAATCGTCCGGGACGTCGCGAAAAACGCGGTCAAGCATTCACCCGACGCCGTCTACATCATCTTCGCGAACCCGATGGACGTGATGTGCCACGTCGCCCTCGAGGCGACCGGCGTGCCGAGGGAGCGCGTCGTCGGGCAGGGGGGCATGCTCGACAGCGCCCGCTACCGCACGTTCATCGCCTGGGAGACGAAGGCCTCGGTGAACGACGTGCACGCGCAGGTACTCGGGGGCCACGCCGAGGCGACGATGGTGCCGATTGTCAGCACGGCACACGTCGGCGGCGTCCCACTCACTTCACTCCTATCGAGCGACAGGATCGACGCCGTCGTCCAGCGGACAAAAAACGGCGGCGCTGAAGTTGTCTCGCTGCTTATGACCGGCTCCGCCTTCTACGCACCGGCGGCCGCCACAGCCGAGATGGTTGAGGCGGTCCTGCTCGATAAGAAACGCATCATCCCCTGCGCCACGCTCACGGCAGGCGAGTATGACATCAAGGACGCCTTTGTCGGCCTTCCTTTGAAGCTCGGTGCTGCTGGAATCGAGGAGATATACACGCCGCCTTTGTGGGACGACGAGGTCGAAGGCATCCGCAAAGCGGCGGAGTCTACGAAGGAGCTGGTGGGGCTTGTCACTTCGTAGGAGCGCAGCACGCGCGATCTTCGATCGGGCGTACCCATAGCTAGGTCTTCAGATTCAGCCAGGCATACCGATGCCGCGTGTGCTGCACCCTACACCCGGCCCACGCAGGACGCCTCTACCCGCTCGTCCTGAGGTTCGAAGGCCTGTCCGGGAGTAAGTGGAAGCATGGCGCAACGCGCCCGGGCGATGGGCTATCCAGTCAGCTCCCGCATCTTCTCGGCAACGTTGAGGTAGCCGTCGACACTTCCGCCTTCGGGCGAGAACTGGGTATCAAAATGCACCTCCGACGCGCCGATCTCGCGGCAGGCCTGAATGTCGCCCCTTATCTGGTCTAGCGATCCCGTGAAGATGAACCGGTTCAATGTAATCGGCTCGGACGTGATCCCCAAGTTTGCCCGGACCACCATCTCCAGTTCGTTCGGGTCGCGACCGGCTTCCTTGGCCATCGCTTTCACACCCTCCCACATCTGTTTCATGCCATCGGCTGGGATCGCGACCGGGTTCCAGCCGTCGCCGAGGGTGGCAATGCGCTTTAGGGCGGGAGATGAGAACGCGGCGAGATAGATGGGTGGGTGGGGCTTCTGCACGGGCTTCGGCTGGATGATCGACTTCGGGAGGCGAAAGTGCTTTCCGTTGAATTCCGCGGGATCGGTTTTCCAGATGGCGTGAAGCACTTGCAGAAATTCATCAGCCCTCCCGGCACGGGTCTTCATCGAAGCGCCCGTCGCGTCGAACTCGTCCTGCGACCAGCCCTGGCCGAGGCCCACCCGCAGCCTGCCACCGGAGAAGACGTCAAGTGTCGTAAGGTTACGAGCGAGCATGACCGGGTTGTAATACGGCATGTCGAGAACGCTCGTGCCAAGGCCGATGCGGCGCGTGTGAGCTGCCGCGTAAGTGAGCGCACCCAGTGGGTCGAGCTGAATCTTGTAGGCTTCCGGAAGGGAGCCATCTGAGCTGCCGGCGTAAGGCGTCTGCGGATTGATGGGCCACAGAAGCCGCTCCGTCACCCAGACCGTATCGTAGCCGAGCGCCTCGGCCCGCTGGGCCACCTTCGCGACGTTCTCAGCGCTTGCCACGGGGCCGAGGTTGGGAATGTTAAATCCAAGTCTCATCGCTACTCCTTCGACTGCAAGGGCGCGGGGCGCCCACGGGGCGTACGCCTGATGTTAGGTTCGTCCGCTTCACGCAGTCAACGCGTATCCGAAAAACGCCGCTCACAGAGTGCTATCATTTTGCTGCCATGAGACAATCCGGAAACACCCGATGACTGAAGTACGCTTGCAGGCGCGTTCGGAGGTCACCCCTTGATCCGAAGCTACGACCTGGTGGTGCTCGGCTCCGGCCCGGCCGGGGAGAAAGGCGCCGCGCAGGCAGCTTACTTCGGGAAGAAAGTGGCGCTCGTTGAACGAGACGAAGTTCTGGGTGGCGTCTCGTGCAATACCGGAAGTCTTCCCAGCAAGACTCTGCGCGAGAGCGCGCTTGCGTTATCGGGCGTGCGCTCTCGAAATCTGTTAGGCGTCGACCTGGCCGTGCGCCGTGGCGCTACCGTTCACGATTTCCTCGCACACGAGCGAAGGGTGACATCCGCCGAACGAGAGGCCATCGTGGAGAACGTGCGCAGGCACAACATCGATGTGTACCACGGAGCGGCCTCGTTCGCCGATCAGCATACCGTCAAAGTGTCCACACACGACGCGGCAGAGGTCCTCCTTCGTTGCGACTTCGTCCTCGTCGCGACCGGTTCGTCCCCACTCCGGCCTGCGGCATTCCCTTTTGACGATCCTCGGATATGGGACTCCGACCAGATCGTGAACCTGGACTTCATGCCCGGACGCATGGCAGTCATCGGCGGCGGGGTCATCGGCTGCGAGTACGCGTCCACCTTCGCCGCCCTGGGCGTCGACGTCTACCTTGTCGATGAGCGGACTGAGCTCTTGGACTTCCTCGACCGGGATGTCTGGGCAATCTTGCAGAAGGCGATGACCTCATTGGGTGTCCGCTTTGCGACGGGCGAACGCGTGCTCGAATGCCGTAGCGACGCGGATTCCGTGAGAATTTCACTGCAGTCCGGTCGGGCAATCGAGGCGGACGCCGTCTTGGTGGCCGCCGGACGCCGGGCGAACACCGACCATCTCAACCTTGATGCCGCCGGCATCACACCTGATGCGCGCGGCAGGATCGCCGTCAACGAGTACTTCCAAACCAAAGTAAAACACATCTACGCGGCCGGCGATGTCGTGGGATTCCCCGCCCTTGCCAGCACAAGCATGGAACAAGCTCGGCTCGCGATGGTCCATGCGTTCGACCTCAAGTACAAGAAATCGGCTGCACGGGTACTGCCGGTGGGCGTCTTCACCATACCCGAGGTGAGTGTGGCCGGCGAGACGGAAAGTTCCCTGACACGAAAGGGCATCCCCTATGTCTCCGGGCGCGCGTACTACGACGCCAACCCACGCGGAAAAATCATCGGCGACAAAGTCGGGCTACTCAAGCTTCTGTTTCGAGACGACGACATGAAATTGCTCGGCGTGAGCGTCCTGGGCGAGAACGCAGCCGACCTCGTACACGTTGGCGTGGTAGCCCTCATGGTCGAGGCCGATAACAGTCTGTTCATCGAGACCTGTTTCAACTACCCCACGCTGGGACAGCTATATAAGTACGCCACCTACGACGCAATGGGCCGGCAGTCCCGGTTATCAATGCCCTCAGGCGTTGCGCGAATCACACCAGTTTCGGACAGACACATCGGCTCTAAATCCACCTAGGCGCACATCAGGTCAATGCCTCTCCCTTGGCGCCCGCTGAGAGACCGTGACGGGGCGCCGTTCTCAGAGTGCTATCATTCGACGCGATGAGTAAGCAGAGCGAGGTTCGTATCGTCCCCTCCGGCGAGCTCGACCGGCAGACAGCCCAAACGCCGGGCATGCAGCGCCGTGCGGCGATCGACCGCAGTTCAGTAGGCAGCGAGAAGCTGTGGGTCGGCGTCGTGACCGTCGAGCCTGGGACAAGCACCGGGGCGCACCATCACGGGGACTGCGACAGCGTGGTCTGCATTACGGAAGGGTCCATCACCATCCGCTGGGGCACTCGCCTCGAGAAGCGAGCCAGCGCCGCGGCAGGCGACTTCATCTACATCCCGGCGCGGCTCGTTCACCAGGAGATTAACGAGAGCGATAGCGTGCCGGTCTCATCGATTGTGGTTCGCAGCGGCGACAACGTAGTCGAGAACGTCGTGACCTCGGATCAGTTGGCCGACGCTGAACGCGGTCGCTAGGACCGCTACGGGATCCCCGCCATACCCACGCACAGCGCCGTCTCGAAGACGTTGCCGGCGCCGTCCGCGTAAGGCCCGACCGCACAGCCGACTCCAATATCCGAGTATTGTCCGCCCATAATGACGGAATAGTGCGGCGGACTGGCCATCCAGAGATCAACCAAAGTTTGAGCGGATGGCGGGCCGGTTACGATTACTTCGCCCACTCCCCCGCTGTATCCCGCGCGCGCGGCGCGGTCCTTCGGCATCCCATCGAGCGTGTGGCTCAGCTGGTACGGCCCGGCTGCGAAGTGCAGTTCAGCGTACCGCTGAGCAGCGTCAATCAGCGCGGCGTTCGGCAGCAGTGCGGCCGAGCCGGATGCGGCGCGCCGCTCGTTAACCAAGGACATCACCGAACGCGAAAGCTCGTTGTGGGCAATAGCGGGAGGCGGCGCCTGCGGCGGAGCGTACAAGATTGGAGCAGGCGGCTCGGGCGGTTCCGGCGGAGCAACGGGAGCCGCTGGCAGGGGCTCAGGTTGAGGCTCCACGGTCGGCACAGGTGTCGGTGCGGGCGTAGCAGCCGGCGTCGGCGGAGGATGAGGTGTGGGCGCCGCGGTCGCGGCTTGAGCGGCCAGGACCTCCCGAACTGGGCCTGGCTGGCTTGCCTGCGGGGCTGACTCCGCTGGGAACCAATCGCCGTTGGCGATCGCACTTCCTACGATGGTGACGATGAAAAGTACCGCCCAAGCGCAGATCCGTGGGCCGATTGCCGGACCGGGACGCGGGGTATCCCCGGGCATCAACCTCCTCTTGCAGGCAAAGATTCTCCCCGGACCCGCGGATTACGTTTAGCAACATAAGTTGCTCCCTTGGGCGATAGGCCCGCGCATTGGCCGGGGAAGGTACTTAGTTGCGGAGTCTAATAAACGGCTAGAGGTAGGTCAATCCAGTGAGTGTTAGAACTCTACAAGATTTAGGAAGTTGCAACCGCTATCAACGAAACGTTATGTCGCCCGTAATTTGACTAATAACGGAACCGGCGGCGTGAAATCGAGGGGTACGACGGTGAATGGGCGTAGTCAATCGCGCTCCACGTCGGCGGGAGATGGAGCAGTCTGAGCATTATGTCAGGCCCGCAGTTTGCCGAAGATCCAGCGGAACGGGTCGTAGAAACGGTCGGCGACTCTCTCTTTGAGAGGGATGATCGCGTTGTCCGTTATGTGAATATCTTCTGGACACACTTCCGTGCAGCACTTCGTTATGTTGCACATGCCGATCCCGGCGGCCTTTCGTATAAGCTCCGTGCGGTCTTCCGTATCAAGCGGATGCATCTCGAGCTCGGCAAGTCGAACGAAGAAACGAGGTCCGTAGAAGCGAGGCTTGTTATCCGGGTGATCGCGGATGACGTGGCAGACGTTCTGGCAAAGGAAGCATTCGATGCACTTCCGAAACTCCTGGCCGCGCTCTATGTCTTCCTGCATCATTCGATACCGGCCATCAGCTTCCGGCGGCCGGGGCCTGAAAGCGGGAATCTCTTTCGCCACGCCGTAGTTGAATGACACATCCGTCACGAGGTCCTTGATGAGCGGAAATGTCTTGATGGGGGCCACTGTGATGGGTTCGCCGGGCCGAAAGCTGTTTACCCGGGTCATGCACATGAGCTTCGGCAAGCCGTTCACCTCGGCGCTGCAGGACCCGCATTTCCCCGCCTTGCAGTTCCAGCGCACCGCCAGGTCGCTCGCCTGCGTGGCCTGGATCGTGTGAATGACGTCGAGCACCACCTGCCCCTCATCGGCATCCACCGTGTAGTCGACGAACTCGCCGCCTGATGAATCGCCGCGGAAAACCTTCATCGCCACCTCAGGCACCGATCTTCACCTCCTGCTCGACCAACGCGCGCAACTCGGACGGCATCTCCGGCAGCGGCTCCCGCGCGATCGTCGGCTCCCCATTGGCGCCAATACGCACCGCGATATTGAATCTCCCCCAATCTCGGCTCGTTTCCGGATAGTCGTCGCGAGTGTGGGCACCTCGGCTCTCCTTGCGCTCGATCGCCGCTAGCGCGATCGCCTCAGAAATACTGAGCATGGCACGCAAGTCCATTGCCAGATGCCAGCCCGGGTTGTACTGACGATTACCCTCGACGCCGGTACGTTCTGCCCGCTCCTTCAGCTCCCGTATATCGACGAGCGCCCGTTGAAGCTCGCCTTCTGTTCGGATGATGCCCACCAGATTGTGCATCGTCTCCTGAAGCTGATGTTGAAGCGCATACGGACTCTCGTCGCCTTTTCGCTCGAAGGGCACGAGCATGTCGCGCGCAATCGCTTCGGCCTCGGCAGCGTTCACTGCCGGTGCGTTACTCAGCCCATTGGTATACTCAGCCGCGCCCGCCCCTGCCCTTAGTCCAAACACGAGCAGGTCCGACAGCGAGTTGCCACCCAGGCGGTTCGCGCCGTGCATCCCCCCTGCGCACTCGCCGGCAGCAAACAGGCCAGGGACCGTCGCCGCGGCCGTATCGGGGTCGACGCGGACGCCGCCCATGATGTAGTGCATGGTGGGACCAACTTCCATCTGCGTCGTTGTTATGTCGACATCGGCGAGCTGCTTGAACTGGTGGAACATGCTGGGCAGGCGCCGCCGAATGTATTCGGTCGGCCGCCGCGTAGCGATATCCAGGTACACGCCGCCATGGGGGCTCCCACGGCCGGCCTTTACCTCAGAGTTGATCGCCCGTGCGACTTCGTCACGCGGCAGCAGGTCAGGTGTGCGGCGGTTGTTGACCTTGTCCTCGTACCAGCGGTCCGCCTCCTCCTCTGCCTCTGCGGTCTCGACGCGAAAGTACTCCGGGATGTAGCGAAACATGAAGCGCTCGCCCTCGGAGTTACGCAGAGTGCCGCCGTCTCCACGCACGCCCTCCGTGACGAGAATCCCGCGAACGCTGGGTGGCCAGACCATGCCTGTCGGGTGGAATTGGACGAACTCCATGTCAATCAGGTCAGCCCCGGCCCAGTAGGCGAGCGCGTGCCCATCCCCGGTGTATTCCCACGAGTTCGAGGTGACGGCGAACGCCCTGCCGACGCCGCCTGTGGCGAGAACAACTGCCTTGGCTCTGAACAGGATCAGCCGGCCACTCTCTCGCCAATACCCCAGCGCTCCGGAGATCCGGTCACCATCCTTCAACAGCCGCGAAATCGCGCACTCCATGAACACGTCAATGCCCTTGTGGACGGCGTGCTGCTGCAAAGTGCGGATCATCTCGAGGCCGGTCCGGTCGCCGACATGCGCCAGGCGGTCATAGCGATGGCCGCCGAAGGGCCGTTGGAGGATCAGCCCGTCCTTTGTGCGGTCGAATAGCGCCCCCCAACGTTCGAGCTCGTATACACGCTCAGGCGCTTCCTGGGCGTGGAGCTGCGCCATCCGCCAGTTGTTCAGCATCTTGCCGCCGCGCATCGTGTCGCGGAAGTGCACCTGCCAGTTGTCCTCTGGATAGACATTGCCCATCGCTGCCGCGATACCGCCTTCCGCCATCACGGTGTGCGCCTTGCCAAGCAGCGACTTGCAGACGAGCGCCGTCCTCGCTCCCCGTGCGGATGCTTCGATAGCAGCGCGCAATCCAGCGCCACCCGCGCCCACGACCACTACGTCGAAATCGTGCGTCTCGTACTCAGGCACGAGCTAGAACCCCCATGTATTCGGGTCACTAATGTTCCCGTTCGCCACCAGCCGGATATAAAGATCCGTGGCCACTATCCAGATGAGGCTCGTCCATGCCCAGAACCGGTGCTGTGCATTCCACACCGTGATGCGGTCCCAAAGACTCTTGCGTGCGCGCGTCCAGGCAGAGCACGAAAAGCAGTCTAGTCCGCCACCCACCCAGTGGCGGAGGGAATGACACGAGAAGGTATACATCATGAGTAGAAAAGCATTGACCACGAGAAGCACCGAGCCAAGCCCAACACCGAATCCGGTTTCAACCGACTTGCCGTCGATTATCTCGTCCGAGTTGTAGAAGCTGCGAAGCGCGCCGTACCAGAGGATCGCAACGAAGACGAGGGCGACGTACATGGCAAAGCGATGGAGGTTGTTGAACCAGAACGGGACCGCCGTCTCGCCGCGATACTTCCGGCTGGCATCGCCCACAGCGCAGGCGGGCGGGCTGAGGAACCAGGAGCGGTAATAGGCCCGCCGGTAGTAGTAGCAGGTCGCGCGGAACGGGATCGGGCCGATCAGGACGACCAGCGCAGGCGAGATGAAGATGCTGTCGTTAGCGCCGAACAGCTTCGGCTCGAAAACGGGCGAGAGGTACGGCCCGATCTCGAACGCCCACTTATCGAGAAAGATGCTGACAGTAAGCCAGCCAAAGAATACCAGCATGCCGATGCCGGTAAGGGCCGGTTCTACCCACCAGGTGTCCCCGCGAAGGGTGGAGAAGATCCCGAGCCGGTGTGGAGGAGCGACAGCGGTGTCAGCTCGGGCCATGCTCGCTTCCGAGGGCTATTAGCGTTTTCTGCATCGCCGTCGCAATTCTATCAACGGCTTCTATGGATTGACAATCGCGCGCGCTACGCGGTCGACGATTTGTTGCCGATCCTCTGCGATGCAAGAAGCAGTCCAATGATGCTCTTGCCGTCTTTGATCTCGCCCGCGTCAATAAGGCGGGTGGCGTCTGCCAGCGGCATCCGTTCCAGAGCGATCACCTCGTCAGGATCGCCATCAGTCGGGTCCTCGACGAGATCAGCCGCGAGGAAGACGTGGATGAACTCCGTGCAGTACCCCGGCGAAACGAAAAATCCACAAAGCCGCTCCAATCGTCCCGCTCGATACCCTGTCTCTTCGCGTAGCTCGCGCTGAGCGGCTTCCTCGATTCCCTCACTGTCCTCTGCCCCTCCGGCCGGTATCTCCAGGAGTGCCTCACGGGCAGGCAGCCGGTATTGCCGCACCAGGATGACATTGCCGTCTGAATCGACAGGCACAATAGCCGCCACTTCGGTGTGCTCAACCACTTCTCGCAACACCGTTCGACCGTCCGCCAGCTCGGCGGTGTCCTCCCGAAGCCTCACTATTCGGCCTTCGTAAATTCGCCGTGTGGTTGCCACACGTTCAATCAGCGGTTCGGAAGTCACTTTGAGGTCGCGATGCCGCTGAACTCGAATAGCTCCGGGTTGTCCGAGGCTTGAAGCACGCGCAGCCAATTCAGTTTCTCGGCGAGTACCGCATAATAGTCCTGTGGCGCCGAAAATCGCACAAAGCGAGCGGTGTGCGCGCTGCGGCACACTGAGACGCTATCACCGCTAGCAAGAGAGCGGTCGATCTGGCCATCGACGCTGATTACGGCCTCCTTGTCCGCAGTTACCGTCAAATCGATGGTCGCATCCGGCGGGAGTACAACAGGCCGGGCGGAGCCGAGATGGGGGGCGACCGGGGTGAGCAGAAGCTCCCGTGACTCCGGATGAAGGATCGGGCCGCCCGCGGACAGCGAATACGCAGTGCTTCCGGTCGCTGTTGCCGCAATCACCGCGTCGCAGCGGTGGATCGCGAGTCGTACACCGTCAATAACCGTCTCCACGTAGACCGGCCGTCCGATCGATGCCCGCCCGACGACGATATCGTTGAGGGCATGGTGAGTTGCTCCCCATGATGGTACCTGCGCTTGCAGCATCGTCCGCTCTTCGATCCTGCAACGCCCTTCGAGAACATCTACGAGGCGGTCTACCAGCTCGCTTGGGCGAACTTCCGTCAAGAAGCCGAGGCGGCCCATATTGATCCCGAGGATCGGTACAGGATGAGGCACCATGACCCGCGCAGCGCGCAGGACCGTGCCGTCCCCGCCGATGCAAACAAGGAGGTCTGTGCCCGGAATACTATCCGCGACCGCACTGTCATCCCAGTCCGACGTCTGCCACACTTCTAATCCCCGCTCGCGCAGAAGCCGTCGTGCCTGGTCCGCAATCGGCACCGCCGCCCGCCAGCGCGAATGGACGAAGACGCCAATCTTATTCAATTCGGACCCCTCGAGGTCGTCCCCCCCCCCGCCTCACCGGCCGAGCGCGACTTCGGCCGCAGCCAGAAGAAGAATTCGCGGTTGCCATCCGTGCCGGCGAGGGGCGATAAACTCATATCGAGCACACGAAAATCGTTTTTAACGCACCAGGCTACGAAGCGCCCCAGGAGGACCGCGTGCAATTGCGCGCCCCGGATGACGCCGCCCCGCGGCACCTCATTTTTTCGCGCCTCGAACTGCGGCTTGAAGAGCGCTATGATCGGGCCGTCGGTGATCAGCCTCCGAACTGCCGGCAAAACGGCTTGCAGCGAAATGAACGAAACGTCAATCGCGACGAGGTCGACACGCTCGGGCAGCGCTCGAAGGGTGCGCGCGTTTACCCCCTCCATTACGACAACACGAGGGTCCTTCCGCAGCCGGAAATCTAGCTGCCCCTTCCCCGAATCAATCGCGTAAACCCGTTCTGCTCCTCTCTGGAGCAGACAATCGGTGAAGCCGCCGGTGGAGGCACCAATGTCCGCGACGACCAGTCCACGCGCGTCCAGCGCAAACTTCTCGAGCGCATGGTCTAGCTTCTCTCCGCCGCGCCCAACGTACCGTGGGCGCTCCGCCAACCTCAGCGGCGCATTCTCGTCGACAAGCGTTCCCGCCTTCTGGGCCGGGCATTCGTCAACTGAGACAGCGCCGGCCATCACCAGCGCCTGCGCCTTCTCGCGGTCAGGCGCTAGCCCCCGGTCGACCAGAAGCGTGTCAAGCCGCCGCTTGGCCATCGTGGCCCCAGAATAGCATATGGCGAAAGCGCCGATTCTCGCCGGGCTTAGGCGCAACGGCCTATCTGGTTATGGCTATTAAGCCGTCTCGCCCTTGTCCTCGCCCCAGAGGTTGAGCGCCTGCCCGGACCGGGTGAGCATTAGCGGCCGGCGGAGTCCGCGGATGGCGTCCCCATCCACAACGCATTTCTTCACATCGCCCCGAGAAGGAATCTCGTACATTACGTCGAGCAGGCATTCCTCCAACACGGTGCGCAGCCCGCGGGCGCCGGTCTTGTGGCGCAGCGCTTCCTCGGCCGCTGCTTCAAGCGCGTCATCCGTCAGCACGAGCTCAACGTTATCGAGCGAGAAGAACTCCGTGAATTGGCGGGCAAGCGCGTTCTTCGGCTCCGTCAGGATCTTCACAAGCGACGCCTTGTCGAGCGACTGGAGCGCCACCATCACGGGGATTCGCCCCACGAATTCTGGTATTAGGCCGTAGGTAAGCAAGTCATCATGGGTGACATGCCGGAGCAATTCGTCCGCGTGCTTCACGGGGTCGGTCTGTGGCGCCGCGGCTGCCCGGAAGCCCAGGCTGCGTGTGCCGCTGCCGATGCGCCTGTCGATGATCGCGTCGAGCGCCCCGAACGCGCCTCCGCAAATGAAGAGAACATTCGCGGTGTTGATCTGAATGAAGTCCTGGTGCGGGTGCTTGCGCCCACCTTGCGGGGGCACATTCGCAACTGTCCCCTCGATGATCTTCAGCAGCGCCTGCTGGACACCTTCGCCGGAAACGTCACGCGTGATCGAAGGGTTGTCCCCGGTCTTGCGCCCAATCTTGTCGATCTCGTCGATGTAGATGATGCCCCGCTCGGCCTTCGTAACATCGAAGTCCGCCGACTGGATCAGTCGTAGAAGTATGTTCTCAACGTCCTCGCCTACGTAGCCCGCCTCAGTTAGCGCCGTCGCGTCGGCGATTGTGAACGGAACGTCGAGAATCTTCGCGAGGGTTCGAGCCAGCAGGGTCTTTCCGCACCCGGTGGGTCCGAGGAGCAGGATGTTGCTCTTCTCGAGCTCCACGTCCTTGCCTGACTTGGCGCCGATCCGCTTGTAGTGATTGTAAACAGCTACGGAGAGCACCTTCTTCGCCTGCTCTTGTCCGACGACGTACTCGCTGAGCTGCTGGTAGATCAGCTTCGGCGGAGGTATGCGCTGAAGCGGTTCCTTGGGACGAACTGTTGACGTGGAGTCTTCCTGAATGATCTCACGGCACAGCTCGACGCACTCGTCGCAGATGTAGACAGCCCCGGGTCCTGCGATGAGGCGGCGGACTTGGTCCTGGTTCTTGCTACAGAACGAGCAGGTATAGCTTATGCGCGTTCCGCTGCCCTTAGCCGGCATTATCTACGCCTTTGCCCCATCCCCCGGCGTTGCCGCAACCGCCTGTTTCGAACCTTGCAGGATTTCGTCTATTATACCGTACTCCTTCGCTTGAGGCGGGTCCATGAAGAAATCGCGGTCGGTGTCGCGGATGATGCGCTCCAAATCTTGGCCGGTGTGCTTCGCCAGGATCTCCCGGATCACCTGGTTCTGGCGGAGCACCTCCCTCGCGTGGATCTCAACATCCGTTGCTTGACCACCGACCCCGCGGATCACCGCCTGGTGAATGTGAATCGTCGAGTTCGGCAGAGCATAACGCTTACCCTTCGTTCCCGCCGCCAGAAGCACAGTCCCCATGCTGGCGCAACCGCCCACGCAGATCGTCGCTACGTCACACCGCATTAAGTTCATCGTGTCGTAAATAGCCAGTCCCGCGCTGACCACACCGCCCGGGGAGTGGATGTACATGTTCACGTCCTTCTCCGGGTCCTCTCGTTCGAGGTACAGAAGCTGAGCGATGATCAGGTTCGCGATCTGATCGTCGATGGGCGTGCCCAGAAAGACGATACGCTCCTTCAATAGAAGCGAAAATATATCGAAGGCGCGCTCACCACGCGGGCTCTGCTCGACTACGTACGGTACTAATGCTTCGGGTCTCACAATGCTTCCTCCATCGTTCACTTGGCTGCCGCTTTCGCAGGTTTCCTTCTACTCTTCTTTTCTGGGGCTGTGGTTCCATCGCGGGTGGCTATCTCTGTCAGGCGGTCCATCGTCTTGCGTGTGACAAGCGACCGCGCGATGGCTGCGCGGCCGTCTGGACTGCCGAACAGCTTCCTCAACTGGTCCGCTTGCTCACCCGCCGACCCCGCCAGCCGATCGACCTCGGCGTCCACTTCTTGGTTTTCGGCCTTGATCTCCTCTTGTTCAGCCAGACGGGTAAGCGCCAGCGACCGCCTCACTCGATCCGTCGCTATAGGCAGAAGCTCCTCATTGAGTTCGTCCCGCGTCCGCCTTGTGTTCGCTAGGTACTGCTCCACCTCGAGACCGAGATGGCGCGCCTGGTCCTGAATCAAGCGCTCGACTTCACGCTCGACCATCACGGGGGGGAACTCGATCGTCGCCGCGGTTTCGACGAGCGCCCCGACTGCCTTGTTCCGATACTCTTCCTCAGCCTGCGCTTGCAACCGCTCGCGCATATCGTTCCGCAGGCGGTCGCGCAAGGCATCAAGTGACGAGAAGCCCTCGCCCACTTCGCGAGCGAAATCGTCGTTCAGGGCCGGCAACTGCTCCTCCTTCACCTCTTTCACGGTAACGGTGAACGTTCCGCTTTTGCCGGAAAGCGGCCGCTCACCTTCCGGCACGGTGACCGCGATCTCTTTCGGAGTACCTTTTTCCGCAGCGATTATCCCTTCCGCGATGCCAGGCAGAAGGATTGTTGCCCCTTCGCGCAACCGCAGTTCGGCATCGTCCTCCTTGTAGACCTCCCTACCGTCGATTACGCCCCGCACATCCGCGCGGACGATGTCCCCCAGCTGTACAGGTCGCTCAGCCGGCTCGTGGACCGCGTACCTGTGCCGCAGCTCTTCGAGCGCCTTATCGACTTCGCTCTCGTCAATGCTGACGGGCTCGCGCTTGACCCGCACGCTGTTGTATTCGCCCAGCTCGACAGTTGGCCTCACAGGTACAGTCGCTTTGAATGCCAGCGGCTCATCAGTTACGAGCTCGATGGAAGGCCGGTCGATGGCGTCGACGTCCTGTTCCTCGATCGCCTGGTTGTACGCCTCAGGAATGAGAATGTCCAGCGCTTCCCGGACCACGCGCGCGCGGCCGATATGCCGTTCGAGCATGCCGGCAGGCGCCTTTCCCTTGCGGAATCCCGGCACTTCCACCCGCTGGGCCAGCCGCCGGAATGCTTTGTCCAGAGAGCGCTCCATTTGCTGCTCGTCCGCCTCAATTTCCAGGAGGACCTGGCTATCAGGGAGGCGCTTCGTGGAGACCTTCATACCTCGATTATAGCAGCGGGCCTTCCCAGGGCACCGCGGATGGCACTGGATATGTCGATAAGGGCCCATCCGCTTGTTCACAGCATGGGGCGCGCGAGAGACGCGCTAGAGGACCTTGTCCAGCTCCCACACATCTTGCAGCGGGACGCCATCGCGGCCCGTAGACGGCACGCCCGGTTTCAGCGCCCGGACGCGGTCCATCGCATCGAGATGGAGCCGGACCAGCCGGAAGCCGCGCTTGATGTAAAAGTTCAACGCGCGGATATTGTCATTCGTCGTCGCGAGGACAACCGTCTTCACTCGCCGACCGCGCAGCTCTTCTTCGGCTGCGTCCATTATTCGCGTGCCGGTGCCGCCACCCTGCGGTTCCGCATGGACCGAGACGATCTCTGCGCGTTCGCCTTCGATCCACCACGTGACCACGCCGGTGCGCCCGATCGCCTCATCGTGCCAGACGATGCCTTCGACATCCGCAGCCTCATACTCGCGAAGCACGCCGACGACCGGCGGGCCGCCCGTGAATTCCCGCCAATCGGCCTCGATCTCGCGGGCGGTGGCGGGTCGGACCTCTGGCTCTCCCACGATCACCTCCGCCGCGGCGAAAGTATGTCTGTCAGCGCATCGCCCAGCAGGTTGAAGGAGAGCATCAGCGAGGCGACTACGATTGTTGGCGCGAAGAGCAGCAGCGGATGAGCGCGTACGTTGGTCGGCCCGGCGTACTGGAAAATCATCACGCCGAAACTGGCGTGGTCCTCAACACCGATGCCCAGGAACGTCAGCGAGACCTCAGCCAGAGCCACCGCGCCAAGCGAGAGAGTGATCGTAACGACCATCAGGTTCGTCAATTGCGGGAGCAGATGACGAAAGAGGATACGTGGCGTAGAACTACCGATCGCCCTTGCGGCGAGCACGTAGTTGGACTCTCGCAAGGAAAGCACTTGTGAGCGGACCAGTCGCGCCATGCCCACCCATCCGAAAATCGAGAGGGCCAAGGACAGCAAGAAGAAGTTCGGAGCGCCTGATCTTACAAGGCCGCCGATCCCGCTAAAGTCTTCGATGTCATGGAAAAGGCTCTTGATCCGGTCTTTCATGGTTGCGTTGATGATCAGTATGAGAAGGAAGGTAGGCACAGAATACAAGGCGTCGGCCACCCTCATGATGACGCTGTCCACACGACCAGCAAAGTAGCCGGTTGTGAGCCCGAGCGAGACGCCCAGAATAAGGCTGCCGCCGATCACCGTGAGAGCTGAAATTATCACCGTCGTCTGAGCCGACCAGACAAGGCGGGAAAGGACATCTCGCCCCAGGCGGTCCGTTCCCAGCAAGTGGTCGCCGCTCGGCGATGCAAAAGTGTTGTGCAGGTCCGCGTCGTCGAAATGGTACGGAGCGACGACCGGTGCCAGAACACCGGCTGTATACACGACAAGAATGATTAGGATCGCAGCGACGGCGACGGGCCTTCGCACTAATCGCCGGTAAAAGCGAAACTGCGGGGTCCTTCGTATCTCGCCGGCTTCTAGGCTTCCGGCTGTAAGCTCGGCCTGGTTCACGTCGGCCCCTCGGCGGACAGCCTAATGCGAGGATCGATGAACCCGTAGGCAATATCCACTAACAGCATCGCGATCTGAAAAACAAGAGCGCCAAGTAGCACGATCGCCATGATGCTGTCGTAGTCGCGGCTGCCGATCGATTCAAAGGCGAACAGGCCGATACCCGGAATGCCCAGCAAGGTTTCTAGGATGATGGAGCCGGTAAATAGGCTTGCCAGTTCGAAGCCCATCAGAGTAGCGATTGGCAGAAGCGCATTACGGACAACGTGACGGGTAATCACAGGGTACTCATTCAAGCCCTTGGCCCGCGCCGTGCGGACGAAGTCCTGGTCCAGCACATCGAGCACCTGCGCCCGCATGTAGCGGGCCAGCCCGGCGACGCTAACAAGGGTTAGCGCAAGGACGGGCAGGATCGCCTCGGCGGAGAATATGCCTACCTTTACCCCGAGGATGTTTCGTTCGTTCCAACCACCCGTGGGCAGCCAGCCGAGCTTCACGGCAAACAGCCACTGAAGAAGTGGAACAGACACCAGCACCGGCACGGATGCCACCAGCACAAAAGTGCCAATGGATAGCGGGTCGAGCCACGTCCCGCGGCGCAACGCCGCCCACGTACCCACTGGAATGCCGATCGCGAAGGTTAGGAGCATCACAACTGCGTTGTACTGCAACGTCACCCAGAGGCGCGGGAAGATGACATCCTGAACATCTGTCCCCCGGTACTTCACGCTCTGGCCGAAATCTCCACGAAGCGCTTTCCCTACGTACCGGATGTACTGCTCGTACACCGGGTCGTTTAGCCCGCGCTCTTCGCGGATGCGCTCTATCGTCTCCGGCCTCGCCCTCGACCCCGCCTGAATCGCCACATAGTCGTTCGGCGCGTAACGGCCGAGCGCGAACGTCACCATCGAGACGACAAACAGGATGACCGGGACGAGGAGCAACCGTCGCAGGACGTATGTGGCGAGGCCGTTCACCGGCTTTGGCCCTCGTCAGCGCTCGATGGTGACGTATCTCATCCTGGGGATGACGAAGGGCGCGTTGACGAAATTCTTCACGTAAGGCTTCACTAGGACGCTGTCCTGACCATAGAAGAGCGGGACCCAGGGCGCGTCATCGACGATGATCTTCTCGGCCTCCTGGTAGTCGCTTGTCCGCTTCGCCTGGTCGGTTTCCGTCCTCGCGCTGTCCAGAAGCTTGTCGACTTCGGGGTTTGAGTACTTCGTCTCATTGTCGGGGCTCTGCGAATGCAGCTTGATCTCGAGGAAGTTTTGCGGGTCCGGATAGTCCGCGATCCAGCCCAGCGAGAACATCTTGAAGTTGCCCCGGTCAACGTCTCTCAGGAAAATGCCCAACTCTTCCTGCTCGATCTGGATATCGACGCCCAGGTTCTGCTTCCACAATGCGGTTACCGCCGCCAGCGCCTCGCTGGGCGCTGCTCCCTGACCGGAGGTCAGCAGAGTCACATCTTTCAGTATGTCCGGGCCACCCGCCTCATCGAGAAGCGCCTTCGCCCCCTCGGGATCGTACGGGATGCCCGCGAGGTTTTCGTCGTAGCCCGGCATGCCGGGCGGCAGGACGCCCTTAGCCGGCAATAGGATGTCCATTAGGACGGTCTTCGCCACCAGCGCTCTGTCCGTCGCCATCGCGAACGCTTTGCGTACCCGCGGGTCGTTGAACGGTCCTTCCTGCGTATTGAAACCGATGTAGTCGGTCGACATGTTCGCGCCGGTGTGGTACTCCTTGTTCAGCGGCTCGTTTGGGTCGCGGATCCGTTCTACGTCGTTCACTCCCACGCCGCTAATGTCGATCTCGTCGTTCTCGTACATCACTAGCGGCGAACCCCCGCTCAGGAGATAGGTAATCTGGCTGAGCGACGGCTTGGGATCCAAGTAGAACTGCGTGTTCGCCTCGAGCACGATGCGCTGGCCCAGCACGAACTCCTTCATCTTGAACGGCCCGGTCCCGTTTGGATGCTGCGTCCAGTCCGCCCCCTGGAAACACGTCGAATTGCCCACCTCCCGGCGGTCCACGACGTATGCGGTGGGGTACGTTAGCTTGTCGAGGAAGTAGACAATCGGGTCCTTGATTGTGATCTCCAGCGTGTCGTCGTTGATGACCTTGATCCCGCTGACCTCCTGCGCCCGCCCCGCGATGAAGTCGTCCGCACCCACGATGTCGCTAAGGTACACCTCACCCACCGTCGACTGGGTGTCAGGATTGAGCGCTCGCTCCATCGAGAACTTGAAGTCATCAGCCACCACCCGACGAGACCCATCATGGAACTCAACATTCTTGCGTAGGTGGAATGTATAGACCTTCCCATCCTGACTCGTGTCCCAGCTCTCGGCGATGTCCGGGATGATCTTCAGATCCTTGTCGAACGAGACGAGCCCTGAGAACAGCTCGACGATGTACGTCGCCGAATCGGCGTCAGAGGCGCAGGCCGGATCGAGCGATATCGGGTCGCCGCCAAAGAGCCGCAGCTCGCCCGCCACGCGCTGCGGCAGCTGCGCGGTGGCCGCCGGGCTCGCCTGCGACCCGTTCTGGGCCGAGCCAGAATCGTTCCCTCCGCCCGTTGCCAGCAGCGCTATCGAAAGCCCACCGAGGACGACGATCAGCACGACGCCTATGCCGGTAAGTGTGAGGACAAGTCTGCGGGTTTCCATGCGTGCTAACTAGAGAACGCGAGCGGGCTGGCTTTGGTTTGCTGACGTTATGTTATAGGAGCAAGAAGCCTGGAGCCAGAAGTCGGTTCCCGTAGGGCATCCGTTTAGGCACATGGTTTCTAAAAGGACTACATTCCTTCCCGCTCGTGGTGAGGTTCGCTCGAACCATCAGCGGGGTGGCACACGCCCGCGCCGTCCTCTAGGCAGATGATTTCCTCCCGAGGCGACGCTCCTTTCCGCTCGTGGTGAGCATTGCTTCGCATTGATTACGGGTTCAGGCAGATGGTGTGCCTAGAGACGACGCTCCTTCGCGCTCGTGGTGAGGTTCGCTCGAACCATGAGCGGTACACAACGGCCCGACTACGATGAGTGACACCCACCGCTTGCAGATAATGACCCGCATCTGCCACAAGTTCACATGGAGCTTGTCAATGGCCTTCTACGCCTACATGCTAGAGTGCTCGGACAAGTCAATTTACACCGGCCATTGCGACAACCTCGAGGCGCGACTTTCCGCTCATCAAGACGGGCGGTTCCGCGGTTACACATTGAAACGCCGACCTGTGCGCGTCATATTCCACGAGGCGTTTGCGACGCGGCAGGAGGCGTTTGCGGCCGAACGTCAGATCAAGTCTTGATCACGGGACAAGAAATGGGCACTTGCCCGGCGCGACTGGGAGGTGCTGAAGGAGCTGTCGATAAGGCGTACTCCGCGCCGCTGGGTAACAGAGCGTGGTGCCACCGCTCGTCCTTCGAGCAAACCCTCAGGACGAGCGGGAAGCGACGTCGGCTAAATCGCAACCATCCGCCCTTACCGGCCTGCCGGCCTCTCATCCTCCTCCTCCACCTTGGTCACCGCGAGGTGCAGCTCGCGCAGCTGCTCCGGCGAGAC
>Ga0066704_10000130_pt1 | contig 20475 bp, 18 predicted proteins | sample GraSoiAngelo_153_FD_66458 | JGI IMG/M metagenome (GOLD analysis project Ga0066704, IMG submission 66458) | Grasslands soil microbial communities from the Angelo Coastal Reserve, California, USA - 14_1009_12_40cm | ecosystem: Environmental > Terrestrial > Soil > Grasslands | place: USA... | reverse complement strand
GCCATGTCGCGGTCCCAGACATAAGCGTTGGGGTGATCGAAGTAGAGGCGCTGGACTTCGCTGGACATGTAGGTGGTGCCGACGACGGCGAGCGGATGACCGTCGATCTCGAAGAAATCATGATTGACCGTCAGATGCGGACCAGAGCGCAAGAACTCCATGTCGCGAATCCAGAAGCCGGAGCGGTAAGTGGCGCGGACTTTGCCGCTATCCAGGAGCTCGGCTTCGATGACGTGAAAGCCTTTTTCTTTGGGCGCCGGAAACAATATGGTTTGCGGCACAGACGAGTTTACGGTTTGCACTTGTCGCTGCGAGGGGTGAGCCTCGGGAGATTCACTGATGCGAACGGTGAGGGGCGCGGACGGCTTTTCGGCAGCGTGCCACAGAACTTCTACTTCCACGGGTTCACCGGGAAGATAAAGAGGAAGCGTGGGGCGGGCGGTGAATTCTTCGGAACCGTGGCGGGCGCGCTCGGCAAGCGTGCGAATCAGGGTGACGGCGTCGCCGCTGGCGAGAAATTGTGAGTCGAGTTCTGCGGGCAGAAAAATCCAGCGGCCGCCATCGAAGCCATTACGCAGGTGATCGATTTCCATCGCTGGAGCGGCCAGCTTGCGGCCATCTTTCACGCCCCAGGCTAGTGGGTCGAGCCGCGCGTCAATCGAGCCAGCCGAGCCGCCACGATTATAGAGGTCCACGGCACTAAGCCGGATGATGGGACTGGAGGCGTGTTGCCAGGAAAAGCGCGGCAGAGAAAGTAGGACGTCGGGATTGTCATGGAATTCCAAACCCGCAGAGCCGGGCGTGGTTTGGAATTGATCGATGGAAAGTTGCCGGATGAAACGAACGCTGTAATCGCGGAGATGCCAGCCGGAAGAATCACGATACGCGGCCCGCGTAAACGGGCGGCCACCGAGTGCCAATAAGTTTCCACCTCGCTGGAGAAACGCTTGAATCGCTGACCAACTCTCTTCGGGAAAAGCGGAACCGTAGGGCAGCACGAGCAGACGAGCAGTGGAATCGGCCAAGAGCGATTCCAGTTGTTCTACGGAGACGAAGCGTGCACCCGGAAGAGCCCGTTCCAGTTGCTCCTTTGGGAATGCGGCGGAGTCGGCTGCGGGCAGACCGGCCTCGTGGAGGACAATGACCGTTGAGGAGTCTTGCGCGGGGAGAGGCGCCGCGTGGAAGAAGAAAGTTGCGGAACAGAAGGCCAAAGCCAGGAACTTAGCCGTGTTCATTGTCTGCTCAACACCTATAAAATATCGATTCTGCAAAACCTTATACCACTCCTAAGGCAGCGCGTACATTTCACAAGAGGTTTTTTATCCGCGACAATTATGTCATTATCCTGCGCGGTTCAAGAGCGATGGTCGCGCTTCCAGCGCGGCTGCAAACAAAGACCCGCGAGCTTCGGCGGATCCTGCAACAAAATGGACGTGACCTTCGATGGAAAACGTATCGGTTGGAAGTCCAACAGTAACGAGCAGCACGACGGTGAACTATAGCGGTCCGCTGGCGATTCTCACCACGCTTTTCTTCATGTGGGGTTCGCTCACGTCGTTAAACGACGTGCTGATCCCGTACGTGCAGCATGTTTTCAAAATCGAACTGGCAGCGAGCATGCTGATCCAAACGGCGTTTTTTTCCGCCTATTTCGTCTTTTCGATTCCGGCGGCGAAGATCATTGATTGGATCGGCTACAAGAGAGCCATCGTGGTCGGGTTATTCACCATGGTGATTGCCTGCCTGGGCTTCTTTCCAGCGGCAAAGATTCCGTCGTTCCCATTCTTTTTGGTTGCTCTAATTCTTTTGGCCACTGGGATCACGATCCTGCAGGTGGCGGCGAATCCTTACGTCGCGGTGCTGGGAAAGCCGCAGACGGCATCCAGCCGCTTGAATCTTACCCAGGCTTTCAATTCTCTCGGCACCACCATCTTTCCCTGGATCGGCGCCCACTTGATTCTCCGAACAACTGCTGTGGCGATGGGCCAGAGCGCCTCGCAGGCAGCGGACGCGGTGATACGGCTTTATGTCTATTTTTTCGCCACGGCACTGACGCTGCTCGCCATCGGAATCGGACTTTCCAAACTTCCCAAGATGGAATCCGCCGGGCACCACATCGGCGAGAAGATTAGCGACTCCGTCTGGAGGCATCCGAATCTTGTCTTCGGCGCGATTGGAATTTTTGTGTATGTCGGTGGAGAAGTCGCGATTGGCAGCTCCATTGCAAATTATCTCGCGTTGGACAACATCGGAGGCTTTCTTTCGGCAGCCGCAATTCCAGACGCAGCCGCGCGGTACCGGGCGGCATTGGGTGAGGCCGCCAAGTACATTTCGCTGTATTGGATGGGAGCCATGATTGGCCGCTTCATCGGGTCAGCCCTGCTGCAAAAAATCAAGCCGGGAAAGCTGCTGGCCTTTGCCGCGATGATGGCAGGACTGTTGGTCACCACCTCGGTGTTGACTAGCGGGCACGTCGCGATGTGGTCCATTCTGTCAGTCGGATTGTTTAACTCCATTATGTTCCCTTGCATCTTCACCATGGGAATCGCGGAGTTGGGGCCGCTGACGGGTGACGGGTCGGGCATTCTGAATATGGCGATTGTAGGTGGGGCAGTGATTCCCTGGATTGTCGGTAAGACGGGCGACTTGATCAACCATCATTACTATCCGGGGATGATCCAGGGTGAGACCAGTTGGGGCCAGGGAATCCACTATGCACTGATTGCCGCAGCCTTTTGCTACCTTTACATTCTCTTCTTCGCGGTGAGTGGCTCGAAACCGAATAGCGAGCGCAATTCGAAGGCCTAGCAGATTGGCTCCCGTAAAATGGAGACGACCAGGTTGGAAGCAAGCGCGTGGGCAATCGGCGTGGATGTCGGCGGCACGAAAGTGGCGGCAGGTTTCGTCGATCCGCGGGGAGAAATTCATCAGCACACGCGCGTGGCGATGAACTCCCATGGCACGGCGGCCGAAGGGCTGGCCGCGGTGACGGCCGCGATTGACGAACTGCACCGACGTGATCATTGTTGGCGGCGGCGTTGCGGCCATGCTGAGTCCCTTTTTCGGGGAGATCCGCAAGCGCATGCCTGGTTGGTGCTTGAACAAACGCTGCCTGGAGATTCCGATTGTGACCGCGCGTTATGGCCCAGAAGCAGGAATTGCCGGCGGCGCAGCCCTCTGCACCATTCCTGCCGCTGATTAGTCTCCCGTCAGTTTCGCCGGTGCGCCGGGGTTTAAGTCTGCCCAGACGAGAACAGCCTTTGGTTTTTTTGAAAACGCAAAGAATCTATTTGAAATCCACTTTTTGAACCAATGGCAGGTTCTGCGACGAACCGCCCACCATAAACGCATAGCTGCCTGGCAAGAGCTTCCAACTGTTCGAAGCTTCGTCGTAAATCGATAGATACAAGGGTTTGACCGCCACACTCACTTCCTTGCTTTCACCGGCGTTCAAGTACACCTTGCTCCAGCCCACCAGACGCTTTGGCGGTTCGCCAGCGCTGGCCGGGAGCGCGGCGTATGCTTCGGCAATTTCCTCTCCGGCGCGGCTGCCGGTATTCTTCACAGCAAAACTGACGGTTGTTTCGCTACCCGGATTTACCTTCAGGCCGGAGTAGCTGAATGTCGTGTACGAAAGCCCGTAACCGAACGGAAAAAGTACCGGCTTGTTTTCCGCGTCGTACCATTTGTAGCCGACCTTCAACCCCTCGTCGTAGTGCACTTCAAAGGTGGGCTTGGCTTCGCCCGTCTTCATGACTGCGGAGCGGTCCTGCGCTTCCGGCGGCGGCATCACCAGGTGCGTATGCGGGAGGTCCGCTTCGCTGCGCGGAAAGGTCATCGGCAGCTTTGCATTCGGATTCACTTCCCCAAACAGAATGTTCGCAACCGCATCGGCGCCCTTGCTGCCTGCGTACCACGCCTCGAGAACGCCGCCCACTTGATTGAGCCACGGCATGGTCACTGCCGTGCCCGTTTCGAGCACGACGATGGTCCGAGGATTGGCGGCGGCCACCTGCTCAATGAGCGCATCCTGATTGTCCGGCATGGAAAGACTGGGCAGATCAAAATCCTCACTCGTCCATTGATAGGCAAAAACAATCGCGACATCCGATTTCTTCGCCAGCGCTGCCGCCGTGGATCGGTCAACGCCGGAGTCATATTCCACGGTCACTCCCGGCGCCTTTGCGCTGATGGCTTTCAGCGGCGATGTTGGGAACCAAACATGTTCTTTCCATTTGGTAGCGGGGTGTCCGGGAGGATCCACCTGTGCGGAACCGCCGCCGGAAATCATGCTGGTGTTCGCGTTGGGTCCGATGACGGCAACGGAATGCAGTTTTGCGCGATCGAGGGGCAGTATCCCCTGGTCATTCTTCAGCAAAACGATGCTTTGCTCTGCGATACGGCGAGCGGTTTCGAACCCACCCTCCACATCCACCACACTCTTTCTTACCGGGTCATCAACAATGCCGCTTGCAAACTCCGAACGCAGAATGCGATGCACATGCTCGTCCAGTTCGGACATGGGAACTTTGCCCGACTCCACGGCCTGCTTCAACTTTTCGCCAAAAAAGTCATCCATCGGTTCCTCGTGATCCAGTCCGGCAGCGGAGGCCTTTACGGTGCTGTGTGTCCCACCCCAATCCGAAAGGACGAAGCCTTTGAAATTCCAATCCTTCTTCAGGACATCCGTCAGCAGGTACTTGTTTTCGCAAGCAAAGTCACCGTTGACCGCGTTGTAAGAACACATCACTCCGGCGGGATCGGCAATCTCAATCCCGATCTGGAAAGCCAGCAGGTCGCTCTCGCGCATGGCGCGCTTGCCGATGATCACGTTGACTTCGTTTCGTCCGCTTTCCTGATCGTTCAAGGCATAGTGTTTCATGTCGCCCATCACGTGCTGGGCCTGCTCGCATTTCATCCGGCTGCCCACCAGTGTTCCGGCCAGGATCGGATCTTCGCCCTGATATTCAAACGTCCGACCGTTGCGGGGTTCGCGCGTCAGGTTCACACCTCCGCCGAGCGTCATGTTGTAGCCTTGCGCGCGTAATTCACGCCCGATTAGCGCGCCGTAGGCACAGGCCGCTTGCACGTCCCAACTGGAAGCCGCGGCAAGATTGGAGGGCAACGCCGTGGAGTAGCGGCCGTTCTCCCCGCTGCTGCGTACCCCGTAGGCCGCGTCACTCATCTGGATCATCGGAATGCCCAGCCGCGGAACACCGAGGACAAAACCGGCGCCACCATTGCCGAGATAGGCATTGGGCCTCGGCGACCCCCAGCCGGGCATGCCGTTTCCGTGGACGAAGCCGATTTTTTCGTCGAGCGTCATCTCCTTCAGCACCAGGTCCGCGCGGCGGTCAGGCGACAGTGTCTTATCCATCCACGGGCGATCCACAGGTTGGCTATCTGCCAGGGCACGCAAAGGGCATTGCTCCAGAACGGCTGATACCACAGCGAGGAATACGATTGCTGCAGAGGGTGCGAGAGTCCCGCGACAGAGTTTATTTATGTTCACAGTAGTCATCCTAGGTTCGTAAGTTTGCGGGCACCATAATATCCCGTTCGGGCCAAAACTGTGCCTCGCATGATTCCTGAGGAGCCTCTTGGAGACAAACCGAGACCCCGCAAATCGCTCTCAGAGTAAGCTAGAATTGGAGGCGGAGGAGTGAGTGAACGGATGAAACTGGCGAGGGAACTACCGAAGGAAGGTTTGAAGAGGGAGGTGGAACGGCATCTAACGAGGAAGGAAACGGGGCGCTGGGAGATTATCTACTTCAAGCTATACGTAGAGCATTCAGTTAAGCCCTTGCAGCGGACTGCACGGATTCCCACTTCATTTCCGCAGCCTTCAGCTTCGGATGGGAAACCAGAAGATGCCAGACCAGAGCTTGAAAGGATTCGGTGTGGGGTGTGATGGTGGAGGGGTTCACGACCGGGACTAGAATGCAAGCATCTGCAACCTGAGCAGTGTAACCTCCGTCGCGGCCGACAACACCGCAAATCGTCGCGCCAACCTCGCAAGCATATTCAAGGGCTCGCACGAGGTTGGCGCTAATGTTTTTTGCGGCGTCTCCGCCCCCGACGGAGAGCGCAAAAACCATGTCGGCATTGTTCAGGTGGCACCCACGCAGCCAATTCGCGTAACAAGACTCCCAGCCATCATCGTTGACGCGGGCGGTGAGCTCGGAGACGTTGTCGGAGGACGAGTAGGCTTCGATCTGCGCGATTTTGCGGAAGTCGCAGACAGCGTGTGAGGCGTGACCCGCTCCGCCGCCGACCCCAAGGAGGAACAGCCGGCCACCTCGCTCGCGGAGTTCAAGAAGCAGGTCCGCGGTTCGCTCGATGGCTGAGCGATCCAACAGACCCGCAATCTCGATTACTTCTTGAAGGTACTGTGCCACGTAGTTCATGCAAACCGTCTCCTCAAATCAAGGGGAAAATTAGACTATCGAGCTTCGGACCAAGAGGTCATGCTTGGGCAGAGAGGCACTTGTAGGAGGAAGTAATGGGCCTCGTTCCCCGCATTTCCGCTTGGATGAGAAGGGCAGCGTCCCAGAGACTCTCCGCTATGAGAGCCGCGTGGACATGCGGAGCCTCGGTGAACTGACAGACCTCACATTTCCAGCGGCCGATGAAGATAGTGCGGCAGCCGGCCCGCGCTCCAGCCAACAGGTCCGGTATGCCGTCTCCAACCATGTAGCATTCCAGGAGGGATACCCGCAGATCCTCAGCTGCTTGCTCGAGCAGGCCAATCTCCGGCTTGTGGCAACGGCAGCGCTGCCGGAGTTTGAGCACTTTTGCCTCCGGATGATGCAGGCAGTAATAGATCCGATCAATATGCCCACCGGCCGTGCGAATTCCAGAAAGCATTCTGCGATCGAACGTCTTCAACATTGCGGGCTTTAGGTGCCCCTTGGCGATGCCCGGCTGGTTCGACACAACGGCAACCTTCAAGCCCATATCGTTCAGCAGCCGGATCGCTTCTGGGACACCCGGAAGCAGCTTGAACTGCGAGGCCCTGAACGGCGAGTCGATCACCCCTGCATCCTCGTGATAGACGAGGGCGTTAATAACACCGTCGCGATCCAACAAAACGGCTTTCATATCCGGGGCACCTCAAATACGAGTTGGCTGTAACTTCCTTGGATTTTTCAAATGGTCGTTTGGGTCAAAACTGTAAACGGGTCCCAGAATCCCTAAAGACGGGCAAGTGGGCACAAGGGTGGAATAGAGAGCTAGGCTGAAACCTTTGCTGCGAAAGCGAATCCGTTTTCCTGACCATTCTGACGCTGGATGTGTGCCAGGCGTCCATCGCGGGAAACGACATCGAAGATGACCTTACTCCCTTCAAAATCGAAGCGGAAGTTCAGCTCCCTCAGCCCGGCGCCGCGCATGGCTTCGCGAAGCCGGGGCTTGTTCTCCTCGCAATACAGCGTTAAGAAGCCACCGCCGCCCGCGCCGGAGATCTTGCCGCCAATTGCACCATTGCGTTTGGCCAAATCATACCAAGCATCAATCTGAGGATTCGTCACGCCCGCAGCCAGATGCTTTTTTGCTTGCCAATGCGCGTCCAACAATTCACCAAACCGGCGGAGGGCGCCGGCAGCGACAGCGGTTTCGATCTCAAGCCCGATGTCCTTGATCTCCTGCAGGGCCGAAAGGACAGTCCGGTCATTGCGGTTTGCGCCGTGATTCTGCTTGCTGAGGATCGTGGTCGCATCGCGTGTATCGTGTGTATAAAACATCACCACGTTGTGCTCGAGGGCTTCCAACACTTCCCCATCGATCGCTACTCGCCTCACCTGCACACGACCGTCGCGGGCGATCTCGAGCGCCGTGAGTCCGCCATACGCGGCCATGTACTGGTCCTGCTTCCCGATTGGTTTCTTGAGAACTTCGAGCTCGATGCGGCAAGCTTCCTCAGCGAGTCGCTGGGGACCAGCGGGGCACTGCGTGAGCGCGTGCAAGGCGTTCAGCAACCCAACCAGATAGGCGCTGGATGAGCCGAGGCCGGTGCCGGCGGGAATATCGGCCAGCGAGACGATCTCGATTCCGCGAGTCACACCGAAATACCGCAGCGCTTCGCGGGCGAGGGTGTGCTCCACCTGATCGGTGTGGTCAACCAGCTCTGATTTGCTGTATTTCACGCGGATTTTATCGTCGACAATCGGTGTATTCACGTTCAGGTACATATACTTGTCGATGGCGACAGCCAAAATGTAGCCCCCATGCTCGCGATAGAAAGAAGGCAAGTCCGTTCCGCCACCGCCCAACGTGATACGGAATGGTGTTTGCGTAATGATCATGGCTTGCTTTTCCTCTTCAAGGCCGCAGCGAGAAATCGTCCCTACTTCGGGCCGGTTTCTCCGTCAACTCTTGATTTACCTGCGAAGGGAGTCTTGAACGGCAAAGAGTCCAAGAGCACGGAGAACACGAACTCGGAGCCATAACCGAGGTAGCGCCACCAGAGGCGTCGCGGTTCCTGGAGCAGTCGGAAGAGCCACTCGAGCCCGTTCTCACGCATCCAACGCGGGGCCTGGCGAGCCACCCCCGAATTGATGTCAAACGCCGCTCCGACACCCACCAACACAGGCGTGCGCAGGCAGTTCCGATGCTCGGACATCCAACGTTCCTGCTTGGGCGTGCTCAGACCCACCCAGACCACATCTGCAGCAGCAGCGTTAATCAAGGCCACGACTTTTTCGTCCTCCTCCGCGGTCAGCGGCCGGAAAGCTGGCGAGTAAGTACCGGCTACAGAGATTCCCGGGAAGCGTTGGGCCAGGATTTCTGCCAACTTCTTTGCTACGCCCGGCTTTCCTCCATAGAAAAAATGCCGATAGGCGTTGGCGGTGCTTCGCTTGCAAAAGGCCAGCATCAATTCCGGCCCGTACACCCGGCGCCTCAACGCATGCCCATAAGCGCGGCCCAACCAGACCAGCGGCATCCCGTCGGGCACGACCAGGTCTGCCGCGTTGAGAACATCTTTAAAGCCTGGGTTGTGCTGCGCCTCCATCACGCCGTGCATGCCCGTCACAGCAATGAAATGACAACCGTCACCCTCACAGATCCACTGCTCCATCGTCGTGATGACCTTCAGTATGTCCACGGCATCCACGCGCACTCCAAGCACGTGAAAACACGCTCTGGACTGCCGATTTGCCAGCGAGCCAGGGATCGCGTCTACAACAGTTGAGCCGGTGTGGCTATCCATGACGAGAGGAGGAGCTTTCGCGAAGCGGCGATGCCAACCAAGACGGGCATCACGAGATGCTAGACGGCTCGCTTCAGCTTGAGCTTCAAGACTCTTTCTCCGATGTAGCTGATTGAGCGCTCGAGGCCTTCGCGGATGCTGATCCTGGGCTTCCACCCAAGCGCCTTTGCTTCGCTCGTATCCGCAAGAGTGATCTGAGCCTCCCCGGGCAGATCCGGTTCGTAAGTGGGTCGGAGCCCCGTCTTGAGTATCCCTTCGATGAGCGCATAGACTTCGTTGATGGAGTAATTCGTTCCCGTTCCGGCGTTGAAGATCTTCCCGTTTGATCGCGGGTCTTCGAGGACGAGCAAGTGGAGGTCGTTGACGTCGTCCACATAAATGAAGTCCCGCCGCTTTTCCCCGGTTCCGTAGATGATCGGCCGTTCCCCCTGCAGCATGCGAATGATGAACGCGCTCATGACCGGGGGAACGACGCGCCGCCAGTCCTGCGCGGGACCATAGACGTTGAAGTAGCGCAGAAGCGTCACGTTCATCCCATAAAGCGCGCGGTAGCTTTCGCAGAGTGCTGCGCCGCCGTGCTTGCTGGCCGCATAGACGCCAATCGGGCGAATCTTGTCTTCCTTGGTGGGAAAGGAATCGATCCCTTCGTACTCCGCCGACGTATCGGCATAGATAAATTTGTGCACGCCCCCCTTGCGGGCCGCTTCGAGAACATTGACTGTTCCGAGCACGTTTACACTAGCTGCCTCGACGGGATGGTCCAGGCAATCGGTCAGGCAGCTTTTCGCCGCCAAGTGAAAGACAGCGTCCACTCCTTCAAATAGCGGATAAATGACCGGATCGCGTATATCTTTCCTGTGGAACTCGACGCGGTCAGCCACGTTTTCCTGCGTTCCGGCGCTCAGGTCGTCGATCCCGATCACCGAATAGCCACGGTCGAGCAGATGCTTCGTCAGGTTGCTGCCGACAAAGCCTGCAGCGCCGGTCACCAGCACGCGTTCTTTCATGTTTTGAGAACTCCTTCTGTAGTGAGATGGCCTGCCAAAAGACAACTGTTGAAAATCCATTGTGTTTCTGCTGGCGAGTGGGCGTTCCGCGTTCGACCGCCTGCGCTTGGGCCGGCTCGGGAGAAGAAAGGAGGGGATTCTAAAGCCGTCCTGCGCGTGTCGCCGCGAGCTCTTCCGATTCCTCGCGGGGAGGGCGGTTCGATCACGCCTGGCTGGCTACTTGGCTGCAGATGCTGACAAGTCTAGTCTCGATCGCACGCTGGTAGATGGCCATAAGGTGCAGGTAGTTCCGCTCCGCGGTGTACAGCGTTTCGTACGCCCTTCGGCCGTTCAAGCCGATTTGCCGCGCTGCGGATTCATTCTCGATGATCCAGCGTACTTTTTTCGCCAGCTCCGCCGGGTCTCCTGGTTCCGCAAGCAGCCCGGTCACTCCGTCCTCGATCACGTCCGCCAGGGTTCCGATGCGGCTCGCGAGTATCGGGATGCCGCAGGCGTAAGCCTCCAGAATGACGTGGGGAAATCCCTCGTACCACGCGGAGGGCAGAACGACCAACGCAGCCTTTTTCAGGTATTCCATTGTTTCCGCTTGGCTGCGCTGACCCAGCACCTCGATGCCACCTCGCGAAACGCCTGCCGCTCGTTCCAGTTCCTCCCGGAGCGGCCCGTCCCCGATGAGGCGCAGCCGTGGCGGGCTCTTCATCTGCTTCCAGGCCGCCACCAGAACTCGCAAACCTTTTTCCTCCGTCAAGCGGCCGACATAAAGTGCCGAGCCGTCCGAGGCCTCTCGCAGTCCCGCGTCAGGCTCGTGAAAATTGGGCTTGACCACGATCTTGTCCGCAGGCAACCCGCCTTCGATCAGTTTTCGCCGCATGAACTCGGTGGGAACCAGATAGGCGTCGATCATTTGTGACCACGTCGCGCGCCGCCGATGCCGGTAAAGCATCCCGGCCACCGCAGCCGTCTGCACGCGCGAGTTTCGGTAGCATCCATAGCGCACGCTGCGCCAGAGCGAATGGTCGATACATTCCTCACAAATTCGCCCTTTGCGGAGCAGGCTACCCGCCGGGCAAACCAGCCGGTAGTTGTAAAGCGTCTGCACGATGGGCACGCCTTCATCCCGGCAGGCGTAATAGACCGACGGCGTCACCAGCGCCAGTGTGTTGTACACGTGCGCCACGTCCGGCCGCTCGCGTCGAAGTAACGAGCGGACTTCCCGAAAGGATTGCCGCGACCAGCCCGCCTGCCACAGCAGCGCGCCCTTCTGCCACCAAGAGAAGTCCCGGATCTCGCTGTTGTCGCGTTTGTAGAGGACCACCGCGTGGCCGTGCGCTTCCATCAACTGCGGTTCGCTCTCCACCCAGTGGTTCTCCCCGCCCGGCTGCTGGTAGAGGTTGTAGATGTACAGGATTTTCATTCGTCTGGCAGTCGACGCTTCAACACGCTGTGGCCATTCGCGTTCGGCGCCAGCACGAATAGCATGGTCTTTTTCATCTGCTTCGGAATGACCGGGCTAAAGATCATCATCAACTTGCCGAATAGCCGATATACGAATGAAGGATCATCCGAGCGGTAGTCGTCTATCAGTTCGAAATACACCACTTTGAACCCGAATCTCTCAGCGAGCTCGATCATTGTCCGCGGGCAGAACCAGCAGGCGTGCTGTGGGTTCTGGCACGTCCGCGGAAACTTGAGAATCGCGTAAAGCAGGTACGCCAAAGAGAACGGGTTCGGTGTAGTAAGTACAAGCCTTCCCTGGTCGCCCAAGTGTCGGCGCGCTTGCTGCAGAAACAGGCCTGGGTTTGAAAGATGCTCAATTAGCTCCCCAGCGACGATCGTGTCGAATTTCTGCGAGAGGTCAAAGGATTCAGCACTCTCCACATACACGTCACCCAAGCCGTGCTTTCTCAGAGTCTCGACATTCTCAGCAGAGATATCGACTCCGGTCACCGAAGGAAAGTTCTCTCGCAAGCGACCGTGCAACCAATAGGGCGAACCGATTTCTACGACGTGCCCCGTGCACCCTATGTCCAGGACCTTTGGGCCTTTGACCCACCTGAGCGTTGCGTCAGTCCTCAAAGCAAACATCTCGACCCCCTTTTCACTGCCCCTACGTCACCTTGCCCTAGGGGGGACCACCATCTCGGTTCCCCAGGATGTCAGAGTCGGGCAGCTCAGCCGCCACGTTTCCCCGAAAGAGCAAAGTGCAGGGCCTCCACGACTTGGTCTGCCGCAAGCTCGGGGGTGACCGTCTCGACGCTTCTCCGAGCCGCGGCACGCATCGCCGCCAACCGCTCGCGAGGGGTCGATAGAGCCCGGTCAATTGCCTCGTACGTATCGTCTGGCTTCTCCGGGTTAAACCTCCACCCAGTCTCCCCATCGTGCACTAGCTCTACGACCGCTTGGCTGTGCTCACTCCCCAGCACCGGCACGCCCGAGGCAAGGGCCTCGTTCACGACAAGGCCCCACTCATCGGCCAGAGTTGGGAATGCCAGTATGCCCGCCTGCCCGTAGAAGCGGGGCAACTCGTCGTACGGCACACCCGGCCAGAGGCGGAGGCTCAGGTTAGGCGAAGTGGGGTAATGTTCAAGAGCCATTCGCTCGGGCCCTTCACCAAGGAGCCAGAATTGCACGCATCGATCACGGTGTGCTGTCGCCCAGCGAGAGAGCACATCGAGGAACGGCAGCAGTCCCTTGCGCTGTATGAACTGGCCTGGGAAGAACAACCGGCCCGCACCCTCCTCATCGCGGCTCAGCGGCAAATCGAGGAAAGGTCGCATGTCTGTAGTGCGCGGCATGACAAAAATTGCTTTCCGGCCCACCCCGAACCGTTCCAGGTACCTCACCGAGCCTGAGCCGATCGTGATGATCGCATCTGCGCGCCGCAGCAGAAACCTGCGCAGAAGCCTGCGAAGAACCCCACGGCCGGCCTCTGTTCTCTCGGAGAGCCCCACGACAATAACCACCCTTGCCGAGGGCCTCAACCGCGCATACCCAATAGCCTGAAGCGTCGCCGCCCCAAGTTCCGCGGCGATGATGACGTCGGGTCGAATCCGACGGAGCTGGCAGACGGCGTTATACGGAATCAGCCTCTCGTCCGGGTCGGCAAATCCCGACGGATGTCTGTGCACCACCCTCACTACAAGCGCGTTCAACACCGTGACCCTTAACTTCCCGAAATCCTTCCGCCAGGGAAGGCGCCGATTGGGCCACTCCGCTACAAAGACGCGCAGATACTCGACACGCTCCTGGAGGGCCTCCAGCCACGGTCGCTCGTAAGGGGCCAGCATCCTACCACCCAGCAGTGCTACGCGCGCAGCGAGAACGCGACTGGAGGAACCAGCCGCGACCACTCTCCCCTGTGGCGATGCGGCTGGCGTCATTCCGCAACCGACCGTTTCTGCGATGACTTCGCCAACGTCGCCCGCGCCCGCATCTTCGCTACCTGCGGGCCCGCCGAGAACCCGTATGTGAGGACGAGTAGCAACCCCATGCCCATCGTCTCGGCGGGGCTTGACAAAGGGTTGCCGTCGACAAGGAGGAGCAACATCGCGGGCAGCATCCCTACGACCGCCATCGCGGGAAGGGAACCCTCGCGCACCGCCAAGTGCCAGGAGCGGCCGGCAAGATGAAAAATTAGGGCCAACCCCAAGCCGAGGCCAATCAGCCCCCACTCGTAAAGCGCCCTCAGAAATTCGTCGTGAATCGTCCGGTTGGGGTCCATCCCAATCACATATTGCTCCTGGCCCCCAAAGGAAAGCGTTCCCCCACTAGCCGTCCCCGACCCGAAGACCAACGCCGGAAGGGCACGCCCGGAGACCTCAGACAGGGTGCTCTCGTACATGTCTAGCCGAAAGGCGACCGTGCCTATATCCTGGAGGGTCGCCACCGAATTCGACCCGAGTTGCATGAGCTCATTTAGCCTGCTTTCGGGCATCCCCCAGGCCATACCCGCACGAAAGCCCAAAAAAAGGAGCAAGAGTACGACGAACGGGGGAACCACAGCCGCAAACCGCACACCATATCTCGTCCCAATTGCCTTCTTCCTATGCAAAAGCCATACAAACAGCAGGGACGCGAGCCCAATCAGCGCGGTGCGGTCCCCGGCGAGGATGACACCGAGCACGCATGCTGCAAGGCTCACGCCATGCAGCCAAGGTCGGCCCGTCGAGAAGAGCAAAAGGGCAAGGATCGAACTGAGAAATATGGCGAATGACTCCGCGGCGGTGAAGGACGTGAACTGATGGGTCACGACTTGCTCGGGGCTGCCCAAGACGTAGGTCTGAATGCACGCGAGGCCCAAGCTGCACCACAGCGCCGCAATCAGCAAGCCCTCGTCGAGAATCCTGCGTTCCCACGCCAGATGGAAAACCAGATACAAGATAAACCACCCCGCCAGGAACCCGATCATCTTCACACCCGACAGCTTGAATGGGCTCCATAGGGTCGAGACAGCAGCGTAGAGCGTCAGGGCTGCCCATGCCATGGCGGGGAACCCCAGCCGGAGCCTAGGCACTTTGAAGCCCGTCAGGCGCAGCAGGAGGACGGTCGGCAGCACCAGCGTTTGCACGCCGTTTTGCCATCCCACCGACGTGGCTGACAAAAACCCAGGTGTGATGACGTTCACGTTAGCCCCCAGGAGTAGACTCAGAAGAGCCCAGCGGGGGCGCAGAAAAAGGACCCCGAGCGCGAAAATCCAGAAAAGGGTCAGCGTAATCGGGTAGACCTCGCGGAGAGCGCCGGCCAACAGGTCGTTCGTCGTCATTGCCGCCCGACCCGCTCCCCGCAAGCCTCAGTGCACACCTGGCCTTGCGCTTCGCGCAACTCGCCGTAGAACTTTCGCCATCCGGCAATGAAGTGCGATGTGTCGTACCGCGCCACGTCCCGCTGGGCGTGCGCCCCCATCTCGCGTCGCGCTTGCGGCGACATTTCGAGAAGGCGGGAAAGCCCTCTGCAGACCCCCTCCACCGACCGCTCCACTAGAATCCCGTTCCCGCCGTGGATAAGGAACTCTTCCACGCCGTTCAACGGTGTAACAACCAAGGGCAGCGCTGCCGCCGCTGCCTCTAGCGCCACTAGGGGGAAGGCTTCGTAATGTGACGGGAACGCGAATCCGTCGGCGGCCCAAAGATACGGACGCACATCCCGCTGCATTCCGGTGAAGACCATTCGGCCGTGTAGCCCCATACGCTCTCCGCGCTGCCGGTATGTCTCTACGAGACCCGCTCGGCCTCCCACAATGACGAGTTTTGCGTGCCGATCCCGCAGCTGCGCCAGAGCCTGCATGAGAAGCGGCAGCCCTTTTCGCTCGTAGTGCCCAAGTGCAACGAATGCAAGTGCCACGTCTTCCGGCGCTAGACCGAGTTGCTCGCGTAGCCTTTTCCGGTCGAAATCGCATGGGCGGCGCATTTGCCCGGTATCTACCGGGTTCGGCAAGACATAAATCTTGTCGGCAACGAATGGATATTCCGCTCGCAGCTCTCTCGCCAAGCCGAGGGATGGAACAATGATGTGTTGGGCACGCCGGTAGACCGACGGCTCCGCCAAAGCGCGAAGCCAGTGGCTAAGCCAGCAGAAGACCCTCCGCAAACCGCGCGCCCCAGATTGTTTCCAGTGGCGAACCAAGTAGGTGCGGTTACAGAATTGTGCATAAGAGACGTCCCCGAAGCTCATGTCACTCCCCACGAGCTGTACGAGGTCGAATCGAGTACCCTGACGAAGCCGGTGCCACCAGTAATAAAGAGGCGCAAGGAAATGGAAAGCCAGGAAGACGAGGGCTCCGGGGCGCGTCGGCGCGGGAATCCGAACCCAGCGGATAAGCTCAGGGTTAGGATTCTCGAAACGAATTGAGAACACTGTGAAATCGTGTTCCCTTTGCAATGCTTCAAGCATGTACAAATGACAGCGCCCGATTGCGTTCGTTGGGGCGACTGCGTAGTCGAAAATCGCTATCCTCATGAGGGCAGCACCCTTCGGCCCGTATCCCGCAACCACCCAGCATGGCACCCGAGCGCAGCACTAGAGATCTGCCGGTTGAACACCCTATTCGCTGGGGGCTGTTCGGAGGCCCTTTCGGAGGGCCGTAAGCCTGTCAAGATTCGGGAATCCCTCTTCCCCTCGTCGCAATTCCCTGCAGAACTGAATCCAGCCGTAGTTGGAGTCGTCTGAGACTAGGACGCCCCCAGGCCGAATCCGAGGCCAAACGAGCGAGTACTCCCAAAGCATGTGTTCGGGCGCATGAAGGTCGTCGTGGAAAAAGATGTCAACATAGGGGATCTCCCGCAGTAGCTCCGCGAGGGCCTTTCGAACGTCACGGAGAATCAAGCGATGTCGGCCTCCCAAGCCCGCTCGGATGCTCGCCGGAATCGCCCAGCCAACCCCCCGGTCCTGCCAGATGTACCGGGATCCGTCCGCGCATACGAGCGCGAGTTCCTCCGCGGGAGGCAGTTCGATTGAAAACAGGTGGCCATGGCCGTTATCAATCAGGCCCGCGCCGATATAAGATGTAGAAACCCCCGCAGCCACGCCCGTCTCAACCACATAATCGGGCTCAAGCGCCCGCACCAACCCGTAAAGCACCAAGCCATCTGCTGAGCTGACCCCGCCCTGACCGTCCGACGCCTGCTGGACGTCGTGGACTACCCGTTCCAACTCTGGCCGCCATTGCTCATAGCCCCTCAATGTGCGACTGGCCCGGACTCCGAGTCCCTGCAGGAATTTCTCAGGATCATTCTCTCGGAATCGAGATAGCACCCATTTGGCATAGCCATACTTGGCTGTGGCGCTCAGCGAGCGTCTGTAGCAGGGAGCGCCGCTTACTTCTCGCATAAAACTCAGGAGACCCATGTCCTTAACCTCAACGGGTTGGAACGCCCCCTTAGTATCTGTGAACGAGCGGGGGCATGGACCTGCGTCGCACGCTTGGTTGCCGCCAAACTAGGCCTCGAGTCCAGAACACCATTTCTGCCGCATCCGGAAAATGCTCCTTGACCGCTTCCTTGAGCGGGGTCATGCGTGCCGAACCCCCGTCTTCTCGACCCGACTGCCAAAGGTGGGCGAAATCAGTCTGCGCCGGAACGGCGTCTGCAGTTGAGCCCGCCGTCTTCTGCACCACACAATACACGCCGGCCATCTTTGCGCTGCAGGTCCGGCCCAACCGGCTGTCCATCCGCCCCCTTCCGTAATCGTAGATCGCCCACTCTCCGGTCCAGCTGTGGCACTCAAATAAGTACAGCGTCAGGATGGAATAATGGTTGGCGCTATAGTAGTCGTCGAACAAGGTTGGTGAGATAGAATAGAACCCGTGATCTATCGTGTTGGAAGACGGGGCGATGTGAATCGCGCGACCGCCCACCCTAAGCATCTTATGAACATTGGCCAGCGCGGCCCGCATGTCGAAGATGTGCTCCAGGGTGCCACCGTTGAAGATCATGTCAAAGCGCCCTTGCATGGCCGGAGTGACAGGCTGGTTCAAATCCGCCAGCAGCGTGGCGCCTTCGTAGGGACTCACGTCGCAGCTCTGCACCTCCCCAAAGCCCAGCAACTTGAAGAACACCTCATCGTCCAGCCTCCTACCCGTCGCCCCGTTGCCGTCGCGCATGCCGCCTAGCCGCTCACTAGGGATGCAGTGCAAGACGACGGGCGTCACTTCGGCCCAGGCACGAAGCTGCCTTTCACTGAACAGGACCGTCTGCCGCCCAAGCTGAAGAACCGAGCCATCGAAAGGCCGCTGGCGGTGCTCCTCAAGAAGTAGTCGCGCCGTTCCTCGGTCAATCGCCATTGCGCGCCATTCCTCGGCAATCCCACGGCCGCGCGCGGTAAGAAAGGAAAAAGACAGCGGCGTATGCGGCAAAGCCCAGCACCGTGCTCGCCGCCGCGCCCCCAATGCCCCACCAACGAATGAAGAGCACAGCGGAGACGACCGCCACTGGCGCGGACACACTGTTGGCCAGTAAATCAAACTGCGGCCTCTGCGAAGCCCGCAGCGCCATCGAGTAGCCCGTCGCGAATCCGGTGCAAAGAGGCATGAGACCCAGCAGCGGGATCAGCCAGGCAAAGGAAGCGTATTTGCCGCCGAAGAGAATCCGCTCGATGGGGGACGCTGCCACGAACAGGGCGGCGGCATAAACTAGAGCGATCGCCGCGAGGGCAGCCGAGGTCAGGGTGGCCTTTCTCCGCAGATGAGCAATCCGTCCCAGGCCGAAATCGCGGGACATGCTCGGCATCACCAGCAAACCACTGGCTACCACCATCTGTGTCATCACCAGCGAGGGCATCTGCATGGCGCGCAGAACACCAGCCAAACCCAGCCCCAGCAGCCCGGCTGTCAGGAACGTTTGCGTCTGGCTGCATGCGGCGTACAAAGCCGTGCTGGCGACCAACCAGCGCCCGTACCCCCAATTCTCCCGGATCACCTCTCTCCACCCCAGCGAACCCTGTGGTTCGCTTCCGGGTCCGAAAATCCCGTGCTGATAGAGGAGCAGCGCAGAAGCCAGCGTGCTGGCTGCCGCCACCAAGAGAAAGGCCGTGAAAGGGTTGAGCATTCCACGTTGCCGGAGAGCCACAAGGCCGGCAACCATCGCGACGAAGTAGAAAACGCTTCCCATCACTGCGGAGAACGGGCTTTGGACTACATAGCACATCCTCCGGGCAAGCCAAAGAAGCAGCAGGAATGGTAAGGCGATCCCGCTCCCCATGAGCGCCCCGGTTAGGGGCGTCCGCAATCCGTAGGCCTTCAGCGCCACTGCCGATAGCAGGATGAGCCCCGAGAGTGTGCCCGCTAGCACTGCGTGAACCTTCAACTGAGACTGGAAATAGTCACGCAAGCGGTCTGCATAACTTGCCGGGCCGAACACGGACATGGGCTCGAGCAGCAGCACGTTGTGAAAGCCGGAGGCGAAAAGAAACACCGCGAAAGCTACAGCAAATGCGCCGTAGGTCTCAGCGGGCAACCAGCGCGCGAGGAGAAGATTGAGAATGAACCCGCTGCCCGAGATGAGCCCCTGGTCCACGAGCGACAAGGCCGAGAGCCGCCCCCAAACCAGGACCTTCGCCCGCGTCCATAGCAATTCCGTGGCTCTACCCGCTACCGCCATTCCCTATCCTTCGCTTCGGCCATCCCTAGCCATGCACGGCTGCGGCTGCCTGAACATGCGCGATCTGCGCCTGTGCCTTGCGCGCATCTTCATTGAATTGCCGGACGGTATCCCGCGTGTATTTGTGGTCCACCATTTTGGGTAAGAACTGCGGCGGGATCGTCACGATGTGTGCTCCCGCCAGAGCTGCCTGCTGAATATCGATGACTGCGCGGATGCTGCCCACAATGATCTTCGCTGCGTAACTCCACTGATCGAGCCACTGACGCACGTTTCGGATCACCACCGCCGCGTCGTTTCCTTCGTCCGCGATGCGGCCCGCGAAGATGCTGACGTAGGCAGCGCCTGCCTTGACTGCGAGAATGGCCTGGTTGAAAGAGAGAATGGCCGTCGTGTTGACCGCAATGCCCTCGCCGCTTAAGCCGTGGATGACGCCCAGGCAGGATTCTCCGCGCTCATTCACGATCGGAATCTTGACCACGACGTTTTCAGCCCACCCTGCGAACGTCCGGCCCTGGTCTAGCATCTCGCGAGGATTGTTGCTGGTAACCTCAACGCTGAGAGGACGGGAGCCGAGCAAGCGGCAGAGCCGCCTGGCCCCAGCCTCGCAATCATAGACACTATCTTTGAGCATGATGCTGGGGTTGGTTGTGACGCCGTCGACGACACCTTGCGTCAACCAGTTTTCGATTTCGTCATACTTGGCGGAATCTAAGAAGATCTGCATTGCCACCTCCGATCGCGATAGCTGTTTCTGCTCGCTGCCGATAGCCACCGACAGACTCCGCAGATTGCGCTGCCAGGGAACCGTTCATGCGCTTTCCTCCGGCCTCTTCCTTCCGAGGTAGAAGAAGCGGCGCGCGAGACTCGCGCTGCGGGAGAGAATCCCGTCCAGCCGCGCGACCAGCCAGCCGCATCCCTGCGGCACCGGCTGTGCTCCGGTCACCCACAGCGTTTCGAAACCGTGTCTCTCCATGAGCTCCCAGAATGCCGTTGTCGTTGCGGTGTGAATGTGGCCCACCGGCGAAGGCTTCCGCGCGCGGTAGTGCGGGTGCACGCCCACCACGAATTTCTGCGAAACTTCCACGTCTCGCGGCTGATACCCGAGGAGCAAGGCGATCCGATTCTGCCAGCCTGCGAGATTGGGCAAAGAGACCATGGCGTAACC
>Ga0066704_10000122_pt1 | contig 20600 bp, 16 predicted proteins | sample GraSoiAngelo_153_FD_66458 | JGI IMG/M metagenome (GOLD analysis project Ga0066704, IMG submission 66458) | Grasslands soil microbial communities from the Angelo Coastal Reserve, California, USA - 14_1009_12_40cm | ecosystem: Environmental > Terrestrial > Soil > Grasslands | place: USA... | reverse complement strand
CCCACGCAGTGAGCATGAGTCCATAAATCGGGCCCACATTTTTCGAGCCAAAGTAATCAGCCGCGAACGCCGGCATCGTGCCGAATCCGCCGCCATAGCACATAAGGATGACAAACACCATCAGCGTCACCCCGGCAGCGGAGCTAATGCTGGGAAGAATCCAGAACAGTGCCGCCTGCGCCAGAAACATCACCACGAATGTTGCGCGCCTGGTGATTGAATCGGATGCCCACGCCCAAAATACTCTGCCTAACGCATTCCCGATGCTAACCACTCCGACCATGCTGGCCGCCGCCACCGCGCTTACTCTGGCCAGTTCCTGGAACAATGGAGATTCCTGCGAGATCACCGAAATCCCAGCGGAGGTATTCAAGAACAGCAGCAGCCACAGCGCCCACCATTGCCAGGTTCTGAGCGCCTCCCCGAGTGTGTAATCGTGGCTGGAACGCTGGGAAGCCTGCGCTGGCGTTGGCGTCCATCCCTGCGGCTTCCAACCCGCGGGTGGATTCTGCACGAAATAGCCGGTGACCACTGTCACCATGAGAAGTGCGACGCCGAGGTAAGCGAATGTTGGAAGAACGCCCACACTCTGAATAAGGCGTGTGGCCAGAGGGGCTGTCACCAGTGCTCCTGCTCCAAATCCGCCTACAGCCACGCCGGTGATCAACCCTCTGCGGTCGGGAAACCATTTGACCAGCACGGCGACCGGCACGATATAACTCAAGCCAGCTCCGGCGCCACCGATTACTCCATAAGTCAGGTACAGCCACCACAGTCTGTGATCGGCGAAACTCGCCAGGAACACTCCGAGACCGTAGAGGAATCCGCCTGTAACTGCGACGATACGGGGGCCTTTGCGATTTAGCCAGAGGCCGCCGAAAAAAGCCGCGATACCCAGCACAAAGATACTGATGGTGAAGGTGAACGTGACTTGGGAAACGCTCCAGCCAAATTGCGTAGTGAGGGGGGTGCGGAAAACGCTCCACGCATAAACCGCGCCCAATGCGACTTGCAGAAGAACACCGGCAATGGCGATACTCCAACGATTCTTCATGATTTTTCCTAATCCCCGTGGTTGTTATTAATTTTGCGGACTGTGGGTTTCTAATGAATGAAGGTGGCGTCCGAAGGCTTGCAAGAAGTCGAGGGCAGCGGCTAAACCACGAAGGCTATCCTTATTAGTGAGTCGCCGAAGCAGGCGGAAGAAACTAACGGGCTGGTCTCGCTCTGCCGTTGCCTGGGCAATTCCTTCGGGAATCGCCTGGAAAATACCCTTGAACCATTCCGGCTCGATGCTCGCAAGAATTTGGCGCCAGAAAAGTAAATTCCTGATGGCCCGAATGGCTTCGGGCGTTTTGGCGCCGTCCACTACCTTCTCCAGAATTTCATCGCTGGCCGCTAAAGCGCCGCGCATAATTTCCAGCACACCGTGACTGTGCAACTCCTGGAGCACTTCGTACGCGGCCAACACGGCTTCAGCATGTTGTTCCGGAGCTTGCTCCAATCGAGAGCGCAACTCGGCACGCGGATTGCGCGGCGGAATTTCCAGAGGAATCGGTTGAGCCATTGAGTTCTCCTCGAAGTCAGCTCTTCGTCTGCAACTGCACTAGACCATTTCCTGGAGGGGCATAGTCTGGCCGCTTCCATTTACGTTCGACTTCCACCCCGTTCTGCGGCGTCGGATGACCGAAGCGAGAATTGATGTGGGGCAATGGACTTTCGCCGACTTCGTGTAACACGTTCATGTGAACGCTGGCCTCCTTGTAAGCCGGCGTGTTGGTCACCGGATCAGTGTGGCTGCTGGTCAACCGGTTCACCGGACTTTCCACCGAGTTCATCGGCATGTAGAGTTCCCGCCCCTGCACCCGGTCGGTCACTAAAGCGCGCACTCGCACCTGACCGTAGCGCGAGACCAGTTGCACCCACGTCCCACTTTGTATTCCGCGCTCTTCTGCGAGTTCGGGGGAGACTTCCACAAAAGTGTCGGGGGCTTTTTCTCGAATCCCGTCGGTGCGGTAAGTCAGGTTGCCTTCGTGGAAGTGTTCGAGAAGGCGTCCATTGTTTAAGTGCAAGTCAAATTTAGAGTCCGGCTGATCGGTGACGCCAATCCAGGCGACGGGATATAACCTCGCTTTTCCGTCAGGGAAAGCAAAGCGTTTGGTATAGAGCAGGGGTTCGTCGGTTCCGTCGGCCGCTACCGGCCATTGCAGGGATTTGTATCCCTCCAGCCTCTCGTAGTTCACGCCGGCGAACATCGGGGACAGGTAAGCGATCTCATCCATGACCTCGGAAGGATGTTGATAATGCCAACCTGCGCCCAACTGGTTGGCAACATCCTGGATGATCTTCCAATCCGGGCGACAACCTTCAAGCGGTTCAAACACTTCATAGAGTCGCTGGATGCGCCTCTCAGTGCTGGTGAAGGTGCCTTCCTTTTCCAGGCTCGGTGCTCCGGGCAGGACAACATCAGCATAGCGACAGGTGTTGCTAAAGAAGATGTCCTGCACGACAAAAAAGTCGAGCTTGGCGAATGCATCTCCAACGTAGTTGGCGTTTGAATCCACGATGCTCATCTCCTCGCCGATGAGATACATCGCTTTGAGCTTGCCGGCATGAATGGCCTCGACCATCTGGTGGTTGTCGAGTCCTTTGGTGGCGGGCAGCTTGACCTTCCAACCAGCCTCAAATCGCTGGCGCACGTCGGGATCATCCACATGCTGATAACCCGGCAGCATGTTTGGCATAGATCCGTGGTCGCTGGCTCCTTGCACGTTGTTGTGGCCGCGCAGCGGAAAAGCGCCGGTTCCCGGCCGCATGTAATTGCCGGTGACAAGTAAGAGGTTCGAAATGGCTGTCGAAGTATCGGAACCCTGGGTGTGCTGAGTTACTCCCATCGCCCAGAGAATGCACATGGCCTTCGCCTCGGCGATCATGTACGCCACCATTTTCAGAGTTGTCTCCGGCACACCCGAAATTCGCGAAGCCGCTTCCATGGTGAAAGTTTCCAGGCTCTTTCGATATTCGTCTAAACCGTTTATCCACTGATCGAGGAACTTGGTGTGCGCAAGGCCGTTGTCGAGTAGATAGCGGCTGATCGCATTCAGCCAGAACAGGTCCGTACCGGGTTTGGGGTGCAGAAAGAGGTCTGCGCGCCTTGCCATTTCATGCTCACGTAAGTCGGAGACAATGAGTTTCTGCCCGTCCAGTTTGTGAGAGCTCTTCACCCGAGTGGCAATCACGGGATGACTCTCCGCCGTGTTGCTGCCAATGATGAGCACAAGATCAGCCTTCTCCATGTCGGAGATCGAACCCGAATCGCCGCCATATCCAACCGTGCGGAACAAGCCTTGGGTCGCTGGCGACTGGCAGTAGCGCGAACAATTGTCAACGTTATTGGTGCCAATCACGGCTCGCGCCAACTTTTGCATCAGGTAACTTTCTTCGTTGGTGCATTTGGAAGAAGAGATGAAGGCGAGCGAGTCGGCTCCATCGTTGGCTTTGATCTCTGACAGTTTGCGGGTAACCAGACTGAGTGCTTCGTCCCAGCTGGCCTCGCGAAACTGGCCTCCCTCGCGGATCAGCGGCTTGGTGAGGCGGTCTTCGCTATTGATGTGACCCCAGCCGAACTTTCCCTTGACGCAAGTGGAAATCCCGTTGGCTGGGCCGTGCTCCGGCGCCACTTTGAGAATGTGGCGATCTTTCGTCCAGACGTCGAAGCTGCATCCCACGCCGCAGTACGTGCAGACTGTTTTCGTCTTGCGGATGCGGTGCTCACGCATCGCCTCTTCCGCCTCGGAGACCTGAAGAATGCTTCCATAGCCGGTTTCCGGCTCAACGCCTTTCACAACGTCGATCATGCCGCTCAAGGCAGACTTCTTCAGAGAAGTCAAAAAGCCGGCATGACCCAGCATGGTTTTTTCCATCAGCGCATTGCAGGGACAAACGGTGACGCAGTGGCCGCACGAAACGCAGCTCGACTCTCCGATAGTTGCGCCGCCGTCCCAAAGGACGCGAGGATTCGGATCTTCCCAGTTGATGGAGAGGGTTTCGTTGACCTCGACGTTCTGGCAAGCCTCTACGCAGCGGCCACACAGAATGCATTGATCGGGATCGTAGCGATAGAACGGATTCGTGTTATCGACTTCGTAGGGCTTCGATCGAAAAGGGATTCGCTGATGTTCAATGGCCAGCAATTTCGTGGTGTTATGCACGGTGCAATTGCCATTGTTGTTGTCGCAGACCGTGCAGTAGAGCAGGTGGTTACTGAGAATGCGATCAAACGCTTCCACTTGAGCAGCCGCCGCCTTGGCTGACTTTGTGGAAATCTGCATCCCATCGGCGACTGCGGTTGCGCAGGCCCGCACCAGGCGGCCGTTCGATTCAACCATGCATGTGTCGCAGGTCTGAACCGGACCGAGCTGAGGGTGGTAGCAGACGTGAGGAACCGCCCCCCCAGTACGATTGATCAGATCGATGAGGAGTTCGTCGGGCTGGCTTTCTTGTATGACGCCGTCAATCGCAACCTTGACCACAGTTTTCTCCTTCACGTAACTCATAGCAAGTCCGGTTCAGTCACACGCGTCAGCGATTTCAGCTAAGCGAACGAGCCACGCTTAGTCTTGACCGTGCCCTGATGAAATGGCTCGATCCCAAATCTGGCGCCAATCTGTCTGACATTCGCCCTGACACTTGAACTCTCGGCCGCGTCCACCCATTCTTCCGCCGCACTCAGGGCAAACCCAATTCAGAATGTCGGAAACCACATCTGCGCTCGCTCTTGCCATGCTCCACCTCATCAACTGCATAGGCACCTCACCATACAAAACAATTCATCCAGCTTCCGTTTGTTACAGAAACTGAATTACAAACTCTGAATGCATTTCTTGTTCCAAAATGCGAGCCAAGAGTTTGATGTAAATGCGGAATGTCGTTTGCGTGAAAAAGCGCAACCGAGTTGTGAGCTGTTGCATCAGATGCGCATACGGCAAAGTGCCAAGAGCGACAGTCGCCTTCGCGGTCCTGCCCCCCATAGATACGTCATTCCACTGCGAAGGCGACTCGTGCTCGCTGCATCTCGAGCAGAATCAACATTCCTTGGGGACACGGTGAAATCCACGGCAACCAGTCGAAATGTCGACAAGTGTCAGCCGCCCGACTCTTTGTTCTGGGTCTCAGAGCCCTTCCCAAGTCTCCAATTAGTTCATGCCCCTGAAAACACACAGGAAAGTCGCGCGGAAATGATTGGAAAGTGGCGTGCATTTTGCTGCCGTGAACGGAGGCAGTGCACATGCAAGCCACAGAGGCATACATCGGTAGTGGACAGCGCGTCGACCTCCCGATTGACGAAAAGGGAAATCGAGAAATGCAGGACGTCCTCTCGCGCTCCCTGCCGTCGTTTTACAGAAAGGCTTATCGGCAACTGGGCAATGCAGCCGACGCGGAGGATGCGGTTCAGGACGCGCTTCTGTCCGCTTACAAGCACTTGGATCAATTCAAGGGGCAAGCGCAGATGTCGACTTGGTTGACTGCTATTGTCATTAATTCTGCGCGGATGCAACTGCGAAGACGGCCACGTCAAATCCACCTGTCGCTAGATGAGCGATTTGGCGAAGAGCAGGGATATTCGTTGTCGGAACAATTGGCGGACTGGAGACCAAGCCCTGAAGATAAATATCAAAGATCGGAGTTGCGTGGGTGTCTTATGCAATTCCTAAGTGAGCTTTCGCCCCCGTTGCGCAAGGCATACAAGTTGCGAGAACTGGAAGGGCTAACCACCAGAGAAGCAGCGGATGTTCTGGGAGTGGCAGACGGAACAGTAAAGGCCCAGCTCGCACGCGCACGCACTAAGCTCAAACGGCTTCTGCGCCGCGCACTGGATGCACAGACCCGTCCAGTACCGGTCTAAACTTGGTTGTGGGCTTCGGAGTTAAACCAGATCACGGACGGCGAGTTGTCGACCGTCGGTAATTAACCGGGAACAGATTTTATGTGGATAGTTCGACTCGCATTGCGGCGGCCTTACACCTTCGTGGTTATGGCCATACTGATCCTGATCATGGGGACGTTGGCAATCTTGCGCACGCCGACGGATATTTTTCCGAACATCAACATTCCCGTTGTCAGCATCATCTGGAATTTCAACGGTCTCGTACCTCAGGATATGAGCGACCGCATCGTTAGCATCACAGAGCGAGCGCTTACCACGACAGTAGATAACATCGAGCACATAGAATCACAGTCGCTGTATGGTGTCGCTGTTGTCAAAGTGTTCCTGCAGCCGACCGCAAACATTCAACAGGGCATTGCACAAATCACGGCTGTTTCTCAGACCCAGCTCAGGCAGTTGCCCACGGGAACAACGCCGCCGCTCATTCTGGCCTATAGCGCATCCAGCGTGCCGGTGCTCCAGTTAGCGCTCTCGGGGCAAAACCTGTCAGAGCAGCAACTCAACGACTATGGCCTCAATTCCATTCGCACGCAGCTCATCACAGTTCCTGGCGCATCCGTACCCTATCCCTATGGCGGTAAGCAACGCCAGGTGCAGGTGGATCTGAACACCACAGCGTTGCAGTCCAAGGGCTTGTCCGCGCTGGATGTAGTGAATGCAATCAGCGTGCAAAATTTAATCCTGCCCACAGGCACATCGAAGATCGGCTCCCGGGAATACGATGTTTCCATTCCTAACGCAGCACCGCAGACGATTGAGGACCTGAACCGGATCCCGATCAAGACCATTGGCGGCACTACCATTTACATCAAAGATGTTGCCTGGGTACGCGATGGATTTCCCCCGCAGACCAACATCGTGCGTGTCAACGGACAGCGCTCTGTATTGCTGACCATCCAAAAAGCGGGGAATGCGTCGACTTTGAACGTGATCTCGGGAATCAAGGCGCTTCTCCCTCAAATCAAGACCACGCTTCCACCCCAACTTCAAATAGCGCCTCTGGCTGATCAGTCAATCTTTGTTAGTAGCGCAATCAGTGGGGTAGTCAGGGAGACGTTAATCGCCGCGTGCTTGACCGCTTTCATGATTCTCACTTTTCTGGGCAGTTGGCGAAGCACTGTCATCATCGCGACTTCAATACCTTTGGCGATCCTGACCTCCATCATCGCGCTTAGTGCGCTGGGAGAGACGATCAATATCATGACGCTCGGCGGACTCGCCCTGGCAGTCGGCATCCTGGTAGACGATGCCACGGTCGAAGTCGAGAACATCAATCGAAACCGAGAGGCAGAACCAGAAAAAAATCTGGATGAAGTTGTTTTGGATAGCGCATCGCAAATCGCGACTCCAGCCTTTGTTTCCACGCTTGCGATCTGCATCGTGTTTGCTCCGATGTTCCTGTTGTCTGGCGTGGCTCGGTACCTCTTCGTGCCGCTCGCTGAAGCAGTCGTGTTTGCCATGTTGGCTTCGTACTTTCTTTCGCGGACGATTGTCCCCACTATGGCCAAGTACTTGTTGCGAGGAGACAAGCATGGGGCGGAACATGCTCCCAGCCGCAATCCGCTGGTACGACTGCAAAAACGTTTTGAGGAGGCCTTCGAGAGATTTCGCGGGAGCTATCGCGGGCTGCTGGAGAGCTGTCTCCATCACCGGATGGCTTTCCTGATTGTGTTCTTCGCCAGCTGCCTTGGCTCACTCGCGATTCTGATCCCATGGCTGGGGCGAGACTTCTTCCCCAGCGTAGACAGCGGTACTTTCAAACTTCATCTGCGTGCTCCCACCGGAATGCGTATTGAAGAGACCGCCAACCTCTGTGACCAGGTCGAGCAGTCGATTCGACGGCAGATTCCAACAGGCGAAGTCCAGAGCGTCATTGACAACATAGGCTTGCCGTATAGCGGCATCAATCTGTCTTACAGCAATTCGGCTCCGGTTGGCACCTCGGACGTCGACATTCTCGTGACCCTGTCCACCAAACACCATCCCACGGACAACTACATTCACCAGCTTCGTCTGGCACTTCCGAAGGAGTTTCCAGGGGTCAGTTTCGCTTTCTTGCCCGCTGACATGGTCAGCCAGATTTTGAATTTCGGCTTGCCCGCTCCCATCGATGTCCAGGTGGTAGGCAATGATATGGAGGCAAACCGGCGCTATGCGGACACGCTGCTCCAGAAAATAAGATTCGTTTCAGGCACTGCTGATCTGCGAATCCAACAACCGTTCGATCAGCCGTATCTGCGGCTCAGAGTCGAACGCACAAAAGCCGAACAACTTGGCTTCAGTGCTCGCGACATAGCGCAAAATCTGCTGGTTTCAATGAGCGGCAGCTTCCAAACCTCCCCTACATTTTGGGTGGACCCAAAGAGCCATGTCAGTTACTCAATCGCAACCCAGACGCCGCAATACCGTACCGACACATTGCAGGATTTACAAAACATTCCGGTCACAGGGACAAACCCCTCCGCTGCTCCGTCGCTCATGGCCAGCTTGGTAGCCGTGCAACGGGGCGCGGGAATGGCGGTGGTTTCTCATTACAACGTGGCGCCGGTGATTGACATTTTTGGCGCTGCCGCGGGCCGCGACCTGGGCGGCGTGGCCGGCGATATCAACAAGATTATTGACGCCACGCGCCAGCAATTACCGCGCGGCTCTCGAGTCGTGGTTCGTGGGCAGGTTCAGACCATGCAAGCTTCCTACATCGGCCTTCTGAGCGGACTCGCGTTCTCCATCGTGCTTGTGTACCTGCTGATCGTAGTCAACTTCCAGTCCTGGCTGGATCCTTTCATCATGATTTCCGCGCTGCCCGCGGCGCTCGCCGGGATCGCCTGGTTCTTGTTCATAACCCACACCACGCTGAGCGTGCCCGCACTCATGGGAACCATCATGTGTATGGGCGTCGCAACCGCAAACAGCATCCTGGTCGTGAGTTTTGCTACCGAACAAATGGCGGAAGGAAAAGATTCCATCAGCGCCGCACTGGAAGCAGGCTTCACCCGTTTTCGGCCCGTGTTGATGACCGCTCTGGCCATGATCATCGGCATGGTGCCGATGGCCCTCGGATTAGGAGATGGCGGCGAACAAAATGCCCCTCTAGGCCGCGCGGTTATAGGTGGACTGATTTTTGCAACTGTTTCAACGCTTTTCTTTGTCCCAGCATTTTTCAGCGTGCTGCAGGGTCCACGCCGGCGTTCGACTCAAACTGGAAATGAGGGCTAGTCATGATGTCACCTCAAACTGAAGATAGAAGACAAATCGAGGAGCAAATGCTCCGATTGACTGATGTCGCGGTGAAGAAACGTCCGCGCAAAACATGGGTTGTTCTGACGATTGCGCTGATCGTGGTTGCCACTCTGTTGGTGTCGGGGATCTGGTCCCGTGTCAAGGCCCGTAACACCCTCAACCAGGAGACCGCGCGGGCGGCTCTCCCCTCAGTGTCAGTCGTTTCGCCAAAACAAACTGCGCCAGCCGAGGAGATCATCCTTCCCGGAAATGTAGAACCATACATCTCTTCCCCCATCTATTCACGCACCAATGGCTACCTGAAAAAGTGGTACGTCGACATTGGAGCGCGCGTCAAGCAAGGGCAACTGCTTGCTGTTATCGACACTCCGGAAGTCGACCAGCAATTACAGCAATCGCTCAGCAACCTCAACACTGCGAAAGCGAATCTCGCGCTTGCCCAAATAACCAGGAACCGCTACCAGGGCCTGCTTCGGAGCAATGCCGTTTCGCAGCAAGACGTGGATAACGCGGTAGGCACCTACAACGCCAATGAGGCGATCGTTCAAGCCAATCAAGCAAACGTTAAGCAACTCGAAGCCCTGCAGTCGTTCGAGAAGATCTACGCTCCGTTCGATGGAATCGTCACGGCGCGAAATACCGACATCGGCGACCTCATCAATTCAGGTAGCGGTGGCGGGACGAAGACTGATCTGTTTCATATCGCTCAACCCGGTAAGTTGCGTGTGTATGTGAACGTCCCGCAGGAATACTCGCAAGGGATCAAAGCCGGTATGACCGCTGATCTCAGTCTGGCTGAGTTTCCAGACCGAAAATTTCAGGGGAAACTGGTGCGTACTGCCAGTGCCATCAACGTCACAACCCGGACTTTGCTGGTGGAAATCGAAGTGGACAATTTCTCAGGCACACTGCTCACAGGCTCCTACGCAGAAGTCCACTTGAAAATCCCCACGCAGGCCTCCACGTTGCTGCTTCCAGTCAACGCTCTGCTATTCCGCACGGAGGGTTTGCGTGTTGGAGTCGTGAAAGACGGAAAAGTCGTGCTGACTGCCGTGACTCCTGGTCGCGATTTCGGTAATCAGATCGAGGTCGTCTCCGGCTTGAAGCCAGACGATCAAGTCATCATCAACCCTCCAGACTCGATCGTGTCTGGCCAACAAGTCCAGGTTGTACAGGCAAGCTTGCCGGGGGACATCAAATGAAGCGCCCTCGGATGAGAGAGAAGCTGCAACGGTCTTGGCTCGGAGTTCTACTCGCGGTTGCGACGCTCGTGTTGAGCGGATGCGCCGTCGGGCCAAAGTATCACCCTCCTGCGATGCAGGCCCCTGCGGCCTATAAAGAGGTGGGAAACTGGAAGCCCGCCCAACCCAATGACCAGAATCTTGGCGGTGAGTGGTGGAAGATTTTTCAAGATCCGCAGCTTGATGCGCTCGAGCTTCAGGTCAATGTATCGAATCAGAACCTGAAGGCCGCCGAGGCCCAGTTCCGGCAAGCGCGAGCTGCTCTACGCTACAACCGGGCTGACTATTATCCGACTGTCACCGCCGGGCTATCGGGAACTCGGACGCGGGTGTCCTCTCATCGTCCACCACCGAATTCGATTTTTAACGGCATCACCGAGAATGACTTTACGCTGCCGGTCGATGTTTCGTATCAAGCAGACGTCTGGGGCCGGATTCGAAAAAACGTGGAGTCCTATCGAGAACAAGCACAAGCGAGTGCCGCCGACCTGGCTACGGTCAATTTGAGCATGCACGCGGACCTAGCCATTGATTATTTTCAAGCTCGCAGCCTGGACGCGCAGGAACAACTCCTGAACGACACGGTGAAGCAATACGAGCAAGCCCTTGAACTAACTCAGAACCGTTTCCAGGGAGGGATTGCTTCGGAAGTGGAAGTTCAGCAGGCGAAGACTCAGCTGCAGACCACGCGTGCGGCAGCGATCGATGTGGGTGTGTTGCGAGCGCAGTACGAACACGCGGTTGCAATTCTTATCGGGACACCCCCTGCGGAGTTCAGCCTTCCTCCACTGCCACTCACCGCACCGCCTCCACCGGTTCCGGTCGGCATGCCTTCAGAGTTACTCGAAAGGCGTCCGGACATTGCAGCTGCGGAGAGGCGCGTAGCGGCGGCCAATGCCCAGATCGGAGTTGCGAAATCGGCCTATTACCCGATCATCAATTTGAGCGCTTCAGGCGGATTTGAAAGTTCTGCCATCACGACCTTGCTCAATGGACCGAGCGGCCTGTGGTCTCTTGGACTGTCCGCCGTAGGGACCGTCTTCGATGTGGGAAGACGCCGGTCACTGAATGATCAGGCACGCGCCGCCTACGACTTTCAAGTCGCCGCTTATCGGCAGAGTGTGCTCTCCGGATTTCAGCAGGTGGAAGACAACCTGGCGGCCGTGAGAATTCTGGAAAACGAGGCCCAGGTCCAGCAGCTAGCGGTGGCGGCAGCACAGCGCTCGCTTGATCTTTCAATTACTCGCTACAAAGGCGGCGTCACAAGCTACTTAGAAGTGACCACTGCGCAAAGCGCCGCGCTCGCGGATCAGGTTACAGCGGTCAATATCCTGGGACGCCGTATGGCCAGCACTGTATTGCTGATTCAGGCCCTGGGTGGCGGATGGGACCGATCAAGTTTGCCGGAGCGTCCGGAATGCTGTGGCAAGCTTGTGAGCAGCAACTCGAATTGACGGGCCAGAGTTGGTCTGCATCGAGAGGCGAATCGCTGTGGAAGGAAGTGAGAACTATGACCACTGACACGATCGCTGCCCCGGTGCAGACCGTAGAGAGGGGCTTCTCCTCTTCTCGATCCGATTCACTTGCCATTGAGGAACCTCTGCAGCTTTGTCTGAACGGTTCCCCGCTCTCGATTACTATGCGCACGCCCGGCTCCGATCTGGACCTTGCCACCGGGTTTCTCTTCACGGAGGGAATTATCGACGACGTCGGCCAGATTCTCTCGATGCGTGCCGAATCCGAAGAGGACGATTCCGGAAACTCTGGCGATCGCGTGACCATCAGGTTGCGGCCCGACATCGCCATCGATCCTGCCCGCATCCGCCGCAACTTCTATACCAGCTCGAGCTGCGGCGTTTGCGGCAAGCTCGCGATAGGTGCGATTGAAGTCCATCCGTCGCCTCCAATGCGGCAGTCCGGCCCACAATTCCATACGGACCTTATTTATCGCTTACCCGATTTGCTTCGTCAGACCCAGCAAGTCTTTGAGCGCACGGGAGGACTCCATGCCGCTGCGCTCTTCTCGACCGAAGGGAGGCTGCTCGGTCTGCGCGAAGATGTCGGCCGGCACAACGCGGTCGATAAACTAATCGGTTTCGCTCTGCGCGACGGCGCGGTCGCGCTGCGGGATTCGCTCATTCTGGTGAGTGGGCGTGCAGGCTTCGAACTGGTGCAGAAGTCCGCAATGGCGGCGATCCCAATTCTCGCGGCGGTCGGCGCGCCCTCCAGTCTGGCCGTGGATCTGGCAAAACGTTTTGGCATGACACTGATAGGGTTCCTTCGCGGCCAACGTTTCAACATTTACTCGGGTCATCGGAGGATTCAGTGAAACTTCGCGTTCACGGAGACTCGTTACGTTTGCGACTCAACCGTTCCGACGTCGAGCAATTCCGGAATACAGGAATCTGTGCTGAATCGGTGCGATTTGACTCCGGTTCGCAGCTGACCTACACGCTGGAAGTGTCACATCAGTTGAAAGGTATGCAAGCTCAGTATCATCAGGACTGCATCCGCGTTCTGCTGCCCATCGAGATGGCCAAGGAATGGGCTGGCTCCGACCAGATGTCGCTTTCCCTCAACCGCCCGGAGGGTGGTGGTCCCTCTCTGTTAATTGAAAAGGATTTCCAGTGTCTTCATCGTGAGGAGGCTAACCCGAACGATGATGCGGATACCTTTCCGAATCCCTCAGCGCCAGCTCGATCGAGTCAGTATTTCGACGCATGACGCGATCCTTGACATCGGCAAGATCAGTCGATGCTCCTATAGCCACAAAAACAAGCACATCTCTTCCATCGACTGTTTGGAATGCCAACTGCAACTGCAAGAAACCGGATATGTCCGGCAGCTGAGAAGGCAGGAAGGTGTCGGAGAGCGGTTTTGAGCTTGAATTCAGTTCCACATCAAGGAGTAGGCAAACCATGAACGCTGACAGTACGAAAGATCAAGTTTCGCGACGCGGGTTCCTGGGGGTTAGTTCCGCGGCCCTGGTTACAGCAGTCGGCGTTCTCTCCGCCGCTGGCGCAGCTGCCCAAGATAGAAGCAAGACCGATCCTGGTCCAGCAAATCCGCCACTAGACGCACAGAACCCTGATTCCGCTTGGCCACCCGCCACGGACTCCAAGAGCTTAGTTCAAAATTTCAAATATCCGTTCTCTTTTGCGAACAAGCGGACTTACAAAGGTGGATGGTCACGCGAGGTGACTGTCCGCGAACTGCCCGTCTCGAAGGATATGGCGGGCGTGAACATGAGGCTCACGGCCGGAGGCGTTCGCGAACTACATTGGCATACGGCGGATGAATGGGCGATCGTGCTCTACGGGTCGGCGCGGATCACCGCCATTGATCGCGACGGCAAGAGTTTTGTTGCCGACGTAAAGAAAAACGATCTGTGGTATTTCCCCAGCGGGATTCCACATTCGATTCAAGGCCTCGATCCGGACGGTACGGAATTCATGCTGGTATTCGACGATGGAGATTTCTCGGAGTCAGAGACGGTGCTGCTGAGCGACTCGATGGCGCACCTGCCACCCGAGGTGCTGGCAAAGAATTTTGGGGTCGCCGAGCAGGCTTTGAAAAATGTCCCCAAACAAGAGCTGTTCATATTCCAGACTGCCGTCCCCGGATCACTGGAGGCCGATCAGCAAGCAGCCGCAGGAACACTCGGGAAGTCGCCTAGCGATTTCGCTTTTCGCACGATGGAAATGCCGCCGACGAAGCGTACGAAAGGCGGAGAGGTGCGGATCGTTGATTCGAGCACGTTCAAGGCCTCAACTAACGTTGCCATGGCGATGGTCACGGTTCACCCGGGAGGAATACGAGAACTGCATTGGCACCCCAACGCCGATGAATGGCAGCATTACATCGCGGGCAAGGCAAGAATGACGGTGGTGTCGACAGGTAACCGCGCTCGCACCATGGACTTTCAGGCGGGAGATGTTGGGTACGTTGAAAAAACCCTCCTGCATTACATCGAAAATACAGGGGACACAGACCTGATCTTTCTGGAGATGTTCAAGAGCGGCTTCTATCAGGACCTCTCGCTTTCGGAGTGGTTGGCCCACACCCCACCCGAGCTTGTGATGGCTCACCTCAATATCGACAAGGCGACGCTGGACGCAATACCGAGAGACGAGCTGGTCATTTTGCCGCGCTAGCCGAAGCGCAACGCGACCGTGATTATGAGAAGGATCCTGCTCCTCATCGCTGCGCAAATGTTTCTCCTCGCTCTGGGCAACGGACAAACTGTTTCGTTGCCCCAGCCTCCGCAGGTGCGGGCGAAGAATCACGTCGTATCCTTAACACTGCGTGCAGTGAATGAAAACGGTCGCGATGCCTTCGCGTTCAATGGCGGGACAATAGCTCCTGTAATTCGCGCTTCTCCCGGTGACGTCCTCAAAATCACCTATATCAACGATCTTCCCGCCAAGTCTTCGGAAACCTGTGCGGTGAACCCATGCATGAACATGACCAACTTGCATTTTCATGGGCTAACCGTCTCGCCGAACCCTCCGCAGGACGACGTGCTAGGGATGCTAGCCATGCCAGGTCAGGTCTTGCACTACACGGTTGAGATTCCGCGAAATCATCCGCCGGGCCTGTTCTGGTACCACACTCATCCGCATGGCGAGAGTGACCGGCAAGTACTGGACGGAATGTCAGGAGCCATCGTCATCGAAGGAATGGAACGTTACGCCCCCCAAGTAGGACGACTCCGTGAGCGTGTGATGGTTGTGCGCGGCCGCGACATTGAGCATGATCCGAAAGCAGCAGAACTAAGGCGGGTTGCTGAAATCCCATCGAAGGGATGTGGTGGAGAACCGGAAGCGGCCGGGGAAATCTTTACCGTGAATGGGGCGCTTCGTCCACGAATCGAGATCGCACCTGGAGAGCGGCAGTTCTGGCGAATCGTGAACGCATCGCCGGACCGCTATTTGGACCTTCAGCTCGATGGACAGACATTGGAAATCGTTGCGCTTGACGGGATGCCGCTGGCTTATCACGAACCCAAAGCCCCGACACGCACAACGAATCACTTACTGCTCGCGCCAGCGGGACGGCTTGAAGCCATCGTCACGGGTCCGCCACGTGGAACACACAGTGCTCTGCGTACGCTTTGTGTAGACGCTGGTCCGGACGGCGATCCACATCCGGAGATGATACTGGCAGAACTAGTGCAACCCAGTTCAAAAGCACCGCCGACTCAAGCGCACACTATCGATCACCGCCCGCCGCGTTACAAGCCAATCGACGTTGGGCCGCTGAAGAAGGGTGCACCGAACTTCATTGTCACATTCACTGAGGACAAGAACGGTTTCTACATCAATGGACGCAAGTTTGCGCCGGATGCAGCTCCCATGACAAGCGCTCCCATCGGCACTTATCAGCATTGGCGCATTGTCAACCAGACTGCCGAACTACATCCCTTCCACATACATCAGGTCCACTTTCTGGCCTACGCAGAAAACGGCGTCCCGCTTAAGCATCCTGAGTGGCTGGATACCGTGAATGTTCCGTATCGCGGCTCGGTTGATGTCATCCTGGACTTCACCGATCCGGTCATCAAGGGTATGTCGGTTTTTCATTGTCACCTCTTGAATCACGAGGACAAAGGGATGATGGCCAAGGTCCTGTTGAAGTAGTAATGAAGCAGCGGCCGCCAGCCGACCGCGAAAGATTAAATCTTGACACCACAGGTCTCCCGTTGACCTTGCTCCTTCAATGTTTTTCAGTCAGTTACAGCCACTACCACTTTGGCATCTGGCTTGCCTTTATTCTCGACGTGAAAAGAAAGCAAGTCGGAGGATGTTATGGCACCGGTGATCGAGTTCTATATTCCGACAGGGTTTCACAAGCGAGTGAAGTGGATCCCGCTGGCCCAACGTGGCAAGGTAGTTGAATTTCCGGTTGAGACACGGAAGATGGCTTAAAGATGCTGATTTTCTCGATACCTGCACCGGCGCTGTGGCCGACAAAGTGTCAACATTTCGACACTCACGAACTGTCCAGAAAACGGCGTAACCAAAATAGGCGACAAAGAGATTGTGAACCATTCGCCGTGCGCAAATAATCTATGACTAGCTAAGGAGATCTCCAATGGCAAAGAAGCAAATTGATGCAAAAACTGCCAATGTCATCAGCGCACAGCCTCGTCTTCACCAACGTGCAGGCGAAATTCAGCGCTACGGAACTGTGAATCACCTGCTGCCCCTTGAACTCGAGGAACCCGTCCGATTGGAAATGACCGCGCAGTTGAATCAGTTGCTTGCCGATACCATGACGCTTCGCGACTTGTACAAGAAGTCCCACTGGCAAGTTGCCGGTCCAACCTTTTATCAGCTCCATCTGCTTTACGACAAACATTATGACGAGCAAGTTGAATTGGTTGACTCAATTGCCGAACGCATTCAGTTGCTCGGCGGCGTGAGCATCGCTATGGCTGCGGATGTGGCGGAAACTACGCAGATCGAACGCCCCCCTCGCGGCCGCGAAGAGGTCCCCGTTCAACTGTCGCGATTGTTGGATGCTCACCAAGTCATCATTCGCCAAGCCCGCACCCTGGCGCGGCGTGCTTCTCTGATTGGCGATGACGGCACCAACGACTTGGTAGTCAGCGAAGTGCTGCGTACCAATGAGCTTCAAGTCTGGTTCTTGAGCGAGCATTTAGTGAACGTGCCTTTGATCAAGGCCGAAGAGCCGTCAGCTGCGGGGGCAGCATAGGCGTGAGCGTCAGCGGGTAATGGGATTAAGAGAACAATTTCGGAGGTCAGTGGTGAAAAGAAAAGAAATTTCCGCAAGTCTGGCTGGGGATGTTTCGCTCGGCGGAGAACTTACTGTCCATCGCCTCGGCTTCGGGGCGATGCGCCTTACCGGAGAAGGCATCTGGGGCCCCCCAAAAGATCGGAAGCGGGCGCTAGCGGTTCTTCGCCGTGCCGTGGAACTGGACGTTAACTTTATCGACACTGCCGATTCTTATGGCCCGAACACAAGTGAGGAACTGATTGCCGAGGCGTTGTTTCCTTACCCGCCCGGTCTGGTGATTGCGACCAAGGGAGGCTGGAATCGTCCTGGTCCAAATCAGTGGACTCACGATGCAACTCCGAAACACCTTCGCGAAGCGGTCGAGGGCAGCCTCCAGAGACTGCGCCTGGATCGCATCGACGTTTATCAACTGCACACTCCAGATCCAGTGGTGTCCTTCGAGGCCTCGGTGGAAACTCTGGCCGAACTGCGAGATGAAGGTAAGATTCGCCTGGTCGCATTGTCCAACGTCACGCAAGAGCATATCCAACGAGCCCGCAAAATTGTTCCCATCGTGTCGGTGCAGAACCGCTATAGCTTCGCCGACCGTGAGTGGGACTACGTAGTGGACTATTGTGAGCGTAATGGAATTGCTTTTATCCCCTGGTTCCCACTCGCAGCCGGCAGGGTTACCGGCGAAGTGCTGGACCAAATCGCGCAGGCGCACGGTGCGAGCCGCACGCAGATAGCCCTGGCCTGGCTTTTGCAACGGTCTCCCATCATGCTGCCCATTCCCGGAACGACCTCGGTAGAACATCTCGAGCAGAATGTTGCCGCGGCTTCACTGCGCTTAACTGATGAAGAATATCGGAGACTTTCTGGTGTTCCCGAACTGGTGGGATCGCGATGAAACAATCTATGAAACGTCTTACAGCAGATCAGGTAAAAGTCGGATTCATTGGCCTGGGTAACATGGGAAGCAGGATCGCAACACGCCTGCTTGATCGCGGATACCAGCTCTCCGTATACGACATGGATCCCGCGAAGGCGGAAGCCATCGCTGCACACGGCGGAGAGGCCACGAAGAACATTCTTGAACTGGCACGCACTGCCGATGTGCTTCTCTCCTGCTTGACCAACGATGAAGCAGTTCGAAGCGTTTACACCCGACCAGAGGGAGTTTTTGCTGGGGCACGGCCAGGGACCGTCGTGCTGGAGATGAGCACGATCTCTCCAGAAAGCTCACGCGAACTGCAGAGGATCGGCGCTCGCGGCGGCATTGACGTCCTGGATGTCGCCATCTCAGGCAGCACCACTTCCGCCGAAGAAGGAAATCTTACGCTGCTGGTGGGTGGCAACGCAGAATTGTTCCGCACCGCTGAGCCAATATTCCAGGCGGTCGCGAAACAATACTTTCTTCTAGGCGGTCCTGGCGCCGGAACAGCGATGAAGTTGGTGGTCAACACGATGTTGGGTGTTGGCATGCAGGCCATCGCTGAGGCTGTAGCCCTTGGGGAAAAAACTGGTCTCGATCGCAAGCGATTGCTCGAAGTCTTATCAAAGACGGCTGTGATCGCTCCGGCTCATGTGGGAAAGCTGGCGAGGACGGCGGTCAACGATTACAGTCCGCAGTTTCCACTCCGCCTGATGAACAAGGATTTTCAGTTGATCCTGAACGCGGCCGCACAAGAGCATATTCCGATGCCGGCAACGGAAGCAGCATTTCGCGTCAATTCAGATGAGCTGGCACACCATGATGAAGACGATTTCTCGGCTGTCCTACGGCGAATGGAAGAAGTTGCAGGCATCGCAGCATTCACTCGGAACCAGTGACGAGTCGACCTGGAGGCCGGCGTGATCCGGTTGCGCTGGTACCAGCAGCAGATGTAACCTTGAGGTCTACGCGTCACCTAGGCCCAGGGTCGCACCCGGGAGTCTCGATTTTTCTGCAATCGCAATCACCGTCAACCCTCAACTCATACACCTCAGAAATAAATAAGAGACAAGGAGAATCGCAATGCCATACGTTAATGTTGGTAAGGAAAACTCCGGCGAGATCGAACTTTATTACGAAGATCATGGCTCGGGCGATCCCGTAGTCCTGATCCATGGATATCCGCTGAGCGGAGCTTCCTGGGAGAAGCAGGTTTCGGTGCTTCTCGCTGCGGGTTACCGTGTCATCACCTATGACCGCAGGGGGTTTGGCAAGTCGAGTCAGCCAACAACTGGGTACAACTACGATACTTTCGCCGAGGATCTGCACAAGCTCGTGACGCACCTCAAATTGCGTGATTTCACGCTCGTTGGCTTTTCAATGGGCGGGGGCGAAATAGCGCGCTACGTGAGGAAACACGGGTCGAAAGGCGTGAGCAGGGCGGTGTTCATCTCGGCGGTCCCACCGTTCCTGCTGAAAACGACCGACAACCCGGAGGGCGTGGACGGTTCTGTCTTCGAAGGCATCCAGAAAGCGATCGTCGCAGATCGTTACGCGTTCTTCACCGACTTCTTCAAGAATTTCTACAACACGGATCTTCTCTTGGGTAAGCGCGTCAGCCAACAGGTGGTCCAGGCTAGCTGGAACACTGCTGCCGGCGCTTCTGCCACGGCGAGTCTTGCCTGTGTGCCGACCTGGCATGAAGATTTTCGCGAAGACCTCAAACGCATCGACGTCCCCACGCTGGTCATTCACGGCGATGCAGACCGGATTGTGCCGATTACCGCAGCGGGACAGCGGACCGCCAAGCTGATCAAGGGAGCCCGCTTGTTCGTGGTGAAGGATGGGCCGCACTGCGTAACCTGGACACACGCGGACGAAGTAAACTCCCAACTGATGAACTTCCTGGGGAAAGGGGCTGCGAAGCAAACAGCGTCAGCGCCCAGAAAGGACGCGGTTGCGTAAACGGACCATTAATCAAGTTGTTACTGAACCACGGGTGCCGTCTCAGAAACGGCACCCAAGCTTTTGTCTTCAGTTTGCACCGAGAAAACCGAGATCGAGCGGCTTTGGAGCCTACCGTCCAGACTTGTTCTTTTTCAAGCGTAGGTCGGGAATGTAGTTCCGAACATGGGCTGCTTGCTTATCGACTGTTCTTCCGTTGCTTCATCCTGAATGACGTCCCAATGCTCGACCAGGATTCCGTTTTGAATGCGCACAATATCTGCGGCAATCCAATTCACAGGAGCACCGAAACCGCTAAATCGCCCGTGCACGATCACGAGGTCTCCCTCAGCCACGATCGTTCCTGGCTCATACTTGAGCGTTGGCGGAAGGCTCTTGATGAGATCGAACAGACCTTCCCGACCAGGTGCGATATGAGCGCTGTGTTGAATGTAGTGAGGGGACCAGTAGCGCACCACGCTGATCCACAAGATGCAGAAGCTAGGGATTTCCCGGCCTTCCCTCCAACACCAAGATATGGCGGAGCCACCCATAG
>Ga0066704_10000119_pt1 | contig 20684 bp, 20 predicted proteins | sample GraSoiAngelo_153_FD_66458 | JGI IMG/M metagenome (GOLD analysis project Ga0066704, IMG submission 66458) | Grasslands soil microbial communities from the Angelo Coastal Reserve, California, USA - 14_1009_12_40cm | ecosystem: Environmental > Terrestrial > Soil > Grasslands | place: USA... | reverse complement strand
TCGGTTTTTCAGTCTGCACCGGTTTGGCTGGCTCGGAAGTACAGCCAGTCAGAATGGTCAGTCCCAGCATTGCCATCAAGAGCTTCTTCATATCCGCCTTCCTGTCATGAGCATGAAATTTTGCAACCGGGATTGGCGCGGATTATTCTACTAGATACATTGGGGACACTCGCTATGGATTCTTGTCTCGAACAGTTACGAACTGCAGTCGCCTCCGCAACCAACGGAATGACAACCGACGATCTAACGCGTCGTCGGGAAGGCAAATGGAGCGCCGCGGAAGTGCTGGAGCATCTTTATCTTTCGTACACAGGCACCACCAAAGGTTGCGAGCGCTGTCTGCAAGCGGGGAGGCCTCTGGCCCGCGCGCCAGGATGGAAGGATCGTCTGGTCACGGCAGTGGTAGTGGGAGCTGGTTATTCTCCGCGCGGGCGCAAGGCAACAAAGCATACGCTCCCTCGGGGCATTTCGGCGGAGAAAGTGCTTGCGGACATTGGGTCGCAGATTGCGGCCATGGATGCCTCAATCGCTCGATGCGAGACCCAGTATGGAAAGAACACCCGAATCATGGATCATCCCGTGTTAGGCCCATTAACCGCAGCGCAGTGGCGCAGGTTTCATTGGGTGCATGGGAAGCACCATGTAAAGCAGATTTTGCAGCTGCGCGAAAGAAAGTGATTCTTTTCTTTCATCTCTCAGAATTCCGCTCATTGAGCGGCCGAATTCTAGCCTATGGGATCATAGAAGAGGGAACTCCCGCCTTGCGAGCCCGCTCCTTCATGTCTTGCAGTTCTTCTTTGGCGGTATTCACACTTTTTTGTTTCTCCGCCAGCTGCTGCTTGTACTGGGCGTCTTCTTTGTCCCACGAACCCGCGTTGCGCAAACGGTTGCCGGCGTCGGCGTAGAAAGCAGCGGCGCGCAGACGATATTCGCGCTGCATCACATCCATCTCCCGTTCGAGCAGTTGTACCTGTTCCTGCTGTGTGGAGATTTTCTTTTTCCAGTCGTCGTACATTTTCTGACGGTCTTTCGCCGGTTCGCCGGGCTTACTTTCGGCCATCTTTGCCGAGTCATTACCCTTCTCGTCTGTTTGCGCCTTTTGAGGCTGAGCGTTGTCTTGCGCGGCTTGTGCATCTGCATCGGATGACAGTGATGCCGGCTCTTGAGTGGCGTTTCCTACAACACTGAGTTTGTCAGTCTTGGGCAGATTGTCATTATCGAAGCGCTTGCCGGACTCCAACTTTTCCTGCTTCTTCTCTTTACGGACGGCACGGGCATAATCGCCCAGTGGCTCAGACTGGGCTCTAGCCAGCACCGTCAGGGAACCTCCCAAAATTGTCGCTGCCAGCCAAACATACGCGATGCGCTTCATAGTTTCTCCGTCTTTGTTTTAAAGTTTAAATTCCTTACTCGTGCCGCTTCCGCTAACCAAATCCATTCAGAACTTTTTCAGCTCTAGGACCTAACAGAAAGCCACCAATCGTATGATCCAAGTGCGCCGCTTCCGCGGCGATATCGGCAGCCAACTGTTGAGCCAGTTCCGCGTCGTGGCTGGCTGCCAGTTGCTGCGCGTAGCCAGAGATGGTAGTGAGCGAATTGCGCAGCTCGAGTGCCATCTCGGCGGACATTTCGCCCCGCAAGGCTTGTTGGCGTCGAATTTGCGACACCTCGGTGTGGTCATTGACCAGGCAGGCCGTGCCCAATATTTCGCCGGCAGGCGAATGTACTGAGGTTACCGTGATTTCGAGGATGCGCTCCTCTTTACCTGGAGTCACGTATCGAAGCGTCATCTGCTGCGCAGGCGTTTTCTCCCGCAAACCGGCTTGGATTGCCTGCGCGATGCTGGTGTAAGAGGCGGAAGCCGAAAGCAAGGTCGCATTGCCGAAGACCTCAGCGGCATTCATACCTGAAAGAGAGGCGAAACCCAAAATATGTTTAGCTGCGCCGTTAGCCTGACGGATCAGGCCGTTTGGGGTAAAGAACACAACTCCGGACGACAAGTTCGATAGCACCGCGGCACTGATGTTTTCTGACGCTTTGGCACGACGCCGTTCTATCTGTTGTTCGCTCTGGAGTTCGTGTTTCTGCTGTTTCAGCTGCTGGATCACCGCGTGATAGGTGTGCAGCGGGAAACGCTCCGGCGTGGGAGGATCCTCAGTCAGAGATGCTTCCTCCATAAGGCTCCGGCGCATCCGCCGCATCATCAGTAGTCCCATCACAAAAGCAAAAATCGCGGCTACCAGGCCGAGCGCCATGCGGAGCGCAATTGGATTGCTAAGGATTTTCATAGCAACCCCCAGTACCAATGCAGGAAACGATCGCCGAACAAGAATGCAACCAGCGCCATGCTGCCGAGAAAAACCCCAAACGGCATCTGGTGCCGGCGGAGCGCAATTGCGGCTGACTCCCAGGCATGGCGGCGTGCGTCGCGTGGCGATTCATGATTACGGGCAATACGCCTTCGGGTACGCTTAATCCACACCGCAAACACAGTCGAAAGCCCCACCAGCGATCCGGCAATGGAGGCGGTGAACAAGGTGAAGATGGTGAGCTTGACTCCCAAAAACGCTCCAATCATCGCCATGAGCTTGACATCGCCAAAGCCCATGCCTTCCACTCCACGCGCGCGCAAGTAAATCGCACCCGCGCCATAGATGAACGAAGCCCCAACTGCGGCCCCCAACAAGGAGTCAACGAGTGAAAGCAAGTGCCAGGAAACATCGGAGCTGACAGGCAACGAGATCAGGCCTGGCAAAAGTTGCGAAGCCAGGTCATTCACCGGGACTACCAGACTGAACCCGAAGCCTAAGACCATTCCGGGCAGAGTCAGCTTATCGGGCAAAAGATGGGTTTCGGCGTCAGTGAAGATCAAGCCCAACAGAAGGAATCCAAAAACACAATATTTCAACGCCGCCAAGGTGAATCCGAAATGTAGGCAGCAAAGAAGGAAAAGTGCGCCAGTGAGCACTTCGACGGCAAGATAACGAGGCGAGATAGGGGCATGGCAACGGTGGCAGCGCCCGCGCAGGATCAGCCAGCTAAGCACCGGAATATTCTCATAAAAGGGAATTGATTTATGGCACTTCGGGCAGGCGGAGCCGGGGCGTATCACAGACAATCCCAGTGGCAGGCGATGGATACACACGTTCAAAAAGCTGCCGAATACCAGCCCCAGGATGAAAATCGCCAATGCCAATACAGGGTCCACCGCTCCCCTTAATGAAAAGAGTCAATTTCTGTCAGTTTGATGTTGATTATACGGCGCAGTCAGGCGCCGAACCCAGGTACCAAAGGGTACTGTCCAAGTGGACGACTCCGATAAGTCATTACCGTACGAGTGTTTACAGGAAATAAAAAACGAGGCGCAGGATACCCGCGCCTCGTTGGTTGTCTCGGGTTATTGATTTGGGTCGGTTGGACGCTCCAGCCGCGGACGCCCTTCATCCGGCGTCTTAGCGGTGGCAACCACAGTCAACGGAGCCTGGAGAGTGAAGTTCAACACCGTCTCCGAGGGCAACTTGATTTGCTGGCCCTTGGTTGCTGCTTGCACCCCGCCACCTAGCCCGCCGCCAGCTGCGGCGCCGATGGCCGCGCCCTTACCACCGCCGGCAATAGCGCCGATAATCGCTCCGATGCCAGCGCCGGTTCCAACTTTGGCCGCCGTATTCTTGCCTCGCGAAGAACCTTGACGGCGGTATTGGTCGGTCTGAATGTTGTAGTACTTACCGTTTACGGAAATGCGGTCCAGTTGCAACGCGACCACCGATTGTCCCGCGAACTTCCCGGCGCTCTTCAATTCAATGATGTGCCCCTGAACGTCATACCCCGCCGGGATGGCGACGTCCCCTTCGACCGCGAGAGGCGAATCCAAGGTCGCACGGAAGGTCTGTCCTTGCTGGTTGGTTTCGGAATCAATTGGGTCCACTAACCGCACTGCCAGCGTCGTGCCGCTGGGAATCGTAACTTTCTGCGGCGGTGGCGCAGTGTAGGTCGTCGCCGTAGTTGCAGAAACCGGCGCAACTGTCGTCACCGGAGCAGTATACGTACTCGCGCTGGACGAAGTGTCCGACGGAAGCACTCGACGCCGGACTCGAGGCTTTGCAGCAGGAGCTACATACGCGGCCCGAGGTTTTTCCTCGACTGGCGCTGGCTCGATTGACGCCACCGGAGGCGCCACTTGCAGATTGTTCACCACCTGCTTCACGCCCTCGGCGGAAGCAGCGTAGCGGGCAGCAGCCTGGCGCTGGTTCTCGTTGTCCACGGTTCCAGAAAGCGTCACGGTTCCGTTCGCGGACTGAACGCTGAGCTGCTTGCCTTGCAGTCCGGAATCGGCGCTAAGCCTGGTTTGGATATCGCTGGCCAGCTGTGCATCATTGGGAGCTTTCGAGCATCCAACAGCAACGCCTAGAGCCAGAAGAAGCAGTAATGCACGGACGTACAGAGATACTCTCGCCTTCATAGAATCAACTCCTCTTTCTATTAACCCGATACTGGTAGTTTAGATGCGACCCCAGTAATGTTTTCGAGTAAATTTGTGGCCTGTTATCCATTTCCTATCGAGATGATAGGTTATTGAAACATAAGCACTTATTTTGGAACCATTGCAAAAGAGATGCTTTTCCACCAGCTATCACTTCTGATGGAGAAATTTGTAATCGAGAATGGAGGCCGCCAAGCCCGCGTCCTCCGCGTCTTCCGGACCTTCCTTGGCGCGGATAATTCGTGCCTGGCAGAGAACTGTGCTGTTCTTCTGGCCGGAAATTTCTTCCGGCATCTCGAACACCATTTCCACCAAAGTGTTATCGGACAAACGCTGCGGTCCCTGGAATAGAACTCCAGATTGACTCAGGTTCGCGATGACGCCTTCGTACCATCCTCCTAAATTTTTGACGCGATAGCGCACCGGAGTGTCCAACTTCAATCGGCGGGCGCGCGGCACCCAAGTCGGCTTCTGGGTTTGGGCACGGCTGCGGCGAGTGGCGGTGCCACTCACCTCCGGGGTTACATGCTCCAACCGCTCAACCCGCTGCATCGTGTTCCAATCGTATTTGAACTCAGCGGCGCAAAGCAGGCAGACCTGGTAGTAATGGCCATCGGCCGCTCGCCGCGGCCAGGAGAACTCGTGCGAACATCGACCAAGCATGAGGACGTCCAATAGTTTCTGAGGCATGATCTTACTTTTGCCGGTGGGAGCGCCGGACAAACCCATCATCCAACGTGTTGGTGGACTTGCCTAGGTTACTTTCGTGTATCGTCCGCCCTGAACCGAAAAAATGGTAGTGCCAAAGGGATTTCGCTCAACCAATGTCATCCTGCGAACATTACGTGACGTATCATGAACAATGTGGACGACGTGACCGCTTTTGTTCTCGCGGGTGGCAAGAGCACGCGGATGGGGAGAGACAAAGCTTTCCTGGAATTCAAAGGCCGCATACTGCTGGCGCGGGCGCTGGAATTAGCCGCCGGCGTGGCGGACGACGTGCGGATTGTGGGCGATCCTAGGAAATTCGCAGCCTTCGGACGAGTGGTCGAGGACATATATCGCGAGCGCGGACCGCTTGGCGGAATTCACGCCGCGCTCATGAGTAGTTCGACCGATTTGAATTTGATGCTGGCAGTTGATCTTCCGTTTGTTGAGCCAGACTTTCTGAAATATCTTGTTTCTGCAGCCAGAGACGCTAAGGCAGTAGTTACCGTGCCGCGCGCTTGCGACGGATTGCAGCCTTTATGCGCCGTCTACCGCCGGGGATTTGCAGAAGTTGCGGAACAATCATTGGCGCAAGGAAAAAACAAGATTGATGCCCTATTCGCGAACGTCGAAACCAGAATAGTCGAAGCAGACGAGTTGTCGCACGCAGGCTTTTCGGGCCAGATGTTCCGCAACCTGAACAGGCCCGAAGAATTCGAAAAAGCAGCTCATATTGTGAACGAAGAGCTGAGGCTAAAAACTGAATCATGAGCGCTGACGAAAAACAGGAAGAGATTCCGCAGGAAAAACTGGGGCCATATATCGAATTCAAGGACGTGTCGAAGGCCTTCGGGGAGAAGCGTGTGCTCGACCACGTCAGCTTCGACGTGATGCCGGCAGAAACAGTCTGCATTTTGGGACGGAGTGGGGTGGGCAAATCGGTTGCTCTGCACCACATCATGGGATTCCTCAAGCCAGATGCAGGCCGAGTCATTGTGGCACACGAGGACATCACGGATTACAACGAGGGGCAGTTGGAGCTTATCCGTAAGAAAGTCACCATGGTCTTCCAGAATGGCGCGCTGTTTGATTCGTTGACCGTGGGAGAGAACGTCGCGTTTCCGCTGCGCGAACAGGAAGGCATTTCGGAAGAACAGATTTATGAGATTGTCGATGGCCTGCTGGAAATGGTAGGCGTCAAGGAGATGAGGGATCTCTTGCCTTCCGACTTATCCACGGGCATGAAGCGCTCGGTGGCGATTGCCCGGGCCCTGGCGGCGCGTCCCGAGTGCATACTTTACGACGAGCCCACCACCATGGTTGATCCCCTGATGGCGCAACTACTCGGCGATCTCATCAAGCGGTTGAAGATCCAGTTGCATTTGACCAGTGTGGTGGTAACTCACGATATGCGGCTGGCAAAGAAGCTCGCCGATCGTGTGGTCTTCCTGCATGAGGCCAAGGTGCTTTTCTTCGGGACATATCCAGAGATGGAGAGATGTGAAGAACCTGTGGTCAAGGAATTTCTGGAGCTGGACGAGCTTAAGTTGGAAGCCTAGACTTCGCTTCAAGCTCGAGAAACTCGGTTCCTCAGAAGCCTTGGCTTACCAGCCTTTCGAACGTAATCGAACTGTTTGCAGAACTGCCCTGCAACATTCTTTCCACGTATTTCGCAATCAGGTCCGCTTCCAAATTCATCGGATCGCCGCGCTTGAATGATTTCAGGTTGGTCATCTCGAGCGTATGGGGAATGATGGCCGTAGTAACCTGCGTTCCGTCGACTCGCGCGATGGTGAGGCTGATGCCTTCGATGGACAGCGACCCTTTGAAAATCACGTAGCGCGCCAGTTCGGGCGGAATTTCGATGCGAAGCCAGTAGTCGTCAGACTGCCGTATTCGGTCGAGCGAAATGAACGTACCTGTGCCGTCCACGTGTCCCTGTACGATGTGCCCGTCAAAGCGTCCGTCGGCCCGAATAGGAAGTTCAAGATTTACCAGGGCGCCTGGTTTGATACGGGAAAACGAAGTTCGATTCCAGGTTTCCTCGGCTAAGTCGGCGCGGAAGGATTCCGGCGTAACCTCAACCGCTGTCAGACAAACTCCGCTCACGGCAATGCTACCGCCGCGCTTGAGCTGTTTGGCGCTCTTCGTGGCCGACACGCTAAGGCGGCGAGTCCCGCCTGTGTCCACGATGTCAGTGGCATGTCCGACTTCTTCAATGATTCCGGTGAACATGATGGCTCCAGAGTCAGCACTAAGCAATCAGCAGTCAGCACTAGCATTCAGCGACTTTCTGCATCTGCACAAGGTCTTCAGAGGCTGACTGCTGACTGCTGAATGCTCGATTCACTCCCCATACGGATCCCGCAAGTAACCTTCCACCGCGAAATCTTCGCCGAAGCGGTGAAGTTTGATTGCCTTAACATACGCGGCATCGCTTATTCGACGAAAGCCGGCGCCGGCGGCGAATGGAACCGAACCGGTGCCGGCGAGAATTTTGGGCGAATAATAAAGGAAAACTTTGTCCACGATGTCGGAAGCCAGGGCGGCCCAGTTAACTAGGGCGCCACCTTCAATGAGCAGGCTGGTGATTTCCATCTTTCCGAGGCTGCGGGAAATCGCACTCATCTCGGGACGGCCGTCGGCAGTCGCGGTTGGAATCTGTTCCACCCGAATGCCACGCTTCTGCAATTGCTTCTTCTTCTTCTCTTCGGCAAAGGAGCAGAGTACCAACACGTCGTCTTTGACTGTTTTTACCACCTGCGATTCCAGCGGCAGACGGAGCCGGGAGTCCAGTATCACGCGCAGCAGCGGGCGGCGACGAGGAAGACCGCTGCGGTCGGTAAGCAGGGGATCGTCGGCACTGATGGTCCCCACCCCGACCATGATCGCATCATGCTGGTGCCGAAGCTGTTGAACGTGGGCCCTGGCAGATTCGCTGGTGATCCAGCCTCCAGTCGGGCCGTGCGAGCCGACCGCCGTGGGCCCGGACGCCTTCGCCGGCGGAGGCGCGATTTTGCCATCCAGTGTCATCGCAGCCTTCATGGTAACCAACGGCGTCGCGGTTCGGATGTACTTAGCAAAAGCCTCATTCAGAATCTTTGCTTCCTGCTGAAGAATTCCGGCATCAACCTTTATCCCCGCGGACTCTAGCTTCGCGAATCCACCTCCCCTGACTTGCGGGTTTGGATCGGTCATGGAAGCAACCACGCGCCTGACTCCCGCCGCGATGAGCGCATCAGCACAGGGGCCTGTGCGACCCCGATGCGAGCAAGGTTCGAGGTTGATGTAGAGAGTTGCGCCCCGGGCTTTTTCGCCGGCTTGCTCCAAAGCAAGAACCTCGGCGTGTTTCAGGGCGTCGTATTTGTAGAGGCCCGTACCAACAATTTTCCCGGTGCCGTCGACAATGACGGCGCCCACACACGGGTTGGGAGAAGTTAAACCAATACCTTCACGCGCTAATTCAAGCGCGCGGCGGATAAAGAGTTCATCGGAGATGTTTGCGTCAGCCACGAAGCAGCGAAGCAATCAGGCGAACAGTGAATCCACAAAATCCTTGGGATTGAACGGCAGCAGATCTCCGGGCTTTTCACCCACCCCGACGTAGCGCACGGGAACGCCTAATTCTCGGGAGATCGCAACCACAACGCCGCCCTTGGCGGTGCCATCGAGCTTGGTGAGCACGATGCCGGTCACTCCAGCCGCATCTGTGAAAAGACGAGCCTGCTGTAAACCGTTCTGGCCAGTGGTGGCGTCCATCACCAATAAAGTCTCATGAGGAGCGCCGGGAATAATTCGGTTGGCAGTGCGGCGCATCTTTTCCAGCTCCGCCATCAAATTGGCCTTGGTATGAAGACGTCCCGCCGTGTCAATAATCACATAATCGCTGTGGCGCGCAGTAGCGGCCTGCAAAGCATCGTAGAGCACAGCAGCAGGATCGCCTCCGGGCTTGGTGCGAATTACTTCGGTTCCGGTGCGTTCACCCCAGATCTCGAGTTGCTCGATGGCAGCGGCACGAAAAGTGTCGGCCGCGCATAGCAGAACAGTCTTGCCATCGGAGCGGAAAACTTGCGCCAGTTTGCCGATAGTAGTCGTCTTCCCGGTGCCATTCACACCTACGATCAGGATAACTTCCGGAGTCCCATCCACTTTCTCCACGGGGCGCGTACCTGCTGCAGTCAGAATGGCTAACAGTTCTTCCTTCAACAGACGCTTGAGCTCGTCCACATTTTTGATCTGCTTTCGGTCAGCTTTGTCGCGCAGTTTGTCTAGAACTTCACGGGTGGTTGTAGTGCCCAAGTCCGCGGCGATGAGAGTGGCTTCGAGGTCATCGAGCGTAGCCCGATCAATTTCCTTGCTGAAGGAAACAACTTCATCGATGCGCTCACTCAGGTTTTCCCGAGTGCGTGTCACCGCCTCTTTCATGCGCTCGAGAAAGCTAGGCTGCTGTTTTTCGTCCAGGCTGCCAAAAAGGGTCTGAATCATAGGAAAAGGCCAAAAGTATTTATTATAGCGAGCGAAGGTGAGATTGACTGCTGGTCTCTCAGGTCTCGGGTCTCGGGTGTCAGGTTTCGGGTGTCAGGTCCCAGTTTCAGATTTCAGGTCTGATCTAGTTATCATCCTTGGGGTGCGAGTGCCTGCAACCTGCAACCTGAGACCCGAGACCCGCATCGAGGGAACGCGATTTCAGCAGGAAACTAGAATCGGGTAGTTTCGACGGCGACCGCAGTATCCGGCGCTTGCTCGCGGGACGCTTCAGGTTTCGCTGGTGTTGGGAGTGCAATCTCGGCAGTGAGAACTGGAACGGATGGCCGCTGGATTCGAATTTCGCCACGACCATAGATTGCGGTCAAAGCCGCTACCGCATCCGGATCCAGCCGCTTGCCGACCAACGAATGGATCATCTTCAAAGCCGCCTGGGGATCGTGAGCGTTCTGATAAGGACGGTTGGTCGTGAGTGCATCAAAAGTGTCGGCCACGGCGATGATGCGCGGCAGTAGAGGAATCTCCTCACCCTTTAGGCCGCGCGGATAACCGCGGCCATCGAGTGACTCGTGGTGAAGTTCGATGCCGGGAATCATGTCTTTCAACTGAGCCACGGGCCTGAGAATGTTGGCGCCTTTGGTGGTATGCGTCTTCATGACGTCGAATTCTTCCGGCGTGAGCGCACCCGGCTTTTTCAGGATGCGATCCTCGATTCCGATTTTGCCAACGTCGTGCAGCTGAGCGGAGATGCGGACGATCTCAATGAAATCTTCGGTCTGTCCGAGTTCGCGAGCGATCATCATCGAGTAGCGCGTAACACGATCAGAGTGACCACGAGTGTAAGGATCTTTTTCGTCAACCGCGCCAGCCAGCATCTGGATGGATCCCATGAAGAGTTCGCGATTTTCATTCGCAGCCCGTTTAAGGTCGAGTACGAACTGTTCGAGTTCTTCCGACATGGTGTTGAAGGTGGCGGCTAGTTCGCCGATTTCGGTGCGGCTTTTCAGTTTTACGCGTTGTGAAAAGTCGCCGCGGGCAATGGCACGGCTGGAATCAGTCAGCACCTCCAACGGATTCGTGATGCGGCGGGCAGCATAGAAGCTAATTGCGACACTGAATAGGACTGCCAACAACGCCAGAAGCCGCGCGGTGCGCTGCATCTCATAGACGCCGCGATAGGCGTCGTCCCGCGGCTTCTGCACCACCACGGCCCAGTCCAAGTTGGTGACAGGACTGTAAGTGCCAAGCATCTTGACGCCGTTTTTCCCTCCTACGCTGAATTCCCGGGTGGGGACGACAAGTTGCGCTTTGCTGCCCTGCTCAACGAAATTTTTAACGATCTCCAGGTTGGTCATGTCCTGGCCCGTCGCATAGTCATGCGTTGCAGCTGCTACCAGGCGGCCTTGGCTGTCGACCACGTAGGGAGTGAGTTCTCCGCGGCTGACTTCCTGCAGACGGCGGATAAGAAACTGCAAATCCACGACCGATCCGATCATGCCCAGGAAGCGTCCGCCGTACATGACCGGCGCGCTAACCAGCATGACCGTACGAGACGACTTGCCGCTCCCTACTACCAGGGTCTGTCCGTTATAAACTCGGCCATCCCGAGCCGCAGCGTAGGCGCGCTCCAATTCGCGTTGCAGAAAAGCGTCGGGGGCGATACGGCCTGCCGAGATTCCCTTGCCGTCGGCGTTGAGCAGAGTGGCATAAGCCAGATCTTCCGAAGAGGAAACAAAATTTTCCAACAGAGCGCGAAGCTCCGGTGCTTCCACATGGGCGGAAGTAATGTCACCACCGCTTGCAACCTGGAGAGCGGAGGAAAGATTTGCCAGCATCATACGCAGCGATTCCTGGTGCTGCGAAATGTCGTCGGCCAGCGAGCGCGTTACCGTGTTCTGTAACAGGCGCTCATTAGTAATAAGACGCTCGCGATTGATCGACTCCACCTGAGCCGAGTAAAAATACATGGGCACCACGCTGACCAAAACGAGCACACTAAGGATTACGTACAGAATCGGAATGCGCGCCGGCATGGTTAGGCGGAATGACAAAGTGGCCCTTTATCGCCGCGATGGTCCACGGCCCAGACTTCGGGTATTCCTTTAAATTTTACTTTGGTTGGAATGCGCAGAAGGGAACGTTAGAGCGGGACAGAGTTACCAAAGTACTCGAAGATCAGTGATCAGTGATCAGTGTTCGGTTGCCAGGCAATAACCAATCAGGAAAAACTGACCACTAGCCACTGACCACCATTCGGGGGGAGATGCATGGCGACTCAAGAACATGACCAATGGAGATATCTGATCATTTGGGAGTTCCGCGTGCGTGCGGGTGGGGGACGGTTCGAAAAGGTGTACGGGCCGCTGGGAGATTGGGCGCGATTTTTTGCCCGCGATGACGGGTATGTCAGAACAGAGTTAAACCATGACTTGAAGGATTCGCGACGGTACACAACCTTGGATTTCTGGATATCAGAGGACGCGTACGAAAATTTTCGTGAGCAGCACGCTTCGGAATACGCAGTGCTGGATCACAAATTTGAGGTGCTGACCGAGAGCGAGTTGGAGATTGGTAAGTTTGAGAGGGTTACGAATCAGTCCTAGTAGGGAGCGCTGAGAGCAGAGCTTTTAAGAACTGAGAGCGATTTCGCTCTTGCCGGTGCGAGTCATCAATTCATGTATCGCATCACGAGGCGATTTATCGTTATGCAAGATAGCGTACATCTGTTCCGTGATCGGCATCTCCACGCTGTGGGCGCGGGCGAGACCGACGGCCGCATGCGTAGTAAAGACACCTTCCGCCACCATCCCATGCATTCCCGCCATGATCTCGGGCAGCTTGCGTCCGCGGCCCAGTTCCACGCCGACGCTGCGGTTACGCGACAGTCCGCCGGTGCAGGTGAGAACCAGGTCGCCCAGCCCTGCCAATCCAGACATGGTTTCTTGGCGTCCGCCGCAAGCGACGACGAGCCGAGTGATCTCTGCCAGCCCCCGGGTGATCAGGGCGGCAATCGAATTGTGGCCGAGACCAAGGCCGTCGCAGACACCGGCTGCAATCGCAATGACGTTCTTGAGCGAGCCGCCCAGTTCGACTCCAATCACATCATCGTTGGTGTAGACGCGGAAACGGGGATCGCTGAATTCCCGCTGTACGGTCCCGGCCAGATCCGGATCTTTTGAGGCTATGGTGATCGCCGTGGGATCACCTCGGGCAACTTCCTTGGCAAAGGATGGGCCGCTTAACGCGCCGAGGCGCGGTAAGAAACTGTCCCGGCGAATGATCTGCGAGATCACTTCTGTCATCCGCAGCAGGGTCTTCTCTTCCACCCCTTTGGTGGCGCTCACCAGCAGCATTTCGCGCTTCAGGTGGGGTCGCATTTCCTGGAATAGGCGTCGGCTGTGCTGGGACGGCATTACGCTGACAACGATTTCGGCATCGCGTAGAGCCTCTGCCAGATTGCCTGTGGCAGAAACGTTTTCTGGTATGGATTGACCGGGAAGAAATAGCTCGTTGACCCGGCGAGCCGCGATGGATTCACGGACTTCCTTCTCGAAAACCCAGAGGCGGATACGATGTCCGCCTTTCCGCCCCAGAACAATCGAGAGCGCGGTACCCCATGCGCCTGCGCCGATGACGGCAATCTGACTCATCCGCGCCTCCACTGGAAGTGAGGTTCGGTGCCGGCATGGAGCCGGCGAATGTTATCGCGATGTTTGCCGATGATAAGAGCAGAAGCGGCTGCCATGAAGACAAGTACCATAGGTGTATTTCCGTAAGCTTTTAGAAGCCAGGCGAGCAGCGGGAAAAGTGCGACCGTAACAATCGAAGCCAAGGAAACATATCGAAAAGCGAACACCATGACGACAAATATTCCAAGCGCAATCAACACAATTTTGGGAGCAAGCATCAGGAACGATCCCAGGCCTGTCGCTACTCCTTTCCCGCCGCGGAATCTGAGCCACACTGGAAAAATGTGGCCGAGGATGGCGAAAAGGGCCGCAACGGCCGCCAGCATCATTGGATCGGGGAATAAAGCACGTGTGACCGCGACAGCGGCAGCTCCTTTTAGCGCATCCAGAAGAAGCGTAAGTATTCCCAGCGCCGGCGAAGAGCGAGCCACGTTGGTTGCCCCAATGTTCCCGCTGCCCGTCTGGCGGACGTCCTGGCCGCGAAAAATACGCAACAGGACGTAACCGAACGGAATAGAGCCCAGAAGATAGCTGAACGCCGCAGTCAGGAAAAATTGGAACATGGTCTCGCGCTCATTGTATTCGTCAGAGCGGTTGCAAGCACTTTCATGGTTGTTATGCTAGTGGGCTACTTTGGAAAGTAGCCCACTACCGTTGGTTACTGCAATGGGAAGGCTGCGATCTTCGTGTAACGCGAAACCCCTCGCTGCGGTTGGCTCTGATACAGAAAAAATTCCCCCGACGTCACCGTGCCGAAATCAGGAATGGTCAGCGCCGCAAGTTTTTCCTGGAGATGCTGGAAAACATTGGGTCCGTGACCCTTCTGTCCTCGCGCCGAGCGCCCGCCCGCGCGAGCGAGCGTGAGGTGGGGACTGAAAGCATGTTCTTCTTTCGGGATACCCAGCCCAAATAAGATCTCGTCCACGGCTTTCGCAAGAGTGCCAAGTTGCGGTGTCGCTTCGATACCAATCCAGAACACGCGAGCCGCCTTTGGCCCTGGGAAGAACCCGTAACCGCGAAAGCTAGTATCCATAGCCTCGGCATGAACAGATGAAAGTGCCTGCTTGATCTTTTCTACAAAGTCGGGCGGTTTTTCACCTACGAACTTGAGAGTGACATGCAGCAACTCTGGCCGGACCCACCGAGCATCGGGCGCGAAGCCGCGCACGCCTTCCATGAAGCGTGTAATGTGGTCACGGATTGCTTCGTCGATGTCGAGAGCAACGAAGATACGCATGGAAGAAGGGCAGCGTTTAGCACTCAGCACTTAGCATTTAGCCATTCTGGTTTCGCGGCGTTGCCCAAGAGGGCCCCGTGTCCAAGCCTTCACTAGCCAATGCTAAGTGCCAAACGCTAAGTGCCAAGTGCCGAATGCTGAATGCTGAATGCTGAATGCTTCTTCCCCCTCACATTACTTTTCGTCGAATCATATCCAGCGCTTGCTGTGCCGCAAACCAGCGGATTCTTTTGCGATCGCCGGGGAAGTTGCGTTCTATGACCTCGGTTCCGCGGTCGCCAGCCAAAGCGTGAAATACCAAGCCCACTGGTTTATCTGGAGTGCCGCCGGTTGGTCCGGCAACGCCGGTTATACCCACACCGAAAGTGGCACCGCAACGCTGTCGGATTCCTTCCGCCATGGCTTTGACGACTTCCGCACTCACTGCCCCGTACTTTTTGATCAGATCCGGCGGCACTGCTGCGAACTTGGTCTTCAGTTTGTTGGAGTAAACAACTGCACCTCCGAGAAAATATCGCGAACTTCCGCTAACGGAGGTGATGCGCTCTGACAGAAGTCCTCCGGTACAGGACTCGGCGACGGCTAACGTGGCGTTACGCATTTGCAAATAATATCCAACGATCTGTTCGAGCGAATCGCCGTTATCGGAAAAAACCAGATCGTCGAGTTCCTCTTCAATCTTTTCGACCAATTGATCGACGCGTTCCTGGGCGGCTTCAAGTGAGTGCGAGCGGCTCTTGAGATGTACTTGAATTTCGCCGGCTCCGGCCAGGACCGTGGTCTGAACGTCAACAAAGCGGTTGTAAATAGGCGCGATACGGGCATCGCATTGCGACTCTGCCATCATGGCGATTTTTAGAGTACGAGTCGCAATGAATTGTTGCGGCACCTTCGCGCGTAACAGATCCATACATTGCTTTTCAAACAGAGCTTTGAGCTCATGCGGTGGGCCGGGCAGTAAGACGATAATTTTCTGACGTCCATCGGAAGACCCGGTGAGCCACTGCCCGGGCGCGGTGCCGTTTGGGTTCGGCAGAACGATGGCTCCGGCAATGACCTCTGCCTGCTTGAGATTGTTGGCAGACATCTTCATTTTGCGTGCCGCGAACCGTTGCTCGAGGCTACGAACGATTTCAGGATCGCGATGAAGCTTGAGCTCCAACGCCTCGGCCACTGCTTCCCGGGTGAGATCGTCTTCCGTCGGTCCAAGGCCGCCCATGAATATGATGATGTCGGCACGCGATATGGCCAGCCGAGCCGCGGCGGTGAGATGCTGGCGATTGTCCCCCACAATGGTTTTGAAAATCACTTCCACGCCCAACTGGTTAAGTTTTTCGGTGAGGTAAAGGGAATTCGTATCCTGACGGAAAGGAGTCAACAGCTCCGAGCCAATGGCGATGATCTCGGCGTTCACGAATAAAAGTGTAAACGATAGCTGTTACCTATCAAGCGGACCGAAGATGATCACGAAAATTCAGGATGGCAGTTCCGACAACGGAGGCAACCCCTGAATGCCCCACGAAAGATGGTGGACACCGTTGGTGGTGGCGAGGACTGCTGAGCGCCCCGGCGCGAACGCAAGGCCAACCAAGCCGGGGCCGGCGACCTCCAAAGATGCCTTGCCGTCAGGCGTGATCTTCACAATCCCACGCTTGCCGGAGAGCGATGCCGCCAAGTAGAGATTTCCTTGCACATCGAAGGCGAGACCTTGGGGACGCCCCAAGCCGCGATAGAAAGTTGAAACGCTTCCTTGCGGATCGACTTTGTAAACGCAATCGAAGCTGGAAGTGGTTGGTCCAGTCACAAACAGATCGCGGTGCGGACCAAAGGCCAAGTGGTACGCGGAGACACTGGCTTCGAGCGTAGCGAAAACAAAGATCTGACGATCGCGTGCAATCTTGAAGATGGTGCCACTGCGGTCGCCGACATAGAGATTCTCATCCTTGTCGAAGGCCATACCAGTGGCGATGCCCATCCCCTCGGCATAGGACGACATCGTCCCATTGGGCGCGACCCGATACACCGTGCCATCGAATCGAGAAGAAACATACATCTGGCCGGCGTGGTCAAAGGCGATGGCAGTTGGATTCATCAATTCGGTGAGAAAAGGTTTGACGTTGTAGTTGGTATCAATCTTGTAGATGGCTACTGGTACTTTCTGTCCACGCGGTCCCGAGAATGTGACAAAAATATTGCCTTCGGCATCCAACGCCGGGTTGGTGACCGGATGCAAGTTCTCAGCAATTGCGACTGCAACCGTCATCTGATGGGGATTGCTGGCGTGACCATTGGTCGAAACCACAACCGGGCCCGAAGCCGCACCGGGCGGAACTCGAGCGATGAGAAACTCGTCCGAGCTGATTACTACTGCGCCTTCGATGTCGCCAAATTTCACGCGTGGACGGCGCAAATCGAGCGGCCGAAGATCACTTCCGACAATTCGCACTTCGCCACCAGGCAGAGCCGCAGCCGGGTGCACAGCCGTGATATGCGGCCTGCCATTGACGTTCTTCTTGCTCATCAGACGGTCGGAAATTCCCATGGACTTCAATTTCCTTACTGCGCGTGCACACCAAAAGGCTATTTCAACAGGCCAAAATGCAGCCCGATCTGCATACAAGCCAGGGCGTAAAGACCCGCTCCCACGTCGTCAAGCACAATACCCACGCCTTCGCGAAGTTTCTCGAGGTGGCGTAGCGGCGGCGGCTTTACAATATCGAACCCGCGAAAAAGTATAAAGCCCAGCACCAGAGATTTCCACGTTGCGGGTACGGCGATGAAGGTAATGAGCTGCCCCGCCACTTCGTCAATGACAACAAACTGGGGATCTTTGAGAGCAGCGGCCCAGCTGACGCGGGTAGCAGCGGGTATCCCGATCACGACAGCTAGGCAAGCGAGAACGCACGTGATGGCGGTTTGCCATCCAGGATTGAACCAGCGGGTTAGGAGCCACCAGAGCAGTACGGTCGAAGCTGAGGCCCAAGTGCCGGGGCCGGGACGGATGCGACCGATCCCGATGAACGTAGCGACCAGCGTAGCCCATCGTGGCGCGCGGGACAGAGCCGGCGGGACGCCAGCGCTACGGTCGAGAGTATTGCCGACACTATTCTTCGGGGTCATCTTTTTTCCCCTCCGAGTCGCTTACATCGAGCAGGGGAGACGAGATTACATACGCGCCACTGGCCCACTTACCCAGGTCGATCAGGCGGCAACGTTCGCTGCAGAAAGGGAACTCCGGATCTTTGGGGGTTACCAGCTTTTTGCAGGTGGGGCAGTGCAGTCTAACCGTGCGTTTGCGAACCATAAAGCCAGGCTTTGGTGCAGGGTGCTCGCTAAACTAGAATTTTCGCCACAAGGTCATAATCGTGAGTTTCGGTGATCTGGCAACGGTAGAACTGCCCTGCTGCCGGGATGATTTCCTCGGGCAGATCGGTTACAAAAACTTTGCCGTCAATCTCAGGAGCGTGCATCACGGTACGTCCTTCGAGCAGCAAGTCGCTTTCCTCCGACGTGCCCTCCAGCAGCAAATCCAGTTCTTTGCCGAGTAGGGCTCTTTTTTTCTTCTTACTGATGCCGCGCTGAATCTGCATCAGTCGTTTGCGACGGCGTTCGATTTCACGGTTCGGGAGCTTCTTTTCGATGGAGAAAGCTCCTGCGCCTTCCTGATCGGAGTAGCCGAAAGCTCCCATCCAGTCAAACTCCGCCTCGCGAACGAACTCGCATAGTTCTTCAAACTCATTCTCAGTTTCACCGGGAAAGCCCACGATGAACGACGTACGGAGCGTGACATCAGGAATGGTCCGCCGCATTTCCTGGATGGAACGTAGAAAGATATCCGCGCCACCGCCGCGTTTCATGCGCTTCAGCACTGCCGGTGAAGCGTGCTGCAGAGGCACATCGATGTAAGAGCAAATCTTGTCGTGGGCCGCAATGGTTTCCAGCAGCCGGCGGCTGATTTTGTTGGGATAAGCGTATAAGAATCGGATCCAGCGCAGCTCTTCGATGTTGGCAAGTTTTTCGAGCAGCAGAGCCAGGCCATCTTTAAGGCCGAAATCCTCTCCGTAGCAAGTTGTGTCCTGGCCAATGAGAGTAATTTCACGCACGCCGGAACTGGCGAGACGTTCCGCCTCAGCAACTACGGATTCAAATCGACGAGAGCGGAATTTGCCACGCAACTGCGGAATGATGCAAAAAGTACAGGGATGATCGCAGCCCTCAGCAATCTTGATATAAGCCGTGTGGTTCGCTGTGGCGAGAATTCTGGGGGTTGCGTCGTCGTATAGATAGTTAGGTAAATCGGCGATGGCGCCTTCCCAGGATTCGCGTGAGAAACGCCCTTGCGCTTCGCGAGCATCTCCCTCAGCACGCGAGGTCAGGATTCTGAACGGAGAATTTTCAACTGGAATTGGCGCAATTCCGGCGGCCGCGAGGATATTTTCCAGTTCTCCTGTGCCGACCACAGCATCCACTTCCGGGATGTTTTTCCGTATGTCGTCGCGGAAACGTTCGACCAGGCAACCGGCAACTACGAGTTTCCGAGCACGGCCGGAATTCTTATGGCGCGCCATTTCGAGGATAGTATTGACCGATTCCTGCTGTGCACTCTCGATGAAGGAACAGGTGTTGACCACAAGGATGTCGGCATCCTCGGCATGCGGAGTCAGTTGAGCGCCGGCCTGTGCCAGCATGCCCATCATGACCTCACTGTCTACCAGATTTTTCGGGCATCCCAGACTGACGAAGCCAACTTTAGGCGGCGGGGCGGACGAAGTCTTACCACGAGCAGGCGCGTCCTGAATCGCCACAGATGAGGGTTTTGGTGACATGCGATCTCTTAATTCTAACATTGTCCCAACCGGCAGCCTTGACGCAGTGACAGGTGCGGACTTTGACGCACCACCTGAGCCATTATCCACAACAAGCTACGTCGCAAGGGCGTGCTACCCTGGTCGCGCTCACCATAAGCCGCTTTAAAGGGGAGAGGAAATGGCGCCGAAATTCTTTGGGTTCGCGATCCTGGTGGCGACGACGATCTTTGCCACGAGTGCCGTTGCCCAAGACAGAAATGAGCTGACAGGAATTATCGGACGCACCTTCATCAGCGACCAGGGTGTGAGGGGCGCGACTGGTGCCGACACGGTCCTACACTCCGGGAATGGGCTGACATTTGAAGTGAACTATGGCCGAAGAATTTGGAGCAGCCCCTTGGCCGCACTGACCTTTGAAGTTCCCTTCGCGCTTAACCCGGATGAAGATTTACATTTCAAGCAGAATGTCATACCCGTAGGATATCGTTCGTATTTTATTACTCCGTCCATTCGCGCCAACCTGTTTCCGTCCAATGGGCTTTCGCCATGGATCAGCTTTGGCGCAGGCTTTGGCCATTTCAGCGAAAAATCCGAGCTCGAATTTGGTGGAGTCAACCCGGGTAAAACTGGAACTAGCACGGGAGTATTCCAGATGGGCGTGGGAATAGACTTGAGGATTTTCAATTACCTAGCGTGATTTTAATTCTGGCGTGCCCCAGCTCAACATAGACACAGGCAAGAGCCGTCAACATAACTTATTTGTCGGGGCCGGCGTGGTGTGGCACTTCTGAGCCCTCAGCGGCGCGCGGTGGCGGTTATCTCATCGAACAATTCTGGCAAACGGCCGGCATCCTGAGCGCAGTCTCCGAATCTAGCGCCTTCATAATGCCGAGTAAAGCGTGCCACCGAATCTCGAACCGAAAAATCCTGAATGCAGGTAACAAACTCTGCCGGGGTTTGTGCTGGTGATTTGCGCCACCCACGCCGCTCTACTACCCGGGTCATCCGCTCATACCAAATCGAAGCAGCTAACCGTGCTGCTTTTTCCGGGTGGGCGGCAATGCGCCTGGATCGTAATCCTAGTAATAAACGGCGGAGGTTGACCAGCAACAGAAGTGGAACTGAGACTATAAGTCCGACGATGCTCCAGCGTACCGGCGAATCCACTGTTTTTTTCTGAATATGCCGGGCCGCGGCCATCAATGCCAAGTAGCGCTGTCGTGCCCAATTTCGTGCCTGCTCGAACCACTGGCGGCTGTTGCGAACCGCTCCTTGGC
>Ga0066704_10000116_pt1 | contig 20753 bp, 15 predicted proteins | sample GraSoiAngelo_153_FD_66458 | JGI IMG/M metagenome (GOLD analysis project Ga0066704, IMG submission 66458) | Grasslands soil microbial communities from the Angelo Coastal Reserve, California, USA - 14_1009_12_40cm | ecosystem: Environmental > Terrestrial > Soil > Grasslands | place: USA... | reverse complement strand
GAGCTGACGGCGGCGGCCCTGCCCGTCGCGCGGCGCACGCTGGCGCCGTTCGGTCCGCTGCTCTGGCTCCTCGCCTGGGCGGATCGGGGATTGCACGCGCTCGTCGCCACGCCCCGGCCGCTCGAGCCCGACCTGGGCGTGGCGCAGCGCGACATGCTGCTCGGCGTTTTCACCCTCGCGGACACCCGGGTGAACGAGGTCATGACGCCGCGCACGGACATGGTCGCCGTCGACGTCGCCACGGCGACCGAGGACGTGGTCGAGGCGTTCCGCGGGAGCGAGCACTCGCGCCTCCCGGTGTATGACGGCACGCCGGACAACATCGTCGGCATCGTGTTCGCCAAAGATTTCGTGCCGCTCGCCATGGGCCTCGTGGAGCCCGGCGCGCTGGCCCGCTGGGCGGAGCTCGTCCGCCCGGCCGCCTACGTTCCCGAGTCGAAGACCCTCGACAGCCAGCTGCGCGATTTCCAGCGAGCGCCGGCGCACCTCGCGATCGTGGTGGACGAGTTCGGGGGTACGTCGGGCCTCATCACGCTCGAAGACATCCTCGAGGAGATCGTCGGGGAGATCCACGACGAGCACGACGTCGGGGAGCCGCCGCCCATCCGTCAGGACGGCGACCGCTACTGGGTGGACGGCCGCGTCACGCTCGACGATCTCTCGGAGGCGCTGGGCCGCAGCTTTGATCACCCCGAGGTCTCGACGGTCGGCGGGCTCATCTATTCGGTGTTGGGCCGCGTGCCGCGCGCCGGCGACGAGCTGACGCTCGACGGCTACCGGGTCGTGGTGGAGCACGTCGATCGTCGGCGGGTGGCCCGCGTACTGTTCCAGAGGAAACGGTGACGCTGGCGCTGGTGTTGCTCGCCTTCGGCCTGCTCGTGGCGGGCACGTCCGCGGCGATCGGGGTCGCCGCGGCGGCCGTGAGCCAGGTGGAGCTGACCCGTTGGGTGGCGTACAAGCTGCGCGGCGCGGGCGGCGCCGTGGGCGCGCTCGAGAATCCCGGCCGGGTCCTCGCGACGGCGAACGCGGTCACGAGCCTGGGCACGCTGTGCGCGGCCGCGGCGCTCCCGGCGCTCCTCGCCGAGACCACACCCACGGTGCTCGGCGTGATCACGGTCGCGCTGGGGGTCCCGTTGTTCGTGAGCGCGACGTTTCTCGTGCCACGGGTCGTTGGGCGGCGCTGGGCCGAGCCGATCGTGGCGCGGGCCCTGCCACGCCTCGAGCAGCTCGGCAAAGTGCTCGCGCCGTTCATCCCCGCGCGCGATCCCTCGAAGCGCACCGCGCTCGCCGCCGTGCTCACGAGCGCCGACACGCAGGCCCTGGCTTCCGCCGACGAGCTGGCGGTCGTCTCGGGGGTGCTCGCGTTCGCCGACCGCCCCGTGCGAGAGCTGATGACGCCACGCACGGCGATCGTGGCGCTCCCCGAGGGGCTGCTCGCCGCCGAAGCCGCACACGTGTGCCTGCAGTCGGGCTACAGCCGGTATCCCGTGTATCGCGGATCGCTGGACGAGGTCGTGGGGGTGGTGCACGCGTTCGATCTGCTCAAGCTGTCCGCCGAGGCCCCGGTCCCGGTGCGGCCGACGCTGGCGGTGCCGGGCACGACCCGCGCAGCCGACCTGATGCTCGAGATGCAGCGCGGGCGCGGCCACCTCGCCGTCGTCCTCGACGAGTTCGGCGGCACGGCCGGGCTCGTGACGTTCGAGGATCTGCTGCGCAACCTCGTGTCCGAGATCTTCGAGCCCGAGACACCACCCCCGGACCCGGCGCCGCCGCCGCGTGTCGCAGAGCTGGAGGGCAGCGCTCCCGCGAGCCACGTCGAGCAGCTGCTCGGCGTGACGCTCGACGCCCGCGCGCAGACCGTGGGCGGCCTGCTCGTGCAGGCACTGGGACGCATCCCGCGGCCGGGGGAGCGCTTCGCGCTCAACGGGCTAGAATTCGACATCCTCGCGGCGACGGCGACCCGGGTCGAGCGAGTGGCGGTGCGGCCCGGCGCCGTGCGGACGGTGCCGCTCGATCGCGCCAAGGAGTAGTTAGTTTGGATCATGGTTGACGGTATTCTCGAAGGGCTCGACCGGCGGGAGCCCGCCGCGCTCGCCCGCGCGATCAGCCTGGTCGAGAACCAGCGCGACGGGTTCGAGCGGGTGTTGTCGCACGCGCACGCGCGCGTCAGCCGCGGGGGAACGGCCCGGCGCATCGGGATCACCGGGCCCCCGGGCGCCGGCAAGAGCACGCTGACGGAGCGCCTCATCCAGCACTTCCGGGGCCGGGGGCTGTCGGTGGGGGTGGTCGCCGTGGATCCGACCAGCCCGTTCACGGGCGGGGCGCTGCTGGGCGACCGCATCCGGATGGAGTCCGCGACCCTCGATCCGCACGTGTTCATCCGCTCGATGGCGACCCGCGGCGCGCACGGGGGACTCGCCACCACCACCGAGGAAGTGGCCGACCTGCTCGAGGCCTTCGGGTTCGAGCGCATCCTGGTGGAGACGGTCGGCGTGGGGCAGACCGAGCTCGACATCGCGCGCAGCGCGGAGACGACGGTCCTCGTGCTCGTGCCCGAGTCGGGCGACGCCATCCAGACTCTGAAGGCCGGTGTCATGGAGATCGCCGACATCTACGTGGTGAACAAGAGCGATCGCCCGGGGGCGGAGAAACTGAGGCAGGAGATCGAGGTGATGTTGGGGATCCGGCGCGGCAACGCGTTCCGGCACATCGCCCCCCACCACGCGCCCCGTCCCGCGAAGGCGGTCGAGGGTGGCGAGTGGGAGGCTGCCGTGCTCGGCACCGTAGCCTCGCAGGGTGAGGGGATCACCGAGCTCGCCACGGCCCTGGATCGCCATTACGCATACCTCGAGACGAGCGGACTGCTGGCCCAGCGGCGCCGGCAGCGGCTCGCGGCGCGGACCCGGGCGGTGCTCGAGCGCAGCGTGCGACGCTGGATCAGCGAGGCGACGCGCGCCGACGAGCTGCTGGCGAGCCGGCTCGACGACGTGGCGGAGGGCCGAACGAGCCCGTACGATGTGGCGGCCGAGATCTTGGGCCAGATCCAGATGAAGACGGGGGGCGCCCGATGAGCGGCATCGAGCGAAAGCCCGTGTATACCCCCGACGACCTGGCCGGCTTCGATTACGCGAACCGGCTGGGGGCGCCGGGCGCCTACCCCTTCACCCGCGGCATCCATCCGACGATGTATCGCGGCAAGCTGTGGACGATGCGCCAGTTCGCCGGGTTCGGGACGGCCGAGGACACCAACGAGCGCTACAAGTTCCTGCTCGACCACGGCCAGACGGGGTTGTCCGTCGCGTTCGACTTTCCCACCCTGATGGGCTACGACTCCGATCACCCGCGCGCCGAGGGCGAGGTAGGCAAGTGCGGGGTCGCGATCGCGTCGCTGGCGGACATGGAAGACCTGTTCCGGGGCATCCCGCTCGACCAGGTCTCGACCTCCATGACGATCAACGGCCCGGCGGCGATGCTCTTGTGCTTCTACGTGGCGGCGGCCGAGAAGCAAGGCGTGCCGAGCGAGAAGCTGCGCGGCACGGTGCAGAACGACATTCTCAAGGAATACATGGCGCAGCACGCCTGGGTCTATCCGGTGGAGCCGGCGCTCAAGATCATCGTGGATATGTTCGAGTGGTGCGCCACGCATGCGCCGCAGTGGAACACGATCTCGATCTCGGGCTACCACATCCGCGAGGCGGGGGCGACGGCGGCCCAGGAGCTCGCGTTCACGCTGGCGAACGGGTTCACCTACGTGGAGCGGGGCCTGGCGCGGGGGTTGAACGTGGACGCCTTCGCGCCGCGGCTGTCGTTCTTCTGGGACATCCACAACGACTTTTTCGAGGAGATCGCCAAGCTCCGCGCCGCGCGCCGCATCTGGGCCCGCCAGGTGCGGGAGCGCTTCGGGGCGCGGCAGCCGCGCTCGTGGATGATGCGGTTTCACTCGCAGACGGCGGGGGTGACGCTCACCGCGCAGCAGCCGATGAACAACGTGGTGCGCGTGGCTTACCAGGCGCTGGCCGCGGTGCTGGGCGGGACGCAGTCGCTCCACACGAACTCCCTCGACGAGACCCTCGCCCTGCCCACTGAAGAGGCCGTGCGACTCGCGTTGCGGACCCAGCAGATCATCGCCCACGAGAGCGGCGTACCGGAGGTGATCGACCCGCTGGGCGGCTCGTACTACGTCGAGTCGCTCACCGATCAGCTCGAGCGCGAGGCCGAGGCCTTGTTCGCGGAGATCCAGTCGGTGGGCGGCGTGGTGAAGGGGATCGAGCAGGGGTGGTTCCAGCGGCAGATCGCGCGCTCCGCGGAAGCGTTCCAACGGCAGGTCGAGGCCGGCGAGCGCGTCATCGTGGGCGTGAACGAGTTCACCAGCGCCGACGACCATCCCGTCGAGGTGCTGAGGATCTCGAACGACGCCGAAGCCAGCCAGCGACGGCGGCTGGCGCGGCTGCGCGCGGAGCGCGACGCGGCGCTGGTGGCGCAGCGGCTCGATGCGCTGCGCCAGGCCGCGCTGAACGAGCAGAACGTGATCGGCCCGATGCTCGACTGCGCGCGAGTCTACTGCACCCTGTACGAGATCCGGCACGCCTTGGAAACGGTGTACGGCGCGTACCGCGAACCCGTGTTCTTCTGACCCTGTGACCGCACTCCCCGCCGCGCGCAGCATCGACGCGGTCCGCGACGTCATCCGGCGGCTGCAGGCCGTGGAGCCGGGCGCCTACCGCGTGGTGTCGTGCTACCTGAAGCTCGAGCCGCGCGACAAAACGCGCGGCAAGTACTTGATCAAGATGAAGAACCGCGTGCGCGAGGCGCTCGCCGCCCTGGAGCAGCAGGGCCTGGAGCGAGCGGTGCGCGACGGGGTGGCGGCGGACCTGGAGCGTGTCCGCCGCTACTTCGAGGAGCCGGCGCGGCTCCCCGCGGCGCGGGGCATCGCCGTGTTCGCGTGCGGCGCCACAGGGTTGTTCGAGGTCGTGCCACTCCCCCACGTCCACCGCTCCCGGCTCCGGGTGGAGGCCACGCCACTGGTGCGCGAGCTGATCGCGCTGGAGCAGGAGTTCGGGACGATCCTCGTGGCCGCCTGCGACCGCACGGGCGCGCGCTTCTTCGACGTGACGGCGTTCGACGTCGCGGAGCTCACCAGCCTCACGGCCGGCGCGACTCGGACGGGGAAGTTCCACGGCGAGCGCCAGGCGAGGCGCGGCGGGGTGCTGGCCGGAGGCTACGGAGAGCACAACTATCACATGCGGATTCGCGAGGAGAAACAGCGGCACTACGCGAACATCGCCGACCACATCTACCAGATCCACACCCAGCGCCCTCTCGCGGGGCTCGTGGTCGCCGGGATCGGCGTGGACGCGGCGGCGCTCGTGCCGCATCTCCACAATTACCTGCACGATCTGCTGCTCGGCGTCGTCAAGCTCAATCCCAAGAAGGCGAGCCCGGCAGAAGTGCGCGAGGCGGCGCTGTTCCTGCGCGACGAGCGGGAGCGCGCCTGGGAGCAGACGCACGCCGCGGCCATGCGAGACGCCCTGGGCACCGGCTGGGCCGTGAACGGCATCGAGGCCACGGTGAAGGCCCTCGCCCGCGGCCAGGTCCGCACGCTGCTCGCCGACGGGCAGAACGACGATCCCCACATCGACGAGGCGGTGGAAGAGGCCCTGCGCCAGCGGGCGCAGGTCGACGTGCTTTACGACGACCGGGCCCGGCGCACGGTGGACGGGCTGGCGGCGCTGCTGCGGTTTCGCCGCTGATGCACGCGGCGGGGGCCAAGCGCCCGATCCGTGTGCTCGTGGCGAAGCCCGGGCTCGACGGGCACGACCGGGGGGCCAAGGTCGTGGCGGCCGCGCTGCGCGACGCGGGGATGGAGGTCATCTACACCGGGTTGCACCAGACGCCGGAGATGATCGCGCAGGCGGCGATTCAGGAGGACGTCGACGTCGTCGGCCTCTCGATTCTCTCCGGAGCGCACCTGACGCTCTTTCCCCGCGTGAAGCAGCTCCTCGCCCGCGCCGGCCGCGACGACATCCTCGTGACCGGTGGCGGCATCATCCCGCCCGAGGACGTGCAGACGCTCGAGCGCCAGGGGATCGGGAGACTGTTCGGGCCCGGCACTCCCACGTCGGAACTGGTCAAGTACATCGCAGAGTGGGCGACGGACCATGGGTCGCCCTAGCCACTCCCTCCGTTGAGCCGACTCAAGACCCTGGCGGCCGAGTACCGCGAGCTCAAGGCACGCCTCGAGCAGGGCGGCGGGCCGGAGAAGGTGCGCCGCCAGCACGAGCAGGGGAAGCTGACGGCGCGCGAGCGCGTGGCGGCGCTGTTCGATCAGAACGCGGAGTGGCTCGAGATCGGCCTGCTCATGGCCTACGACCAGTACGACGGGCAGGCCCCGGCTGCGGGCGTCGTGACCGGACTGGGCCGGATCGCGGGCCGGCCGGCGGTGGTCGTCGCCAACGACGCGACGGTCAAAGCGGGCTCGTGGTGGCCGGAGACGATCCGGAAGATGCTCCGCGCGCAGGAGATCGCCATGCGGCAGCGCGTGCCGATCGTGTACCTCGTGGACTCGGCGGGCGTCAACCTGCCGTATCAAGGCGGCGTCTTCCCGGGCCAGTACGGCGCGGCCCGCATCTTCTACTACAACTCGATCATGCGGCGCTATCTCAAGGTGCCCCAGCTCGCAGCCGTGATGGGGCCGTGCATCGCCGGCGGCGCGTATCTGCCGGCGCTCTCGGACGTGATCTTCATGGTCGAGGGCACGTCGTTCATGGGGCTGGGTGGGCCGAACCTCGTGAAGGGGGCGACCGGGCAGGTGGTCGACGCCGAGGCCCTCGGCGGGGCGACGACCCACACCACGGTGAGCGCCGTGGCGCATTATCGCGCCAAGGACGATCAGGAGTGCCTCGCCCGTATCCGCGAGTACGTCGCGCGGCTGCCGCGCACGCTGCGGCCGCCCGCACCAGGCGGGAAGCCCAAGCGCAGCCCCAAGGACCTGTACGACCTGCTACCCGCTGATCACCGCATGAGCTACGACGCCCGCGCGGTGCTCGAGTGCCTGATCGACGCCGGGGAGCTCGACGAGTTCCAACCCGACGTGGCGCCCGAGATGATCTGCGGCCACGGCGCCGTCGCGGGTCGGCCCGTGGCGCTGATCGCCAACTCGCGGGGCGTGATCAGGGGAAAGAAGGGCGAGCCGCCGAAGATCGGCGGCATCATCTATACCGAGAGCGCCGAAAAGGTCGCCTACTTCATCGAGAACGCCGCCCGCGAGCGCCTGCCGTTGCTCTTCATCCAGGATGTTTCGGGATTCATGGTCGGGACCGAAGCGGAGCATTCCGGGATCATTCGGGCCGGGGCGCGCTTTGTGGAGGCAATGGCCACCGCCACCGTGCCCAAGCTCGTCCTCACGGTGAACCACGCCTCGGGCGCCGGCTACTACGCCATGGCGGGACAAGGGTTCGATCCCGACTTCATCCTCTCCTGGCCCACGGGCCGCATGGGTGTGATGGAGGGCGAGTCGGCCGTCCAGGCCGTGTTCGGGAACGACGCCGCCAAGGCGGACAATGCCGCCGCCGTCGAGGCGATGCGCGGCGATTACGAGCATCAGCTCGACGCGCGGTTCGCGGGCGCGCGCGGCTTCGTGGACGCGATCGTGCTTCCCGAGGAGACCCGCGACACACTCGCGTTCCTGCTGGAAGTGACCACGGAATTCACCGGCCCCCACCTCGGGGCCTTCGCGCTGCCGAGCCATCCATGACGTCTTCTCGCGTCCTCCGCCCGGCCGGGCTGATCGTCCCCATCGCGCTGTTTGCCGCCGCGTGCGGGGGCGGGCCACGCCTCACCCCCGTGCCGGCGAAGTCTCCGTCCGTCACGGCGCCCACCGACGCCACGACGGCGCCCCCCGCCCCCGCCCCCGCCCCCGCCGCCGCGCCGGCGCTGCCGCCGCCCGTCGCCCTGATGTCTGGGCTGATGCCGCTCAAGAGCACCGGCGTGGAGCAGTTCCGCGCGGCACACCCGACTTATGACGGCCGCGGCGTGTTGATCGCCATCCTCGACACGGGTGTCGATCCCGGGGTGGACGGCCTGATCACCACGAGCAGCGGCGCCCCCAAGGTCGTCGAGCTGCGCGATTTCTCCAGCGAGGGGCACGTGGCGCTCGCGCCCGTCACGCCGTTGAGCGATGGCACGGTCTCGGTGGGCGGGCATGCCCTCGGCGGGGCGGGGCGCATCGGCCGCCTGACGAGCGCCGTGACCTGGTATGCCGGCGTGCTGCGCGAGCTGCCGCTCGGCAAGGCGCCCGCGGCGGACCTGAACGGGAACGGCACGAACACCGACGTCTTTCCGGTGATCGTCGTCAAGGCGACTGATGGCTGGGTCGCCTTCCTCGACACCAACCTCAACGGCTCGTTCGAGGACGAGATGCCGCTGCATGATTACCGCCAGGGGCGCGAGACGATCTCGCTCGGCACCAAACCGATCACCCTCGCCGCCAACTTCGACGAGGTGAACGGCGCGCCGTCGCTTGATTTCTTTTTCGACACCGGGGGACACGGCACCCATGTCGCGGGCATCGCGGCGGGGCACAACCTCTTCAATGTGAGCGGCTTCGACGGCGTGGCGCCGGGGGCCCAGCTCCTCGGTCTCAAGATCGCCAACGCCGCTCGGGGCGGCATCTCGGTGACCGGCAGCATGCAGCGCGCGATGGAGTATGCCGCACGCTACGCCCAGCAGCGCAACATGCCGCTCGTGCTGAATTTGAGCTTCGGCGTCGGCAACGAAACCGAAGGCCGCGCGGTGATCGACTCGCTGGTGAACGCGTTCCTGCTGGCGCATCCCACGCTCGTGTTCACGATCAGTGCGGGCAACGACGGCCCCGGCCTCTCGACGATGGGCTTCCCCGGTTCAGCGGACCTCGCGCTGTCGGTCGGGGCCGCGTTCCCCGGCGCCTTCGCCCGGCCCGCGCAGCCGGGCACCCCGACGGCGGCGGACGTGATGGGCTGGTGGAGCTCGCGCGGCGGCGAGCTGGCGAAGCCCGACCTAGTGACGCCCGGCGTGGCGTTCTCTTCGGTGCCACGGTGGGACACGGGCAACGAGATCAAGGGTGGAACGAGCATGGCGTCGCCTCACGCGGCGGGGCTCGTGGCGTGCCTCCTCTCGGCGATGCTGCAGGAAGGCCGCCGCGTGAGCGCCGTCGAAGTCACCCAGGCGTTACGCGCCTCCGCGCTGCCGTTCGCGGGGGAGACGGTGCTGGACGACGGGGCAGGACTGCCGCGGCTCGAGGCCGCCTACCGCTGGCTCCTGGGAGGCCATCAGGGCTCGGCATACGTGGTGCGCGCCCCCGGGGGAGGTGGAGCGTCCGCCGCCTTCCGTCGCGACGGCCTCGCGGGACCGGCCGACACGCTGCAGCTGTTCCGCGTGCAGCACGTCGCGGGCCTGCGCGCCGCGGAGTTCCTGCTTCACAGCAATGCCCGCTGGCTCTCGGCGCCCGCCACCGTCCCCGCGGGCGCGCGCGAAACCGAGATCCCGGTGACCTATCAGGCGGCCGCGCTGGCGGGACCGGGCAGCTACATCGGCGCGGTGACCGCGTGGAATCCCAGCGACTCACTGGCGGGCCCGCTCTTTACGCTCGCGAACACGGTCGTCGTGCCGTACGACCTGACCGCGAAGGCGCTGTACGACGAGCGACGTTCCATCGGCCCGGCGCGCGTGCAGCGCTATTTCCTGCGCGCGGCCCAGCCCGGGGCGACGCTCCAGGTCACGGTGATCCTACCCGACTCGGTGGAGCAGCGCGCCACGGCCCGGTTGTACGAGCCGAACGGCCAGCCGTTCCGCGACGGTGAAGAGGTGGCGCTCGGTCGCGCCGACCCCGGCACGGCGCGCTTCACGGTCCGGGCGGAGGACCTGGTGCCCGGCGTGTACGAGCTGGACGTGTTCGCGCCGCCGCTCGCAGGCGCGACGGCGACGGCGCGCGCGGCGCTCGCGCCGGTGGGTCTCGCGGACGCGGGCGCCGGGGGAAGCATCGAAGCCTCGAATCCCGGCACCGCGACGGCCACCGGTCGGGCGGTCGTCACGCTGGTCGGCAGCGAAGGCGCGTTCGACGTGGCGGGACGCGGCGCATCGCCCGAGACGCTGACGGTGCGGGTTCCGGATTGGGCGGTGCGGGCGGTCGTCGACGTCCAGATGCCGCGCGATCAGTGGAATGTGTTCACCGACTTCGGCGTGACGGAGTTCGATTCCGCGGGGCAGCAGGTGAGCCAGGGGGCGATGAACTACGCCTTCGGACGCCATGGGTTCGACGTCCCGCCCGGCCTCAAGGGGCATCCGCTGACGGTGGAGTTGTTCCCAGCGTTCGCGCGCGTGAATGGCGCCCGGCCGTGGCGCGCGCGGGTGCGGATCCGATTCTTGTTGCGAGAGCCGAGCCCCGCAGGAGAGGGCGCGCCCCTCACCGTCGTCGCGGGAGGGCGTGCGGCCGTTCCGCTCGGCAGGACGCCGCCGGTGGCCGTGCCCGAAGGCTTCGCGCCGCTGCTGGAGCTTCGCATCCACGACGCCACGGGCCAGGGGATGGATGCGATCCGCCGGGTGGCGCCTCAGCCGTGACACCCCGCCGCGGCCAGCCGACCGTGCGGATCGCCGCCGGTCAGGGCTTCTGGGGCGACTGGCTGGAGGCACCGTACCGGCAAGTGACCGGTGGGCCGATCGATTACCTCATGATGGACTATCTGGCCGAGGTCACGATGTCCATCCTGCAGAAGCAGAAGTCGCGCGATCCGACGCTCGGCTACGCGACGGATTTCCTCCCGCTGACGGAGCGGCTCTTGCCGCTCCTCGTCACGCGCCGGATCAAAGTGACGGCGAATGCCGGCGGCGTGAACCCGCGCGCCTGCGCCGCGGCCGTCGCCGAGACGGCCCGGCGGCTCGGCCTCGCCGGCAAGGTGCGGATCGGCGTGGTGACGGGAGACGACCTGCTGGGCCGACTGGACGGGTTGCTCGCGCGCGGTCATGCGCTCACGAACCTCGACACCGGCCGGCCGCTGCACGAGGTGCGGGACCGGGTGCTCTCCGCCAACGCCTACCTCGGGGCGTGGCCCGTCGCCGCCGCCCTGCGCCAGCACGCGGACGTCGTGATCACGGGCCGCGTCACGGACACCGGACTCACGCTCGCACCGATGATCCACGCGTTCGGATGGGGCCCCGATGCGTGGGACTTGCTCGCCGCGGGGACGGTCGCCGGACATACGATCGAGTGCGGTGCCCAATGCTCGGGCGGCAATTGCCTCGTCGATTGGGAGACGATCCCGGACCTGGCGAACGTCGGCTACCCGCTCGTTGAGGCGCACCCGGACGGCACGTTCGAGCTCGCCAAGCATCCGGGCACAGGCGGCCGCATCACGGTCGCGGGGGTGACGGAGCAGCTCGTGTACGAAATGGGCGATCCCACGGCGTACATCACGCCGGACTGCGTCGCGGATTTCACGACCATCCGACTCGAGCAGGCGGGGAAGGACAGGGTTCGCGTGTCGGGCGTCCGCGGGCGGCCGGCGACGGACAAGCTCAAGGTGTCGATCGCCTACTTCTATGGCTACAAAGCGGTGGGGACGCTGGTGTACGCGTGGCCGGACGCGTACCGCAAGGCTCAGGCGGCCGACCGTGTGCTACGCCAGCGGCTGGCGGACCTCGGGCTCCAGTTCGAGGCGATCGTCACCGAGTTCGTGGGCGCCGATGCGACGCACGGCCCGCTGGCGCGCAACAGCTTGGCGCTCGATGAGCTGCCCGAGGTGCAGCTGCGGGTCGGCGTGCGCTCGCCCGACAAGGCCGCGGTCGAGCGCTTCACGCGCGAGATCGCCCCCCTGATCCTGAACGGGCCCCCCAGCGTCACCGGGTTCGCCGGGGGCCGACCGAGGCCGGAGGAGATCGTGGCCTATTGGCCCGCGCTCATCGACAAACAAGTGGTGGAGCCATGCGTGGAGATCGTGGAGGTGTGAGGCGACGCAAGGATGGAAGGACGGAAGGACGGAAGGGGCGGAGTCGCCGCGTCCGCCTCGTCGAGCTTGCCCATGCCCGGTCTGGGGACAAGGGCGACACGGCGAACGTCGGGCTCATCGCGCTCAAGCCCGAGTACTATCCCATCCTGGTGGAGCAAGTGACCGCAGCCAGGGTGGCGCGCCATTTCCAGGGAATGATCACAGGACCGGTCGAGCGCTACGAGCTTCCCAACCTGCACGCGCTCAATTTCCTGCTGCACGGCGCGTTGGACGGCGGGGGCACGATGTCGCTCAAGACCGACGCCCAGGGAAAAGTGTTCTCCACCGCGTTGCTGCGCCTCGAGCTCGACATTGCGGTGCCCCGGTGAGCGATCGCGTGTTGACGGTGCTCGAGGGAGGAATTCTCACGGCGACGCTGAACCGGCCGGAGAAGCGCAACGCGATCGACAGCCCGATGATCGAGGCGCTCCTCGCGATGCTCGAGCGCGCCGACCTGGACGCGGGCGTGCGGGTGATCGCGCTACGCGGCGCGGGGACCGATTTCTGCGCCGGGATGGACTTGAGCGAGCTGCTCGCCTCGGCCGACCGAACCGTCGCGGAGAACCGGCAGGCGGCGCTGCAGTTCGCTGAGATCTTCCTGCGGATGCGGCGGCTGCCGAAGCCGATCGCGGCACTCGTGCACGGCCGCGCGCTCGCCGGTGGCTGCGGGCTCGCGACGGCATGCGACCTGGTGCTGGCCGCCGAGTCGGCCCAGTTCGGCTATCCCGAAGTGCAGCGCGGGTTCGTGCCGGCCATCGTCATGACGCTGCTCAAGCGCACCGCCGGGGAGAAGGTCGCCTTCGATCTTGCCGCCACCGGCCGGATCGTCACCGCGAGCGAAGCCGCAGGGCTGGGACTCGTGTCCCGCGTGTACGAGGACTCGGACTTCGCTGAGCAAGCGGGCGAGGTGCTCCGCGGTCTGGCGGCGACGAGCCCGTCGGCCCTCGCGTTCACCAAACAGCAGTTCTACCAGCTCGACGGGTTGCGCTTCGAGGACGCGATCCGGCTGGGCGCGGACGTGAACGCCGTAAGTCGCACCACACCCGATTTCCGAGCCGCCCTCCAGGCGTTTCTCAGGAAATGACTCGCTTCTTCGCGATCAAGGCCTGGCTCGGTGGCTCCGCCCTCGTGATCGGACTGCTCGGAATTGCGACCGAGCAGCGCTGGCTCGTGTGGATCGCGGTGGGGCTCCTCGGGGGCGCGTTCCTGTTACGTTTCGGGGAGCGCACCAAGGCCTGACAAGGGTCCTGTCAGCTTCCTGACAGGTTCGCGGACTAGTTTACCGGGCGATGCGGCGCGCATTCTCGCTCGTGAGCCTGTGGACCGTCTCGATCGTGCGGCTCGTCTCCCCCCAACAGCCGGTGACGCGCGGCGACGCCGTCGCCGCGGCGTTGGCGCGCGGCGCGCGCGCCGCCTTCGGCCGCGCCGACACCGCCGCCGCGGCCGCGCTGCTGCGCGGCGCACGGCTCTATCCGAATCCGACCCTTGCCGCGACGTATACCAAGGACGTCCCGCATTACCACGTGATCGCCGATCTTCCCCTCGACCTGCCATGGCTCCGGGCGGCGCGCATCGGCGCCGCCGCCGCGGCGCGGGACGCGGCCCGCTACGGCTTCGCGTTCGAGCGCGCCGCCATCCGATTCGACGTCGACACGACCTACACGCGAGCCCTCGCCGCGCTCGCCCGGGCGCGCCTGTCGCGCCGCAACGCCGGCGACGCCGATAGCCTGCTGAAGATGGCGGAGCTGCGGCGCGAGGTGGGCGACGTGAGCGACCTGGACGTCCGCCTCGCGGCAGTGAGCGCGGGGCAGCTCGAGAACGCGGCGGCGGACGATTCGCTGGCAGCCGTCGAGGCGCTTCTCGCCGTCCAGCTCGCTATGGGACTGCCGGCGCAAGAGGCGACCATCACCCTGGCCGACTCGCTCGCTCCGCCCACGGATAGCGCGCCGCCCGCCATAGGCGAGCCCTTGCCTCTCGCCGCAGCCACAGCGAGTCTGCGCTCCGCCGAGCGCTCGCTCAGCCTCGCTCATCGCAGCGTGTTCGCCGCGCCGAGCCTGCAGGTGGGAGTCGAGCACGGGGATCCCACCGGACCCGGGGGTGCGCTGCCGACCGTCGGGCTGTCACTCCCGCTCCCACTCTTCAACTGGAACGGCGGCGAGGTCGCCCAAGCGACGGCGGTGCGCGACCGGGCGCAGGCCAACCTGGACCTGGTGCGCCGGGAGACCGCGGCAGAGCTGGCCCGCGCCCGGCGCGCCCTCGGGTTGGCCACGGCCCGCCTCGACCGCGACCGCCGGCTGCTCGCGAGCGCCGACCGGGTGGCCGCGATGTCGCTGCAGGCCTACGCCGAGGGGGCGGTCGCGCTCCCGAACGTGCTCGAGGCCCAGCGCAACGCCCGCGAGGCCCTCGGCCGTTACATCGACGACGTGGCCGCGGCGAGCAACGCCGCTGCGGCCGTCCGGCTCCTCACCGCACCCGACCAGCCATGACGCGCACGCTCCAGGCATGCGCCGTGGGGCTGACGGTGCTCGCGGCGTGCCATAGGGGGAGCGCGGGAGATGACGCGCAGGCCTCTGGCGGGGAGCAAGCCGTGGTGGGCGCGGCGACCGCCGTCGCGACGACTCAGGCCTTTCCACAGGTCGTCCGCGCCATCGGCACGGTGACTCCGCGCCCGGGACGCTTCGCCGAGCTGGCGGCACCCGCCGCCACGCGTGTCGCGCGGATCTTCGTCGCGCCCGGGCAGCGGGTCGCCGAAGGAGACGACCTGGTCGAGTTCGAGCGGGCGCCCTTCGACGCCGCGGCCAAGAGCGCCGACGCGGCGCTCGAAAGCGCGCGCCACGCCTACGCCCGCGCGGTGCGGCTCGTCCAGGCGGGTATTCTGCCGCAGAAGGACTCAGACCAGGCCGAGGCGGACCTGGCACAGGCGCAACTGGCGGCGGTCACGGCCCGCCGGTCGCAGCAGCTCGCGACGCTGCGCGCGCCGCTCGGGGGTGTCGTGACGCGCATCAGCGCCGTCCTGGGAGCGTCGGTGGACCCCAGCCAGCCGCTCGTCGAGGTGGCCGATCCCACGGCACTCGACATCGTCTTCAACGTGTCACCCGCCGAAGCCGCCGGGATCCGCGTCGCCGACCCCGTGAGCGTCGCGATGGGCGAAGGCACTGGAGGTGGGGGCGAGCCGCTGGGGCAGGGGAGGGTCAGCGCGGTCGGCGCGGCGGTCGACTCGGTGTCGCGCGCCGTCCAGGTCCGCGCCCGGGTTCCCCATCCCGCTCGGCCGCTCCGGATCGGCGAGTCCGTGTTCGGTCGGATCGTGACGGCCGTCCACGAGCGAGCGATCGCCGTGCCCCTCGAAGCCCTGGTGCCGGCGGGCGACGGCTACCAGGTGTTCGTCGTGGACAGCGCCGGTATCGCGCACGCCCGGCCGGTCGTGTTGGGAGCGCGGGGGGAGACGCTGGTCGAGATCGCCCGGGGTCTCGCCGCCGGTGAGACGGTCGTCACGACCGGCGCCTACGGGGTCGCGGACGGCGCGAAGATCGGCCGAGTGTCGCGGTGAAGCTGTTCGATGTCCTGGCCCGCCAGCGGCGGTTCGTCTACCTCGTCGTCTCGCTGCTGAGCGCCGCCGGTGTCTGGGCGGCGCTCAAGCTGCCCTCGGCGATCTATCCCGAGCTGCAGTTCTCCCGCATCACCGTGGTCGCCCAGGGCTCCACCCTGGGCGCCCGGCAGGTGGTCTTCAGCGTGACGCGGCCGCTCGAGGAGGCGATCAGTGTCGTCCCGGGCGTGACGCGCGTGCGCTCGCACACGATCCGGGGCGCCGCCGAGATCCAAATCACGTTCGTGCCGCGGACTGACATGGCGTATGCCCTCCAGCTCGTGCGGGCGCGTGTGAACCAGGTCCAGGGGCAGCTCCCACCCGAGCTCGACATCGAGGTGGAGCAGCTCACGCCGTCACTCTTCCCGGTCCTGTCGTACAATCTCGAGGGCGGCGACCCCGCCACGCTGTACGACATCGCTCGCTATGAGATCAAGCCGCTCATTTCGCGCGTCCCCGGAGTGGGGCGGGTGGACGTCCAGGGCGCGGACGTGCGGGAGATCGAAGTCGTCGCCGACCCGGCGCGGCTCGCCGCCCAAGGGCTGGCGTACAGCGATCTGGCCGACGCCATCCGGCGGGCCGTCACGGTCCAAACGGTGGGTCGCGTGGCGCAGGACTACCGGCAGTACCTGATCGTGACCGACCAGGAAGCGCGCAGCCTGGACGACGTCGGCGCGGTCGTCGTCCAGCATGGGCTCCGCGTCCGGGACCTCGCCATCGTGCGGCTCGGAACGGAAGATCACGTGCGCATCATCGCGGGCGACGGCAAGCCCGCCGCCCTGATTAACATCACGCGCCAGCTGGGAGGCAACTCGCTCGCCATCGCCGACAGCGTGGCGCGGATCGCCGCCGCTCTCGCGCCGAGCCTGCCGCCGGGCGTACACATGAGGCCGGTGTACGATCAGGCGGCGCTGGTGCGTGACGCCGTCCACGCGGTGCGCGACGCGATGCTCATCGGCGCGGCGCTCGCGGTGCTCGTGCTGCTGCTGTTTCTCCGACACGCCAGGATCACCGCGATCAGTGCCGCGTCCATCCCGCTGACGATGGCCATCACGGTGTTCGTGATGAGCCTGATTAGGCAGTCGTTCAACCTGATGACGCTGGGCGCGATGGCGATCGCGATCGGGTTGGTCATCGACGACGCCGTCGTGATCACCGAGAACATCACGCGGCACCTCGCCCTCACGGGGAGGCGAGCGGCCGCCATTCAGGCGGCGGTCCAGGAGCTGATCTGGCCCGTCACGACGTCCACCATCACGACCGTCGTGGTGTTCCTTCCGTTAGGCCTGCTGCAGGGCGTGGTCGGCCAGTTCTTCGCCGCGCTCGCCACCACGCTCACGGTGGCGGTGCTGGTTTCGCTCGGCCTCGCGCTCACCATCATCCCGCTCCTCGCCGAGCGGTTCGTCACCGCCCACGAGGTCCAGGCCGTCGCGGTCGGCCCGCTCGCGCGCGTCCAGCAGGCGCTCGACGTGCTGGGGCCGCGGTACGAGCGGGGGCTCGCCGCGGTGCTGCACCATCCCCGCCGGATCGCCGCCGCCGCGGCGCTGCTCGTGGTCGCCGGCGTGGGACTGTGGCGGTTCGTGGGGACGGGGTTCCTTCCCGAAATGGACGAAGGAGCGTTCGTGCTCGACTACTTCACCCCGGGCGGGACGGCCCTCGCCGAGACGAATCGGGAGGTGGGCATCGCGGAGCGCATTCTGGCCGCGACCCCCGAGATCACGGCGACGTCGCGCCGTACTGGCGCCGAGCTGGGGCTGTTCGCGACGGAGCAGAACCGCGGCGACATCGTGGCACGGCTGCAGCCCCGGAGCGCGCGCGGGCGGGACATCTTCGCCGTGATGGACGACGTGCGCGACAAGATCACAGCCGCGGTGCCCCGCCTGCACATCGAGTTCGTGCAGATCCTCTCGGACGTGATCAACGACCTCGCGGGCGCGGCTCGGCCGGTGGAGGTAAAGCTGTACGGCGAGCAGCTCGACACCCTGGAGGCCTACGCCCGCCGGCTCGCTCCCGCGCTGGAGCGGATTACGGGGCTGGAGGACCTCTACAACGGCGTGAGCGAGCCCTCCGCGGAGCTGATGATGCGAGTCAACCAAGCGGAAGCCGACCGCCTGGGGATGGCGCCCATGGATGTGGGGAGCGCCGTGAGCAGCGCCTTGTTGGGCGTCAACGCGGGCGAGGTCCGTATCGGGGACCGGCCGATTGCCGTGCGCGTCCGCGCGCCCGACTCGGTGCGGTTCGATCCCCTCCGGCTGCGCGCCCTCCCCCTACTCGGCACCGCCCCGCCCCGCCGGGTGACACCGCTCGGCAGCCTCACGAGCTTCGAGCCGGCCGAATCTCGGCTGGGCCTCGATCGGGAGAATCAGCAGCAGATGATCGCCATGACGGCGGATGTGAGCGGTCGGTCGCTCGGCGGGGTGATGGCCGACGTGCGGCGGGTGCTCGCGGCGCAGGCGCCGCCCGGCGGCGTGCGGGTGGCGCTCGGGGGCCAATACGCCAGCCAGCAAGACGCCTTTCGGGCGCTGCTGCTGGTGCTCGCTATCGCGGTGATGAGCGTGTGCGCGGTCATGGTCGTGCAGTTCGAGTCGTTCGTCGAGCCCCTAGTCGTGCTGCTCGTCGCGCCGGTGTCGTTCGTCGGAGCCCTGCTGTTGCTGCTCGTCACCGGCACGGCGCTGAACGTTTCGTCCTTCATGGGGCTGATCCTGCTGGTGGGCCTGATCGTGAAAAACGGCATCATCCTGCTCGACTTCACACGCCTGCGGATGCGAGCCGAGGGCGTGCCGCTGGAAACGGCGATCCGCGAAGCCGCGCGCGTGCGGCTCCGTCCCATCTTGATGACGACCTTGTGCACCCTGTTCGGCCTGCTCCCCCTCGCGCTCGGGATCGGCGCGGGCAGCGAGCTGCAGCGTCCCCTCGCGCTCGCCGTCATCGGCGGCCTGACGCTGTCCACCCCGATCACGCTGTTCGCCGTACCCACGCTGCTCGTGGCGATCCGCGGACGGAGATACACCCTGGCCGCGGCCGAGTGAATCAGGGCTCGAGCACCAACAGTGCGAATGTCCCGGGCACGATGCTGGGCCGCGGGCGCGGGTGCTCCGGCGTGGCGGCCGGCGGGGGACCGAAATCGGCCGAGACGGTGAACACACGATGGGTGCGCTCGTCCAGCTCCATCGTGCGGGCGCCGCGCTTCGTGGCCACGTTGGCGACCACCGCGAACTTATCCGGCGCGTCTTCGTGGACGACGGTCAGCGTGCCATCCCCGTTCGACGCGAACGCCAGCTGGGTGCCGGGATCGAAGCGGCAGGCATCGACGCCTTGGCCGATCGGCTCCGTGGCGATGAGCTTCCCTGTGGCGGCATCGGAGATCGCCATGACCTGGTTGCGGCAGCCGCTGAACAGCCGGTGATGCACCCGATCGATGGCGAGCCCGCTGGGAGCCTGGCATGGAGCCAGTGACCACTGGCGGGTGACCTTCATGGCGGCGGCGTCGAGCTCGACCAGCGTCGCTTTGTCCTCGAGGTTCACATAGAGCTTGCCGTCGCCCTCCGACACGGCGAACTCCGGCCCGCCCCCCAAGTCGATCGTGCCGATCCGCCGTCCGGACGCGGGATCGATCACGCTCGCGGAGTGGGCGTCGCCATTGAACGTGAAGATGCGGTGCGTCGCTACATCGTACAGGATCGCGTCGTCGTCCGGCGCGACGGTGGTGTGCCCCAGCACCTGGAGCGTTTTGAGGTCGAACATCGTGACGGCGCTGTCCGCTCCCGAGGTGGCGAAGCCGTGGCCCGTCTCGTAGGCGAACGCGATCCCGTGGGCTCGCTCGAGGCCGGGGATCTCCGCGAGGACCTTCCCAGTGCCCGGATCGACGACCATCACGCGATTCTGGCGCGCCACGAACAGCCGCTGCCCGACGGTGTCGAGCGCCAGGTAATCCCAGCCACCGTCGCCGCCGAGCACGAAGGTGCGAGCGACGTGGTAGCCCGGCGCGGTCGGGCCGCCCGCGCCCAGTAGCGCGGCAGCGCACGCGAGGATACGGAACGGACTGCTCATGAAGGCTCCTTGTGAAATGCTTCCGACAACAACGGGAAGCCGATGGTGACGCGGGTGCCGCTGCCGGGCCTCGAGGCGATGTCGATGCGCGCACCATGCGCCTCCGCGATCCACCGGGCGATCGCGAGCCCCAGCCCGGCACCGTCCGCCTCGCGGCGACCCGGCTCGCCGCGATAGAAGCGCTCGAACACGCGCGGCAGCTGCTCGGGCGGGATGCCGACCCCGGTGTCGGCGACCTCGACGGTCGCGCGGCCGTCGTGGGCCGCGACGTCGAGGCGGACGTGACCGCCCGCGGGTGTGAACTTCACGGCGTTGTCGAGCACGATGACCAGCAGCTGGCGCACGAGCGCGGCATCTCCGCTGATGCGCGCTTCATCGAAGCCGCCCACCTCCAGCTGAACGCGCTTGGGCTCGGCGAGCCCGCGCACGGCGTCCACGGCCTCCGCCGCGACGTCGTCCAGATACAACGGCTCGCGCGCGACCGCCCGCTCACCGGCGTCGGCCCGCGCCAGAGTCAACAGCTCCCCCACGATATCGCCGAGCCGGGCGGACTCGCGCTCGATCGCCCGGAACGCCGCCGCGTCCCGCCCCGCGTCCCGGTCCTGCCCCAGGGCGACCTCGGCCCGCGTCCGGAGCAGCGTGACCGGGGTGCGCAGCTCGTGGGCGGCGTCGGCGACGAAGCGACGCATCTGGTCCATGGACTGCGCGATCGGAGCCGTGGACTTGTGGGCGAGCAGATAGCCACCGCCCGCGACGAGCAGCAGCCCCGCCAGCGCCGCCGCCGCGAACGCCCGGATCAACGACGCGTATTCGTGCTCCAGCTCCAACCGATCAGCGACCGCGGCGGCGACGTAGGGCCGGCCGCTCGCCCCGGCAAACCGCTCGGCGTGGAGCCGAACGATGTGATCGGCGGGCGTCTCGAAGTCACGGTCGGCCCGTCCCGCCGCCATGGCCTCCCGCGCCGCCTGCGTCACCCAGTCTGGGGCCGCGATCGGTTTGATCGGCCGGCCGTCGGCATCGAAGAGAAACAACGACCGATCCGGAATGTGCAGCTCATCCACGGCATCCGCGACGACCCCGTTCGCCTTCTGCTGCTCCACCTC